>Ga0126342_10005478_pt1 | contig 22162 bp, 20 predicted proteins | sample Cyp1metagenome_FD_92528 | JGI IMG/M metagenome (GOLD analysis project Ga0126342, IMG submission 92528) | Coral microbial communities from Lord Howe Island, Old Settlement Bay, Australia - Cyphastrea 1 metagenome | ecosystem: Host-associated > Invertebrates > Cnidaria > Coral ...
ACCGTCGTCACCGTCGTCACCGTCGTCACCGTCGTCACCGTCGTCACCGTCGTCACCCTCGTCACCGTCGTCACCGTCGTGACCGTCGTGACCGTCGTGACCGTCGTCACCGTCGTCACCGTCGTTACTGTACGGTCGTCACCGTCGTCACCCTCATCACCATCACCATCACCATCACCATCACCATCACCATCATCATCATCATCATCATCGTCCCATTCTTAAATGGCCTGGGTGTGCACCTGGCTGGACTTAGGTGGCATACTCCGTGGTGCTACCAGCCTTGCGGCAAGTTCAGGAGGTGTGGCCCAACGTCTTCATGCCAGCGTTTCCGGACATTTTCGCGGCAGCTCGGCCGTGGGATTCAGCCCCAAAAGGACCAGCTGCGATCTGGCGATCTGCGCCTCTGAGGCCAACTTCTCCCACTTCACCAACTTCTTGCAAGCTGCGGAGGCACCTGCACTCCGGTCAGAAAAGTGCTTTGGAAAACCTGATCCGGAAATGGGGTATCGTCGCATTCAAATCCTACTAATTACTTTTGACACATTCTGTCCCTCTTTGGGTTACTATGAACCCATTTGAAGCCATCAACCGAACCCCCCCACCAGGAGGTCATGGACAAGAGCGAAGCTGATGAGCTGCGTCAAAATGTGCTGGGTCCAGCACTGAGTCTGCCGACAGTTGAAGTTGAAATCATTGCAAGGGCTCGATGAAATGGGCCCGGGTTAAAATGGGCCCACCAAAAATGGCACTTGGATCATAGTCTTCAGTTGGGTATGGATCAATACCTATTAATACCATTTAATACCATTTTTAGGGGGATGAACATCCATTTACCAGCTATTTTGATGTTCACCAGGGGTACAAGGTTTTGACACACTGCCAGTTGAACTTTGGGAACTTGACTTGGGCAAGTTGACAGGTGACTTCCAGAAGAGGTGGAAAACGCAGGCCCCGGCTGGACTGCTTGGTCACTTTCCTCTGGGAGTTGAGCCGGTTTTTCTGTTGAATCACCAGCTGATGGCAGGTCTACTGCTCCCTCCGCACCAAGGAGGCAGCTCAAAGAGTGAGGTCTCCAAGTTATTTTGGGTTGTGGTTCAGGCACGATCTTTGGCTCCAGATTTTGTCACGTTTGCTGTCTTTGCCATTCTTTCTTGGGATCTCGGTCATCTCATTAAGCCACAACAAAGTCTTATATATGCGAACTTATGCGCGTTCTTCTTGTTTGAGGGTCCTTAGTAAGTAATGTCGTTCCTGGTCCAAACCTCGTTTGCATCACCACGAGTATCGGAACATCGTGCAGCAGCTGCGGAAAAAATGCTACACACATACCCGTGAACAGATTTCTGAGGTGGATGCAGCTGCACAAAGGTCCTCCTGGCATGTTTTGTTTGAGGGGCATTGCCGTGACATAGGATGCCTCGCAGCTACTGCGAGCTTTGGAGCAACATGCAACTGAAATTTGAGGCTATCGACCGATCAGACCAGAGCTCAGAATCTACCATATACAGCTGCCAGATATAAGTTACGCACTTCCTCCATTCAACTTGGAAAAAACATGGTTCCATGAAAGCAGCTGCTGCCGACTCCAAGGCTGGCACAAAGACATTCTGCAGCTGGTGGCGTGTATTGGCTTGAGGCCACTGGGGAGAATCGGCAAAGCCTCATGAGAGCAGGAAGAGGATAGCTGAATTTTTGAGTTGGCGGCATTTTAGTATCCCAAATGTTGGTTTGGATCTGGACATACAGATCCACACTGCAACATTCACTGCTGCTTTATTGGCAAACAACGTTTTTTCGCTTTCGACTGAGCCTCTTTCAGCCAGCCACGCCTTTGCCAAAGGTCTCTGCTGAGCTCATGCGGACAACCGACCTGGCTGGTGAACTCAGCTTCCCGAGCATCTCAGATGTTGCCCACCCTGACTTCCATTGCACCAAAGGTGTGGAATGCTTGGTACCTTAGTGGCCTTTATCCCAAGATGGTGGCGGCCTAAGACCTCACAGCGACTCTGAAAAGAGCTGATGTGACTGGTGCCAAGGCGCGCTTATCCCTGGAACTCATTGCAAAGTTCTGATCTCAGAGCGGGAGGACAACATGGGACAATTGCTATGATCCGACGATTGGTTACAGGTATGCAAGGGGGATTAAGTGGTGATGAACATTTTTGCAGTGGTGGAACACTTGCTAGCATTTGACCTCTAATTTGCGAGAAGAGTAGAGGTGGACAGGATGCTGTTCATCGTGGTGGTGCTGATAACCAACATAAATAAAAGTCAGTGACATTGTTCGAGTTGCAAGTGGAACATTTGGAGTGGCCTTTGGTGAGGTATGGCAAAGTGATTGCTGGCTTTGCGGAAACGAGCTCAACAACAGGCAAGAACCTGCTTTACGTTCAGACTCTCCATTTTCAATCTTCTCCCGAATCTGGATCTAATCAAAATCTCGGTTTCCTCATGAGGAGAACCAACATGTAGACTCATGTAGCCAAAGTTTCCGGTAGGAGAGAAGTGAATGTGGACTTGTTCCTCGTGTATCTCATACATGTGTGTATCTAGTACACCTTGTGTATCTCATACGCCATGTGTATCTATCTATCTATCTACCTATCTATCTACCTATCTACCTATCTATCTATCTATCTATCTACCTATCTATCTATCTACCTATCTATCCATCTATCTATTTACCTATCTATCTATATAATCTAATCTAAATCTAAATCTAAATCCAAATTAATCTAAATCTATCAAATCTATCAAGTCTATCAAATCTATCAAATCTATCAAATCTATCAAATATATCAAATCTATCTATCTACCTATCTATCTAATCTAATCTAAATCTAAATCCAAATAAATCCAAATAAATCCAAATTAATCCAATCTAATCTAATCAAATCTCATCAAATCTATCAAATCTATCAAATCTATCAATCTATCAATCTATCTACCTACCTATTTATCTATCTATCTACCTATCTATCTACCTATATGTAATACACAGACGTTATATATGTATGTATGTAGCTATATGGAGGTTTCCTAAAAAAGGCACCCCCAGTTCTCATCCATTTATAGATTTATAGATGGATTTTCCATGAAATAAACCATCCAGCTATTGGGTACTCCCATTGGAACTCGAAAGGTGGCCTGGGCTGGGATGCCTCGGCATCGTCAATGACCTCAGCATCGCAGATGTTGATGACAGACGATTTTTAATGTTTTTTTTTTTTTTTACTGGATTCTAACCATCAGTCTCTGGGAAGATATATATATATATATATTATACTACAAAACTATATATTTGCGAAGATTGCAGTTGTTTATATCATCCAAAGTTCACAGCCCATTTTGGTTGATGATTGTACGGGGCTGTAGCATCAAATAACTGCCCACGATAGTTTCACAGAATTTCCCGATGTCAAATCATCATGGATCCATAAAATCATCATACATGATCACAAACCATCATGTTTATCACCATAAATCACCATAAATCATCATAAAGCATCATTTTTATCACCACAAATAAAAACAAATAAGAATAATTAGGAATAATACTACTACTAATAATAACAATAATCACCATCACCATCACCATCACCATCACCATCACCACCACCACCACCACCACCATCATCATCATCATCATCATCATCATGATTCCATTATATAAATGATCATACATGATCACAAGTAATCATTTTTTCACGATAAATCATCATCGAATCATCTTTATCTTCTACAAGTTGATCCAACGGACCATGTTTTTCTGCCCTGCCGAGGCCCCCGACGTGGGAGGCGTCTGCACTGGCCGTCCGCCTCTCTCGGGCCGCTTCGGATCTACTGCAGGCCATGTCACAAATTTGAGGATACAGAAAAAATGGATAGGTTCAAGAGAAAATCGATGGGAAACTATGGTTTTAACTTTGTTTAACCATGGTTTCTGGATGTTTTTAGCTGTTTTTGAAGTTACTAGACTTTTTGGGTGGTTTGCTGAGAAATATCAAAGCCATCATCTAATTCTAGGATACTTACTAGGCCTGCAACAAGTGGGATACAAGATGGTCATCATCCCCAAGATCCAATAGATGCGATGGGCGGCAGGTGGTGTCCAGCTTGTCTGTCCACTACTTAGATGTCTGAACCCAGTGCATTGTCATTGAGAGCACTGGAAGGTGCATGAACTTTGAGCAGTGACTTGGAATAACACATGTCGGCATCATATATCCAATACCACCAGGGTAGTCCCATGATATCCCAATCCGTGGTTCATCCAGCGGATGCAAAGGCGGTGAGTCATCCGATTGGTGTGTTGCAGTTCTTCTGAGGAAAATGGCTCCATAGCCAAGCCCTTTATGGACAGGCGAATTATGAGATGGATTTGGCCGGTTGTGGTTTGGTTTCGCTAGGTTGTGCTGGCTTGCAAATTGAAGAAAGCATCTGTCAAATTTCAGAAATTCTTGTCAACTTATTGGGTGTGTGCCGAAAGCGGAGGCTTTCAACTCATCCGAAATGTCAGTAATTCTGGCAATTTATTCTTTTTCATTGTTCATGTACACAATATATACTGTGAGTATCTGTGAGTTCTTGACATTTGAAACCATGCCGTTCTTGTCCAATTTGGACGACAGTGCAGGCTGCCTCTTGTCAGCGGCGAGCAAGGTGAAGAGCGGCTCGGTGGAGAAACGGATGTGGATCGAGTCAGCAACCAGCCGAGCGAGTGAGCAGCTAAAACATGCGAGTCAGCAAGTACAGCCAAAACCCATGTCCGATATGTCCGAGTTAGCAACCGAGAGTCAGCAACTATCCGAGTCAGCGTGAAAAATTATGTCACTTTGAGGTTATTGAGGTCCAATAAGAATGGATTGCTAATGTTAAAAATGATCAAAGACTTGAGAGTTATTGGGTGCCACCAGAATTTTATGCGATATGGTAAATAATCAACGTAACGAAAATCTGCGTGGTCCGCGGTTTGAATTCTTATGTAGCCACTGTCAGAGGCAGTTCCCAACGTCCAAATTGACATGTAGTTGCGCGCTTTCTTTGCAGATTGGTGTGATTAGAGACACAAATTATTTCTGCGCGTTTGAAAGCCTGTCGGCACAATAGCACGAGGCTGGCAAAAGTTCTGGCCTTAGAGTTCATGGCATCCGAATTATCCCTGCTCTCTAAAGACTGGAAAGCCTGAAAGCTGGCATCATCCTGTCGCAATTTCAAAGAATTCAACAGAATTCAACGTTCAAGTGAGTTCAACTGAGTTCAACTGTTGATTTCCTGTTTTCTTTTGCAACATCCACCATCCTGGCGTATCCTGGCGTACTTAGGCCCTGCTGGAGGATGCGGCCAAGAGTTTGCAGCCCACTTTGCAATTGCTGCAGGATGGGATGTTGAAGCAAGTGGTGGCCGCCATGGGAACTCCTTTCGCTGCCATACGTGGCATACCTGCGTGGGAGACCTGGTGTGGACCGAAATCTCGACCGTTCATCGGATCTTGGGTGTTCCGCAACTCCGGCTGCGTTCATGTGGTCGAGGTTCTACCGGATGCTCAACAAGCCGGTGCCAGACCTTGGGGTTTCCCCAGAGGTTTTTCAGTTCTTGCTTTGGATGTTATAAAGCCATGATTTCCAATATGATTTCCATGTGATTTCCATATGATTTCCATATGATTTTCCCATGTTTTTTCCCATATGATTTTCCAAGGTGCCAAGCAAGGCATCGCCCTATGTGGAGTCGTCCATCAGGCTGGGAACTCCCGGCAATGGCCGAATTGGGAAAAATCCATAGATGAATGGCCAGTCCATTGGAAAACATCGAAGACATCTGGGGGATTTTCAAGCTGAATTGATCGGAAAAATTCTTTTCAAAGCTGTTGATCTATGTTCTTTATCTATCTTTATCTGATTTTGCATGTTTATCACCTTGTGCATGAAATATCGATACGCTTCGAATCTGGGTGGCGGTGGATCTGTGCATCGCTCTGAGGCCACTGACGGCTTTTCGGGAAGTCCTGGCCGATGTCTTGGATCAGACTTCCGACCCGAAAATGGAGCATCAAATGGGGGGGGTTAGGGTGGCCCAAGATTTGAGAAATCTACAAGTTATGAAATAAAGTATAACATCTACAAGTTTTCTGACCTCATTGGGAGACATGCCCGTGGCTGATAATGGCTCAGGTGCACTCCACCATCAGTGACCAGAAGATCATGAACTGCTGGCTACAAGATATGGTTGGGCCCAGAGCTTGTGAAATCGACTCTTGGATCAGAAAAACTTGACAGAAGCCACCTATAGATTGACTGTTGAATAGAATTTGAGCCTCAAAACACTGTCACCACTGCCACTGGCTCAGGTGGAAGGAGCTGCTGAAGAGTTCACGTCACAGGCTGTTTGAATTGTCTGCTTGAAGGGTTTGCACCTTGAAATCTCTCAACCATGGGAGTTTAACCATCACAAATCGGGTCAAAGACCATCAGAAATAGGCGTTGCACCTTAGATGAGCCTCCCTTGGCATTTCTTCTGTTGGATTAGTGGTCAGGAAGGTTCTGTTTTGGCCCCCAAAGCCTTGAATTTGGTTTGCTGCAGCTTGAAATTTCCAGACCTGCACTTTTCACTTGCAGGCAACCCAGCTGATTGAAATGACTCATCAGCAAGAGGTGTGAGTCTTAGCCAGTAATTCCCCAACCTTCCCCCACCAAGTGTAGAGAAGCGATTTCTAATATGAAACCAATGCCACTTAAGGGGGTGATTGTAAAAGTCCCCAAACCAGTCACAATCTTTGGTTGGTAAAAACATGTAAAAATACAAATCATCCCAGTTCCAGGATCCAACTCGTTTCGCGCCTTGCTTTCAGACGTCCACCACGCTGAGGCTTCTCTTCGACGTTTGGCTGGTCGTGGCGGTAGCGGTGGCGATGATCAGGTGAAACTGCAGCGTCTCAATTGGATTGTGAAATCTGTTAGCGCCAGCTGGGGACCAGGATCCAAACCTACCCCCGAAGCAAAAATAAAGAACAGTGAAACAAACAGACTTGGCCATAATTCTTGGCTCCCCATTTTCCTCACTTCTCCCATGCCCCATCCCCCATCCTCAAATCCATTGCATCTAGGAGCCCACCTGTGCCCCGCTCAATGAACATGTCCGGTGTAGCGATGGGAAGTCGAATGGGGCCCCCAACCATTGGTTTGGAACGGGCTGGAATGCTTGATCTGGATTTTGTTGATCCCTTGAGCGTACTTAGTTTGGGGCTATCTGAGGCTATCTTCAAATCCAAGTCATAGCGTTCAGAGTGGTCGCACGGGTTGCCACAGTTCGACTGTGCAAAACACCCTGGGAATCGTCAAAGTAATGTCACCCAAAGAGTAGTTACTTTGGTTCAAATTCTTCTGGTCATATTTGGCCAGCCATGAGACTCGCACATTTGCTCGTGGCGCATGTCTCCTCCAACTTAGCGAATCACCTCAGTTTGAAGTCTGTGGCACCTTTTGCCACTGAGGAGACTTCTTATTATACTGGTTGCCATTTTACCGGCATGAACTCAATTTATCAATGCACTCCGGAGTTCAGTGATGCTAAAGACATCTATACGCCGCCAGTTCTGCGCTTTCGTGCGGATTGTCGAGGTGCAGGCGGGAACTTCCAAAACTTGACCCTGTTTGATGGCAGCCGAGTTTGTGGTCAACTTAGCTACAGGAAGTATGGGAACAGCTCGGACATTGTGAGTCCGACGACCCGTTGGCTTCCGTTGACATACGATTACATCGTGACAATGGAAAAGGAAGACATTTTGGACATCGAGTGTGTCCCCTATCACTTGAGGTTTGGGATGTCACTTTCACGGGTGAAGGAATCAGTGGGCCACGTGAAAGCAGAAAGCTGGATGCTGCCCTTTAGCCTTTTGATGGATGGTCATAAGCAGGTTCACGATTTCTTCCAGCCGATTTCGACAGATCTGCTGCTCTATCCAAATTCGGACGCGAACTCTTGCGCTGAAACTCTGGGCAGGGCCTATGACTGGAAGATGAATCTGACAAAGTCGATCAACTTTTCCCATTGGGTCAGCTACTCCAGTCCAGCATTGGCACCGCTTCCAGAGATCTTTCCGAAGGTTGATCTTGGCCATGAGCTGCGAGGCGAGATTTTCCACTTGGACAAGGATATGTTGCATTTGACTGTGAGAGAGGCCACCATTTACTCAAAAAGAAGACCTAAGAAGAGCAGTAAAAAGTGGTTGGTGAAGGTTGATCCGAATTTCTACGGCTCTTCCAGCGGCTTGAACAGCTTTGCGGTGGACTTCAAACTGGAAGTGAATTCTGAAGGCTTTCCTAGAGATGCGGATGAAGTCAGGGTCAAGTTGGGACTCAAATATAATAGAAGGTTGTCGACGAGTACCTTTACCAAGCCGGGGATTACGCTGTTGTTCAATTTGACGCTTCCTGTGAACACCGCGGGAATGCAAGATGATTCCAAATCCCGTAGTTTGGTAATAATTGTGTTGGTGTTGATTTTAATCTTCCTGGTGGCCAACCTGGGCTACTTTTACTGGAAACAAAGGAGGACAATGCAGAGTGTTCAGTCCCAGGCTGGCTTGAATCCAGCCATGTCAATTGAGATGCAAGAAGCTGATGCCTCGTGATGGGGAAAACCTGCTCATTTCCGCAAACCATTCAGACATGTGGCTGTACTTCTCCAAGAATTATCTATCAATTGTAGGATTCATCCTGCTTGACTGCGTGGACCAGACCTCCACATTGTCCGCTTCGTGACCCGCAGACTTTTGTTTAGTATCATAATAAATAAAATTGGTTGGGCACCAAGTTTTGGATTCATATCCATATTTCAATCATCACTCCTGAAGTACAGGATCAAGCATTTGCATGCATTTGTATTATACCCTATGCACAGACATGTTCAACTTTGACACCGAGAATTGTTAAGAAGGAGTAGTTAGTGGGTTATACAAAGTTCCAACAGGCTTACATAGCCTGCAGAACTGGGCTTTATCGCAACATATCCCATTCTAATCCCTCATATAATCTCACATGATATCCCCATTGTAATCAGCTTAAATCTAATTGGCCCAATTGGCCAAGTTGGGACGTACATTTTCTGCACCAGGTCTCCGATTTGGACAAGATCTACATCCAACTCTGCATCGACGTTGACACCTTCATTGACATGGCTGGAATTACTTGTCGACTTTTGTACTTGAGTCACTTGAGTACTCTTGAGTCTTGAAGAGTTTAATTTCCATAATGCCATCGTGTCCCTCACTCAACACCTTTTTCTCCTAAAAAGGGTAACGGGGGCAGCGCCAGGCCTCCACGGTAGCTCGAGGGTCTCCACCAGGACTCAACAGACTGAAAGAGGCAGATGCAGATGCTGCAGATGCCCCCAAAAATCATTGAAAATCCAGTGTTAAACTGGGTATGGGTCAATACCTATAGATACCTATTTTTAGTGGGATGAACATCCATAAATCCCAGCTATGACTTGGGGTGAACAAAACGTACCAGGGTTTTGACCCATCCCCAACTGTTAAACATGTTTTTGGCAATTTTTGGCCACGAATTTTGGCCTCTGGTGCTGAAAATGAGGCAGTTGCTGGCATCCGCCGCGTGCGAACCTTGGTCGTTCGCATGTTGGTCGCAGTTGGGGTGTTTTTTATCACCTCTAAGGCCTGAAAGTGACATGCTGGGCCAACGAATGCCCGGTCAAAGGCAGCCAACACGGCAGCTTCGATGACTTGGAAACGATTCAATCAGAGCCACCGGGAAAGGCTTAAAGAAAGGGGGCTTGGTGAGTTTTTGCCCCAGATGTTGGGTTTGACATCCAGCTTCAAAGCAGGGTCCCTGAAAACTTGAGGCCAAGATTGCGTTGAAGGAAGTTGTAGTGGCCTAGAATCTGCATTTTTGACCAAGGACCTTGATTATTCTGCACGGCCTTTCAGCTCAAGTGTGTGGCGCATTCCCTTCAGCCGCACCACCCGCGCGCCCAAACACGCCCGGGGCCGTTGAGCTGTCTGGGATCCCAATGGGTCAAGGTTTTCCATGCTGTCAGGATTGATATTTTGAATTATTTTTATACACTCATAAGTTGCCTTCAAACCCCAGTTATAACTTTAGGATTGTTTAGTTATAGTTGTCGTAACCCGAGTTCTATTCTCTTCGATTGGAAGATGGGTAGAAGTGGACAATTGGATGCCAGGATCCTTCACCCCCCGACACCAGAGCCATGCTTGTGAGTCAACGAGGTTCTGTCCGAGAGCGACAATTCACGCCGACCCGGCTCATTGCGCATGGGCCAAACTTCGGCGCCTCAACCGGTCGATTTGATAGTCTCTTTGAAGGGAAATGAATGGTGGACATTTTCCGTGAAAAATCTAGGCTCCGCCAGGTATCCTCAACTAACTCAGCAGCCCTCTTTGTCCGAGCACACGCGGCCGGAGGTGCCAAAAGTTGGAGAGATGGTCTGCTAATCACTGGGGCCAAAGAATCGTTTAGATGGTAAAAATAGTCCGATGCAGGATTGAGAGATTTCAAATACCACCCAAAATATCCTAAAATATCCTGAAATATGATCTTTCCCATGCTTGGGTGATGTCTAATCCTGAAATATCCTGAAATATGATCTTTCCCATGCTTGGGTGATGTCTAAAGAACATTTCACCACACTTCGCCACGGCAAGGCATGTTGTAAAGCTTGAAATTGAAGCGTAATTTATACAAGGTGTGCATTGGTGAGTGTTGACAGGCATCAATACTTTCGTCATGTGTGCCATGTTCACTTGGGTTTTGGTTCGTCCAAATGATGGATAACCCAGTTTGTGGCCTGTTCTAGTGGGGAAAATGATGATAAACCATTGGAATTTTGGTGTACCCCCAATTCTTGGACAACCCCATTTGCTGTTTTTGACATTTCATCGAGAAGGGTCAAGAAATAATGTGTCTAGTTGGCCTCATATGGCCTGATTTGGCCTGATTGAGTCTGTTGTGAATGTTTTTGATTCTAGCATATTGTGGCCTTGACCCGGAGGTGTTGCAAAGCTTTCACCTTACAAGGCCTCAGTCTCAGTGTGAATCATGTTGTGAAATCTGTTCTTATCTTGCTTTCCTGAGCTGATGTTACTGTCATGCTTCAAATATCTTCAACTGTTCGCACTTGTTCACACTGCCCATTGGCCTACAGTGTGCTACAGTCCTTGCACTGGCCTCCGCTGGCCTGTACCTGCCATGGTGCGCTACCCTGGCTTTTCGGCTAACCTGGCGATGCTTTTCCAGGACGGAGTGGTCAGGGGGTGGACTCACATGCCCCAGATGGCTGTTTCATGCTGTGTTTCATGGTGTGTTTCCAGTGTTTCCAAGCTCTTGGAGTCCCTCACCTGTCACCAGGACGTGCCTCTTTTGGAGCGCTTCGCACGCGCGCGGAGCGCGGGCTTTGGAGCGGTGGAGATCTCGAGCAACGAGCTCTTTGAGCACTGCCCCAAGGAGGCGGAGACCGTGGGATGGCGATGGGGGAGATCCCTAGGGTAAACATACAGAAAGATTCGCGGAAAACGTGGGGTTTTCCCCCATCTATGTTAGCTTACCCGGTATGGGATGTGGTCATTGTGGGTGGCAATGGACCCACATATGGTTGAGCCATCCGCAATCCACAGAGAATTATCCAGTTTTAGGGGTGCAACGTCCACGGGATACTGTTCCAACCGATGCTGGCTGAGTCCAAGTGACCAAGTGGCAGAGCACTCCGCAATGGCTCTTGGATGGCTTAAACAGCCCTGAAAGTTCAGCTATATTATACGTGTATATATATATAATATACATATATGATATATATATATGTTTCACCGTGTTTCACGATCGTATTTCCGTTGATTTTTCTGGTTGAAAGCTTAGAATTTGACGACCCTCCAGGTGGCCAGTCACCTGAAGGGTGAAGGCTTGGACTGCGTCCTGTTCAACCTCCCGGTATCTCGGGCGGTGAATTTATGGCAGATGCAGTTGGGACATGCTGGGACTGTGACATTTTCCATGTTTTGCCGTGTTTTGTTGGACATATTCTTAACACAAAGTCAGTTTCAAGCCCGGGCAGCTCCAACGTTTCAGTGCCTGATTCTGCCATTCAAAACATCGCTTATTCCGGCTCAAGTTGAAGTTCAGATACATTCAGATACTGTAGATCAAAATGTTGAAACCATTTTTCCAGAGTATATCCGAATATCCCATTAATAATTATAACAATAGTCCCATAACAATTGTCCCATTAATAGTCCCACTAACCCGCAACAACCGTAACAGTGCCTGGGCAGCTCCAAGGCTGGTGACTGGCGCGGAGGTGAACGGGGCCTGGCGGCGCTCCCAAAACGACAGGAGGAGTTTCTGCGTAGTCTGCAGCAAGGAGCTGACTATGCAGAGAGGCGTTGAAGATGGGAAAACCATGGGAAAACCATAGGAAAATGGAGGTTATACCCTCTGGTAAACTGCCACATAACTATGGAAAGATCCACCATTTTGAATGGGAAAATCCACGAACTAAAGAGCCATTTTCAATAGCTATGTTAAATTACCAGAGGGTACTATTCTTGTGGCTTTATTGATGGTTAGTACATGTTAGTACTTACTGTATAGTTATTACCATTAGTTTGATGGTGATGGTGATGATGATGGTGATGATGATGGTGATGATGATGATGGATGGATGGATGGATGGATGGATGGATGGATGGATGGATGGATGGATGGATGGTTGGATGTAGATCGATGTAGAGGGTTTCTGCGGGTTTCTGTAGATGGTTTCTGGTGTCTGTTGCAATGTTGTTTGACACAAATGCCAAAGTTGCTGACCATTCCCGCAACCTTCTGTTGCAGAGCACCTTGGACGTATACTTTGCCACCCGAGATCTTTCTCAAGGATTTGTGTTTGATTGGCAGACCAAGCGTGTTTTTCTGCAGTTTTAGACATCCCAAGCAGTGGAGGCTCGGATGTTCGCGAGTTCACTGTCTGGCGGGTCTACTGGGCTCTTCGGAGATCTATCGATCGAACCTGCAGAAAGCTGGGGAAGTCTTGGGGCCGATGGGTGTTGAGGCTGGGTGGCTGGCTCCGGAGAAGTGTTTTTGTGGTTCACAGCTGTCAACGATGCGCAACGATGCGCAACGTATCAACCAGCGCAGGTCCTGATAGAGCCCATCAACCAACGGAGCATGCCCCTGGGCGCTGATGGCACTGATGGCATTTTTGGGTTCCCAAGAAATGATGGGTCACCATGGAGGGCTTTGGGACAGTGATTTTAGTATATTTTAGTAGTAAACTACAAACCATTCCATTTTTTGGCTGTGCATTTTCTTTTCCAAAATTTCTCTGCTTTCCGAATTTTACTGGACCGGAGGCCAGACTATCACCTGAAATCCTTCGGCCAAGCAGAAAGGCTCCTGGCAGAGGTCTCGCGTCCAAATGCGCCGGTGAAGCTGCTGTTTGACTTCTTTCACTGCCAGATTCTCCATGGCTACTGGACTGCTATGGCTGGGTTTGTCCAATATGGGATTTCTACCACCTATGATGGGAAACCGAGGTTTTGAAGCATGGGATTTTGGGGCAGCCTATGGACAAACTCATCTTGTGATTTTTGTAGTATGACACCTCTAAAAAGGGAGCGCTCTGTTACGGGGACGCTTAGTTAAGGTGATCTCACGATGAACTTGAGGAAGTACGCAGCAACTTGGTTCGGCAAAATTTATCCATCCCATTTACTATACGTAGTTATACCCTGTCGCTGTTTTTGTTTTGTTTACCTTTCAAGTGAAAAGAAGGGAAAATTGAAGCTGAACTGAACGGGAGGACCAGCCAGCTCTGATAGCAAGCACGTCTCACAGGATCTAGACCCGCTGTCAGAACTGGAAGCACCATTTGTGCCATGGTCCATGGATGGTATACTGTGAAGTTGTACAGTTAGTTAAAGTTATACCCATATTGGGCATGGTCAATGAGCCATCAATCCATAGGGATTTCCATTGCGGGGTGCCGATGTTTCAGGATATCATTGGACACGTGCAAGTGGCAGGGGTACCGGATCGTGGCGAACCGGATGCCAGGATCGGATGGAGTGGATTAGTGACCCTTTGGCTTGAACCCCTTAAATATTTCACTCCGGGAAAAATATGGAAATGTGTCAAACTCTTCGTGAAAAACATATTATACATATATGATCATATATGTATATTTCTTTCTATCTTTTAAAGACACCTGCCTGGCCTGCCTGGGGTCTGATTTTGGCAACCCAAACGGAACATTTCCATGAGCATGGGATGACTCTGGATTTCAATTTGAAGCTCCTTTGCAGTTTGGTTTGGGTACTAGCTTTAACCATCTTTAACCTATAATATCCTATAATTATATAATTGAATTTACCATGTAACCAAATTGCTAGCCTTTTGCCGTGCCACCTTTTTTTTTATGTGTCGTTGGCCAGGCAGGAAGTGAACTTCAGGCACCTCTTCCAGGTGCTTCGAGATGAACTGGTGTCTCGCTAGACGGCGCTTGTGCTCCCGCTCCCTCCAGTGTCATCAAACATGGGAAATGGTAGAACTGCAGGTTTGATGGGAAAATCATCGGACTCAATGGGGCTGGAGGGTATATGACACCAGCAACGTAGCGAAATGTTATGAATTCGCGTACTGCGTAGAAATATGGATGAAATATGATGAAATCATATAGGGTGGAGCCATTGGATTCAAGGCCTTCATGGTGCTTGTTGGAGCTTGGGTTGGACACCCAGCCGGAGCCCAGGGCTACAAGGGACACATTGGATGCGAGTACCAACCGCGCGGAAAGACTGAGGACGGTCTAAAATGGCTGGATGAACTGGTTGAGTGACTAAAGGTAGGCTCACTTCCTGGATTTTGCACCGGGTTTCTTGAGCCAATGGGCTTGTGATGCTTTGAGCGGTGAGCCTGAAATGTGGGCTCAAGATAAGCAATCAGACAGCGCTTCTTGGTTCCATGTCTCACAGCTGCTGTTTAAAGAGGCAGGAAAAAGTGCTGCCATGATTCCCAGTTGCATCCGTAGACCAGATTCCCAGCAGTTAGGACGCAGGATGCATGTTCCCCCGGAGCTACTTTCTGAGGTCCATTGACCTGTGCAGGACATTGGAGGGTCGAATGGAAACGCAATATTAGACTCTGTGGGAAACGAAGACTTACTTCAGAAGTATCCCGCGCACTTCTCACAGAAACTTCAGGAATGGTTATATATGTAATCCAGCATTTTCTCCTAGATCAGGCACGGTTGAGAATTTGCTTGGATTTGGACGAAGGCTGTGTTGCAGCCAATTCAATGCTTGCAAACAAAGTTCAAGTCTTGCTCCTTGGCTGTGCACAGCGCAGGATGCTTCACCAAATGAAGCTGATATTGTTTGCCCGGCTCTTGGTTCAGTTTCAGGGAGATGGAAGAGCTGAGCCATGGTCAACGCGAGTTCTTTTCCCATGGCGAAACATCATCCCATGAAAATAGGCTTTAAGATATCCATGGTTTAATCATCATCCATAGATATCCATTATTTGCAGAATCCGTTATGAAGTTTCTCAGACGGTTTCGCACGACATTTCGGCTTTTTGGGAACCCTGGAATCACCGCAACGGCCATGGCTGGCTCCCTTTTGGCTGACCTGTCGCGAATGGGATCTGACAATGCCTTCACTGATCTCGTGTTGACAGCGCAAGGAGGCCTGGGCCACTGGGCAGGGCTGAGTGGCGTCCAATGGGTCCAAGGAATCTTGGTGTGCAAATATTGGCCGTTACACCCAGTAATTATGTGTCAAATCCCCACAAATGCCGGGAGATTTCCCTATTTTGAGGCCCCAATTGGAGCAGTTGGGTTGCATCCATCAGCAAAGTCGTAGGTTCTCTCAGACCTGTGGAGCCCAACAATTCCACCAAAATGGTCTTGGTCAGTCAAGACATTCAACGACTTTTTCTGGATTTTTCAGAATATGCTTCGCCTGTCCAGGCCATGAAAGAGCAGCCAACAGTGTGGTCCTGGCTGCACGCTCCAGGGTTTTCAAGCAAATGTTTCCCGGTTTTGCATCACTTGTGATTCCACATCACTGTCCCTTTTGATCGATTTCCAACACCTGTTGATGGTACTTCGTCAAAAGATTGGGCACCCCAAAATGGATGACTAAACCGACTAAAGCTATATAAAACAATGGGAAAACACCTCCTGTTCCCTGGATGTGAACATTCGGTCCCCACATGAATTTTCGGCTTGGTGCAACTGAGGTTGTCCTCGGAGATGCAAGAAGGTCAGCTCATCGCAGGGAAGCGACATGTGGATCTTCCTGAAACCTCCGGGGAGGTTTTGGATCAGCTGCTGGAATGGTGCTATGCTGACAAAATGCGAGATTTGGATTTGCCCGGAACCATGGAACTCCTAAGAGCTGCGGATTGTTTTGAACTCACTGGTCTCCTGCAGAAATGCTCCCAGAGGTTGGGAAAGATTCTGACGATGGAGCTACTTCCAGAGGCCATTGGAATGGCTGAAGCGATGTCATCTGCTGAACTTTGGCATGCTTTGGCTTTGTTTGTGGCAAAGGCTGATGTGAACTTGGATGACATGCCCTGTGAACTTCGAACATTAGCACTGCAAGAGAGGAAGAAAATCTTGGAGAAAAACATCAGCGAGCTCCGTCTGAGGTTAGCCAACGTGCCGGCCCCCAGACCTGCCATTGTCTTCTGGCGGCAGACTCTACCTGAGTCGTTACACAAGGAGCTGGTTCAAGAGGCATTGCTGGATCCTGAGGCAGTCCCGGCTTTGTTCTTCGGATTTCGAGAGAAGGCACCAGTGACTGGTTGGTGACTTCAAGTAGTTGTTTTTGCTTTTCATCCCTATGCTGCCTATGCTATCTATGCTGGAATGATTCACGGAAATGAAGCCCCGTACTTGATTCGCCTGGTCGGTGGTTTCAACCTTAGCAAAAATGCGAACCATCTTCCACCATGTTTTCAACTCTATTTCTGATCATTGACCAACTGATATTTTTGGGCGACTCAACGACCCTGCTGCAGGTGCTGTTTCGCGAGGCGTGTGCCAAGCACTGGAAGGACCTGGATGGGGCAACGCGATTGGCATGCGAGGAACAGGCCTTGGAGGATCAGGTGGGGATTGAGATCTTTTCGGAAACAAATAGTTGGTTGATTAAGTTTAGTACTAAACATTACTGTATCCTCCATATATTTGGGTTTATGTAAGTTTAGTTTGTTTAGTAAGTTTAGTAGCTCAAACATTAGCTGAAAACCCGATTTTTGTTTCTATTTTGTTTCATGTTACGCCATTTTGCGATGGTTAATTTTCCCCAAAATGAATGGAACTAATTTATGGCTTTGTATAAACCCATAGTCTTGGTATCCCATCCCCACCAATTTTTCTCAAAGGGCAGCCCAATTATTGCTGAGTCAGTTGGCACCTGACTTCACCCATTTCGAGGCGAAGTTTGAGGAGGTGAAAAGTAGATTGGAACATCAGCTCCAGGACCTTAACAAGGACTTGAAAGGTCTGGTGGTTTTGCAGGGCTCAAAAACCGAGACCCAAAAAAAACAAGGGATCCAGGCAGGATATCCCAGGCAATCTGAGATGTGAACAGATTGGAGGTTGGGAAAGATGATCTGATGATTTGAGATTGGGAAACATGATGAAACATGATCTTCTCCAGCGAGCATCTGGAAATCGAAGTGGGGGATGATACGGGTTGTGCCGACGTGGACGACCGCAAAACTCATGACCTTCCCGAAGGTTAAGGCCTTGGTTTGGAGAGTTCTGATCAAAGCGCAAACCGGAAAGAGGTCCATACGGTGTTTGAACATAGGGTACATACCGAGTACACCCAAGTTTGATGGTCAATCATCCCTCAGAAAACTGGCCGAAACTCACTTGAGCGGATTTCAGCATCAGTGCTGAAGGCATAAAGCAAAAGATGCAAAAGGTGGAGCCAAAGTGCCCTGCAAGAGGTCTTGGCAAAGGAACAAGACTCGCACAGAGATGGAAAAGGAGGGATACCATGAGCATGACTGCAAACATCTGCCAAACTTTTGCAGTGTTGACTCTCTAGCAGCCTCTGTGGATATTTCTCTGAACTTAACACGAAACCCACATTCTACCTCGTAAGTGCTAGGAAACAGGGGTTCAAGGTCCCAGTAGCCTCCGGTAGTCTTGGCAATTAAGAGAACCGGGTCATCAAATCCCAACTGACCAACCCAATGGATGTTGGGACTCTCAGAATCTGAGGCTGGTTGGCTGGGCTCGGTAGCTGCTGGAGGACTATTTTTTGCAGCTGGTGGACATAATTTACCAAATAATTGGACTCATCACCATTTTGGGATACTTGAAATGGTACAGTTTACCTCATGTTACCAAATGCAGTTACCATTGATTGAAAGTCACCCCCCGAACCATTTTGGGATCTTGATGCTTGACCTAGCATCTCCGCCTCGCCCCGCGTCAGTCGTGAGGAGCCTTGATTGGCAGCTCATCTGTTTGTGCCTTAGATCGGGACCCACATTTTGAACCATGGCCATATAGAAACAGCATGAAACAGCTGGTTGGAGAATCTCAGCATGTTTCCTGCAGGGACATCCACAAGTGGATGGTCCTGGAGCTGATGTTGGGGTGCCCCAGATGTTTGGTGCATTTCTTGTCACCGAGTCACCGAGTCACCGAGTCACATCTCTAAGGCCTGGAAACCTGTCGCCAGTGGAGCGAAAGTCCCAGTGGCGCAGCTCCAGTCTCAGTCTCCAGCTGTCATGGCTCATCAGTGAAGCAACTCTTGAAGAACACATAGCCAGTATCCCCAGTACCCTCTGGTAATGACGAACATAGCTATTGAAAATGGCCATAGAAATAGTGGATTTACCCATTTATAGTATGTTTCCATTAGTTACGTTAAATTACCAGAGGGTATCTTGCCATCACTGTCTGACAGCTGAGGTCGGTCGAGTCGGAATCCGAGAAGCCCACTGCAGCAGGTGTGGCAGCAGATTCTGGTGTTTTAGCGAAGTGCAGCCTCTTACCACATCAACAGAACCACTGAGTTTCAAGATTGGAAACATCAACTTTCTTTGGAACATCTAAAAAAAACAAATCGATGAGATAAAAAAACCAGCATTCTTTCTGGCAGTTTAGATATGTTCAGATATTCGGTTCTATTAGATCCTGGTGATCTTTCCAAGCTTCCGGTCCCCGGTGGTCCAGGCCATGCTGAGTCGAGAGGGCCGAAGCCTCAGTGACATGGGAATCTGCAGAATCTGCAAGGCTACAGTGAGTCTCTTATCTAATCTGGCCATACCTGGCCCCCTTTCCAAATTGACCTCATAGAAATATATAGAAACCATACATATCCTGGAATCCTAGTCCTGGGGTAAAATTCATTCCAGCGGGCTTTAGTTCCGATTCACACCAATTGGAATGATTCACACGAACATTTACCCCTTCATTCCAATCATCCCAGTTGTTTGGGTGTTTCTGAAAATGGGGTATACCGCGGATACCGCGGATACTGATGGATACCGCATATACCGGCATACCCCCCAAGTGCAGCATCAAAAGGGCACAGAGTTCGGAGATATCATGATGATTTCCCCCCCAGAGTTGGTTTGTTTCTCCACATTTTTTTACACACCCACTGAGCCCATTGAGGGCCCATTGAGGGCCCATGGTGACTTCCAGGCCCTCCGCCTCGCACGAGAGCAACGCAGTCCCTGAGCCACCCAACGTGCCGGAGTCCGCTGGATGGGAGGTACCAAGGGTTGGTCCATGGGTGCTTAGCTTTTTTCAGTCAGTGTTTGAGTGAATTCTTGGTAGATATATGTAGATATGATGATATGATTGGTGGTCACAGAAGGTTTGCAGAATATGAATATGTTTCAAATGAACGTAGTTTTGCTCTGGATGCTCTTCTTTGGTCTGGCATGCCAAAACTGTTTCAAGCACGCCCTTCTACCAGGCACAGTTCGCATGGGGCTGCAGACTCAAAGCCCTGGAATGGTGGATGTGGCTTTGGATCAGGGTTAGGTGCCCCGCAAAAAATGAATGATGAACCATGATGAATGCTGAATCATGTGGGATTCACACAATGCCATCTGCACCATCCCCAAGTCACCATTTTTAGCCTGGGGCAGCTTTCCTTGCTATTTGCTGCATTTTGGAGCTAAAATCTGTGTTTTGCATGCATTTTGGAGCTAGAATCTCCCATTTGCGTGCCCACTTGGCATTTGGCTTTTGGCTTTGGCTTTACTTGGCTTCACTTGGCTTATGGCTCATGGTTCATGGCTTTTGGTTTCACTTGGCTTTGGTTTTGGCCGTTCACTTCACTTGGGTCTTGGCGTTTGTTGGGTTTTGGTATTGTAGTTTGCATATAACGTTTTATGTAATACATTGCATATATATTTCATGTAAACTGCACAAAAACTACAGACATAGAGTATAGGAGCTTGTATGCATGCTGTTGTAAGAAAATAACGACACCATCAATAAAAAAACCTGAAGAAACCCTAAACGACACCCTAAAGAAACCTTAAAAGAAACCCTAAATGAAGCCCTAAATGAAACCCTAAAGAAACCCTAAAGAAACCCTAAATGAACCCTAAATGACATCCGAAGCCAAAAACATCACCCTAAAGAACCCCTAAATAAAACCCTAAAGAAACCCTAAATGAAACCCTAAAGAAACCCTAAACGACACCTGAAATGAACCCTAAAAGAAAACCGAAATTAAACTCTAAAGAAACCCTATATGAAACCCTAAAGAGACCCTAAATGACATCCCAAAGAAGCCAAACACGACACCCTAAAGAAACCCTAAAGACGTAAATGAACCCTCAATGACATCCTAAAGAAGCCAAAAACGTAATCCTAAAGAAACCCTAAATAAAACCCTAAAGAAACCTTAAAAGAAACCCTTAAAAAACCCTAAACGACACCCTAAAGAAACCCTCAATGAAACCCTAAAGAAACCTTAAAAGAAACCCTAAAGAAACCCTAAACGACACCCTAAAGAAACCCTCAATGAAACCCTAAAGAAACCCCAAACCCCCAAGAACCCTAGAAGAAACCCTAAAGAATCTTTGAAACCACGGAAAGATCATTGAAGACGATCAAGAAAGCGATGAAAACCATCCAGACATCGTTGAAAACCATGGGAAAATGGGTGAAAACTAAAATGTTGCAATTATCGTGCAAAAGCTCCGAAATGCTGCAAGTCATAGTATGCAAAATGAGAGATTTTAGCTCAAAAATGCAGCAAATAGCATGCAAATCAGAGAGATTTTAGCTCCAAAATACAGCAAATAGCACGCAAATCAGAGATTTTGGCTCCAAAATGCAGCAAATAGCACGAACATCAGAGATTTTAGCCCCAAAATGTAGCAAATAGCAAGGAAAACTGCACCAGACTGAAAAGCAAAAAAAGCCTTTAAAAAATGCAAAAAAAATCAAAAAACAAATCATCACCCCAATTTTTATGCTGTGAACGCAAAAACCGAGGCCTCTATCACAGCAAAACGGCTTGCATGAGGGGTTCGGCTGGACGCTGGGTGAGGGAGCTCAAAATGACCATGGTGAAATGCTTGATCTATAGGAACACCGTAACCCCCAAAGAGATAGAAAAGTCAAATCCCACTAAAGTGAGGAATTACATTGAATTACTTTTACTATCTTTTTGGGGGTTACTATAGTCTCATGCAGCACAACGTTTTTACACTTGACGCGGATGGTCTTTCTCCTGAGGCCCTTGACCGCAAAGGATCCAGAGCAGGGGTGCCGCAGGAAATGCTCCGCGCAGAGGAGTCTTATGACATCAGCATGCCACATGAAGATGGCTGTCCCACAACTTTCCAAGGACTCACCCTAACCCGGAAAAAGGTGTGCCATTTCATCATTTTCCATCATTTTCCATGATCATCATGATCATCATGATCATCATGACAATCATGATCATCATGATCATCATGATTGTTAAGAATACACCTGCACATGTACATGAGCTATACAGTTGCTTATACAACATGTTAGTCTACTTTGAGTACATGTCATGGTACGATACATTTGGGCTCCATACAGGGCCCTTGAGCTAGCGTTACTCGAGCGCTACAGTGAAAAGTACAGCGCGTGGGCTACAGCT
>Ga0126342_10005479_pt1 | contig 22161 bp, 20 predicted proteins | sample Cyp1metagenome_FD_92528 | JGI IMG/M metagenome (GOLD analysis project Ga0126342, IMG submission 92528) | Coral microbial communities from Lord Howe Island, Old Settlement Bay, Australia - Cyphastrea 1 metagenome | ecosystem: Host-associated > Invertebrates > Cnidaria > Coral ...
GATCAAGGGTATGGATCATGCAGTACCACAGGGTATGGATCAAGGTATGGATCGGGGGGTATGGATCGTGTGTGGGTTCGGGGCCTTGATCCATACCTTGTATTTTGACTCGTACCCATATCAGAGTATGTACCAGGACATATATCTACTCGGGATTTCTGCGATTTCCTACTGGGCCGTCTGGAACAAACAAACCACTCTGAGAGAGATCCTGGAAGTTGAACGTGTCAAACATATACCACTTTCATGATGCAAATTTGGCAAATACATGCGCCAAATGTTGGGTATTTGGGGGTTAAATCATGTTAAATCCCCAATGATATGTGGTGGGTTTTCAACCCATGCATTCTTTTTGGGTTGATCATCGTCTTTTCTGCGTTTGCACGCCATAAATTTTACAAGGAACCCTAAGGATTGCAACTTTCCGATGCGAAAAAACATCTCCCAAACGCCAGATATAGATACCTGGCGTTTGAATCCTTCTGCCACTACGAAGGACATCGTTTCCAGGTGTTTTTCTCCCATTGTCACAGGTTGAATCTCAATAAATTCATTGCGCTTTTTTCCTTGGGTGACCCATTTTTCGATCGCAGGAGTTAACCCATAATTTATGGTGGTGTGAAAAACAAGTGAAACAGAGACATTGCTTTGGTGCTTGGTGATAAATCAGACAAGCTCGGGTATGGTGTGCAGTTTTCCCGTTCTAAAAAATTTGAGCCACTTTGGGTGGGATACATGGATATGACTAGTACTCCCATCTCATTCCCCCAAAAAAAACGCCGGGTGGATCAATCTAGAAGTTTTTTGTTGGGGGGTGGACCCCAAAAAATCACAATTCGCCTGGTCACTTGTTTTTAGGGTCACCCCAGTCACCACTTACAAGCGCAAATAAGAGCTGCAGTAGGCTCTAAAGTATATGAAGCAACCATTCAAAGCCATATCCAATGTTGATCTATATCCTGTTCATTTGGCAAACGTTTGTTCATTTATCACTTTTCCGATGTTTCATATCTAGATCCGATGTTCCGATGGTCGGATCTAGTAACCGCCGAGCGGCGAACTCGGCCCACAACAGGAGAACCAAGTACTGCACCTCGGCCCAGGGCCCTCCGGTCCCCTCCGGTCATGGCAAGGAGAAGTCGGACAAATCGTCAATGACTAATGGAGAGTTAGTGCATCTAAATGGGTGAGTGTTCATCATCAGGTTTGCAATTGCGGCAAAGCTAATTTGGGGAGGTTTTTTATGAGCGCCAACGGTTTAACTGTGCTTCGATTTTCCGAACTGTCCAAAGAATCATTGACTATAGTAACATAAACATTGTTAGAAAATAGTTAATGATCATAATCGAAGACTATAGTATCATAATCATTGACAGAATCATTGCCAATAAACCATAGTTACTATAGTTATTGGAGCTATTTGCACCAACTTGGCGATTTCCTTCAGCCCAACCAACATATACAACCCTACACCATCCGTTTCCATCACATCCGCCTCGGACACAAGGACCTGTCGCGCACCAGTGGACAAGGACGCCACTTCCTCCTGCTCTGGTAGTTGTGCGGGCCAAAATATCTCCAGTTGATTTCCCAACATGAATATACTATAGATACCTACTGTACACACATATATATATATATGTGTGTGTACATATTTTGCATTTATTTATTAATTTATTTATTTGTAGTATGTATTTATCTATTTTGTATATATTTGCTAAAAACCATGTGGAAACTGTGTACCGTTCAGCAACCAACCAGGGCTAAGGTCTGGCTGACCAATCCCCAAAACAGGCTTAACTCTCCATGTGATTCCCAACCCTGGAACTCATTCTTAAATTTCCCATTTGCAAATGAACATATCCCCAAGATATGAAGGGTAGAAAAAAAAATGCTAATCATTCACGAACCATCAACCAACCATTCGGCAGTCACTGCTCAGTTGAAGTGATCTCTCCTCGGCCAACTGCGAGTCTTGCGCATCAAGGGCAGCTTGCACACCTTCCACCTGAGCCTGTCGTGTGGCGACCAGTCGCCTAGCTTCAGCATGCTTCACCGAACCTCGGATATTCATTGGATCTCTTCAACCTGACTGACTTCAATAAAAAAAATATAGTGATCGGGAGATTCAGAACAATTAGGGATTAATTGTATTCCAACGATATTTAACTGAAGTATATATATATGTATACTGAAGTTATTTGAATCCCAATTATATTCCATTTTGTGGAGAAATCCCATGTTTTTGATCCCAGAAACAAGCCTCACCACCCCACCACCCATACCTCCTCAATCACATCGGACTCCTGCAGGCTCATCACCAACCAGGTATATGTACAGTAAATGGATGTAAATGGTGGGATATAGGTGCTTTTTGTACATTTACATACACCCAATGTATATATATATATACATTTATATTTTGCGCGCACACACACACACACGTTGGTTACAAGTATTTAGAAGCCCTGAAACATATGTAAAGCAGTTTATATATCTATACTATGCATGTCTATTACATAAATCAAGGTGTTGCCTTTTAAACCTGCATACATACATATATATATATATAGAGAGAGAGAGAGAAAAAATATATACCATATTCAATAATCATCTGAGAGTTTAAGCAAATTGTATATCTACCAAATGTTACTAACTCCGTACTAATTGCCAGTCACCACGATCAGAAAACATGCTTCAAGCTGCTTGCCACTGGAGTTGCACAGCAAATCGACTTAGTGAAAGTCCGGATTGGTGATCTCAGAAGTTACACAGACGCAGCTTCAGCAATCCTCAAACGCAGTTTCTTCCCAACACTGCCAGGTTAAAACCATATCGAAAATCTCATATCCAAAGGCCCAGCGGCCCCCAAACCTCCAGGGTCCAACATGTTCAGCGAGTGGATCTGGGACTGAATCATCTTACGCCCAAAAATGGATGGTTTCATCTGCTCCTGGGCCAACTTGGAGTCCTCTCCCTCCTTCACAGCTTCCGCGTGAGCCTGACCAGGCTTTGGATCGATGCACATCATAAAAGATAAGAAAAGTATTCCTGGCATCTTCTTACCCAACTTATTTCCTGGGCTTTTGTTATGGTGTCTGACATTTTATGACCATCTGACCGAGTCATTAACCCATTTCTGGCATCTTGCAGCATCTAGCAGACCCGCCTCCACCCCTTCCTCCGCCCCGGCGAGCGGGAGGTCGCCGGCATCCTCGCTACCTCATGTTTAAGTCAGTTTGCTGGATAAGATTTGGGGATTGTTATACTTTTTGGGGGGGCGCTGAAGATCACCACGAAGGGGCCAATCCTGGCTTTGGTAAGTGCCGGAGAAAAAAAAAACATTCCCCTAATGATAATCCTTAATATATGATTACTATGATGATACATGACAAACAAACAGAGAGACCAATTTGTGATAAGAATAAGATTAGATTTGGATTAAGGTTAAGATTTAAGATCGATATATAGCTAGATATATAGGTAGATAGATGACGGAAAATGAACAAAAAGACCAGTCGCAACTGCCCAGGACTTCGAGCGGGGGACTTCTGACAGTTACCACACAGCTGATGGTGTTGATGTATATCTAACTGCCCACATGCAATCGGAGACATGTTGGACACATCTCTATACAACTATACATGTTGATTGTATATACACGGCACCCCCCCTTCGACTATGGATAAACTCCACAATTTCCCGAAAACTGGTTGAGTACCTGGCTTCAACTAAATAAACGGTTCACAATGTCCCAAAAAAAATGACTTTTTTGTGGAGTACCATAAAGTCAAAAAAAAAACATCCTGCAGATGCACCAAGGCTGCCGCTCACATGACGCTGCGCGTGCTGCAAGGTCTCTAAGAAAATCTGGGCCATTTGCTCCAGAACTTTCGGCATCTTGACCTGTTTTTTGACCAAAGCTACCAGGGGAAATAGAGAAGAGCTACCAGAACCTCAACCAAGTGGTTTCATGGTGTTGAACCAACAATGAAATTGATAGAATATCTAATGCCGCAAGCATCAAGAATGAATATATTTGCTTAGTCATTGGTTTCGTTTCAAGGATAATATATCTTGCGGGAAACCATTGCTTTTCCGCCTAAAGATGGGCAAACCACCCGACATTGTCCCAACAAAAAGGTTCGCTGTGGCGGGCATTCCCAAAATGAAGGAAACAAAAAAGTTCCATTTCAAAATGATGCACGAAATCCACTATCATCATTTTCCATCATCCCAATAAAATTGCCCACACTCGGGGGTTAAATGGCTACACAGTCCCACGCCTTGTTGCGTCGCATGGCTTCAGCAGACCTGAGAGTTTTGACACCAAAAAATCCTGGGACTATTGGGACGAAATGAAGATTATGAAGCCATCGAAGTGGTAATTTGCAGGGCCAGTTTGAGACATTTTGAGACACCCACATTTTTTTTGGTGCTTCGAGGATGTTTGAAGCATTGGCTGATTGTATAAAGTATAACCCTAAAAAATCGGCATCATATATAGTTTATCTTTTGAGGCTTTGGCCTTTGCCAAAACTAGATTCCATAAACGTACCCTGCCCCGACAAAATGTTGTTCGTGCGTGAGGTATGTAGCATTCCCCCATGAAAATCACTCACACATAAAAACTAATGATCCACCGGTCCCTTAAGCCACTCTTCCTTCAACATCCAATTCCAAAGCAATCCCCATTTGTGCTGGCTCTCCATGCAGCATTGGCTGCGTCCCAAAGAACCCAGATAAGAAATGTTGGGAGAATCACAACTACGAATCACAACTATACAATGAAGTCGGCCAGTGGGGTCGCGACATGACATAAATGCCTAGAAAGATCGCCAGGTGTGATCCATTACTGTAAGTTTTTTGGGTGCAAGTGAAAAAAGGACATAGCCGCTACGAGTTGCTACGAGTTGCCACGAGTTGCCCGCATGTTTTCCCTTCAACCAATCCATTGCCCCTCTCAGATCTGGCACTTCAGCATTTCTTTCATGGACATCTTTTCCCGCTGAATGCCGTGCCCCTCCAGGATTTCGCCTCATTTCATATCGCTGCGATTGCACCGATTCCACTCATCAGGGTTTTGGTGTGTTTTGTTGGTCCCTGATGTAGCTACCCCAAATAGATAAGAAAGTAGTAGGAATAGAAAGTATAGAAGAATAATTTGCTCTCTTTATTTTTTTATCGTTTTTTGTGATTGCTCTAACAATAACTATCCAATAAGTTGATGGATGCGAGCCCTAAATCGAACATCGTCCCATTCAAAGTTGCTGAAATGTAGCGGCTAAGATACCCTCTGGTGTCAAACGTGGCTGGAAAATCAAGAAAATCCCCAAGAAAAATGGAGCTTTCTGGAAAAAACATGGAACTAAATGGAGGTATAGTTCACCAGCCTGAAATGTGTCGCGATTTTTTCGGTTTCCCCTTAGTCCCCTTAGTTCCCCATCCATTGTCTGAGGTCTGGAGTCGGCTTTCACGGCTTTTAGAAAACGATGTTTCTTCGAGAAAATCATCTCCAAAATATTCTGAGCTTTCGACGTTCTTCTTTCCAAAATGCGAAATAAATGAAAAAATTGCAGCAGAAAACTTTCGACGTGGCCCCATCTTCGGTCTAAGGCACCAATGCGGTGAAACTTGGACATCAGTTGGTTCTGCTCAGCCAGACCGGCTTCACCTGGAGGACTGGGATACACCATGATACACCAGTAATTAGTGCAAATCAATTGATATTTGATTTATATATATGTTATATATGTTACCCTCTGGTAATTTAACGTAGCTATGGAAAATCACCATTTTTAATGGGAAAATCCACTATAAATGGCCATTTTCAATAGCTATGTTAAATTACCAGAGGGTATAACTTATAACATTTTATAACCATTCTCAGATATTTAAGTCAGTGATATGAATTCATGTAACATTTCCATGAATCTCTGTTCGAACGGATACCGCTTTCTACTTCAAATATCTATGGATCTGTTTCTTTGTGAGTGAATTCATTGCGGCATGTCTGTTTGAACCCACCAATGGCTGGCCCTTTGAAAAGGATCTCAAACCATCGAGACTTTGGGTGCAGAAAGCGGGAGGCTGGCGGCTTTTTCCCATCAAGTATGGGGGTAAGGCCTGTCAATACTTACTAATTCGGAGACTTTGGGCGACCGTTTTTTTTTCTGGTGGCTAAGGATGATTGGGGATGATTGGGGGACGGGACGAATGGAGTATATATATATATATCCCATTCAGAGATATTTAGAGGGTAGCTACAATGATTTTAGCAACATTCAGAGCACCAAACAGCGACTCTATACCCATCACATGGTTGGGTAATTCGGTCCCTAGCTCCTGAAATTCCCGCATTGTCCATAGAGAATATCGATCATGTCCCAATAAACCATCCCAAAAATCATCCAAAATCACCATGTCTATGGGTCAAACCATCCCCAAATGGTAGATTTCTGGCTTTCCATCGCCTGCCTGACCAGATTGCTCCCACCTGTGCGTACAAAGAAGCGCCAAAGCACCGCTGGGTACAAGTCCTGAAAACTCGGAGACGATTGAGACGATCCAAAAACCAGCTGAATGGACTACTCACAGCCAGCAATGGTGAATAATGGTTGATCATGGCCCATAGTCATTACCCTCTGCTAAACTAACATGACAAATACCCATTAACAATGGTTTAAAAATCATGAATCCCATCCCCCATTCGCTGCGAAAATTTGCGGACGATTCGGTGGAATTTTTCATGGCGATATCTTATTGGTAACATCACATAATATAACTATAACTGGCATGGGATATGAATGGAATATCAACGGTAATGTAATATAGTATAGGAATATTTTTTGTCCAATCCCATCATCATGGTCAATGATGGTTGGTAATTCTGAATCCCATCCACCCAATATTCAATGCCCTCATAAATGACTAAACTGAAGGGGAAGGGATTATATATGCAGTTAACCTAGAAAAATCATGAACAAATTGTCTGGCCAAGTTACCATTGTCTGGCCCAAAAAAAAATTGAAACAGATCCAAACAACCCAAACTTAGGGGATGTCGACCCGGAAAAAATGGATGCATTTTTTACGGGATGAATTGCTCCTAAAAGTTGGTTCTAACATGTTCACCAATTTAGCCAAGAAAAGCCAGGATCCAAACCAGCAAAACTTGGGGATGTGGATCAACATTGCGGCATTTGACCTTCAAACCCTGAAAATCATGGAGCAAATGGAGCATCATCGAGCGGATTATCAAAAGCTTGACGGTTTCCAAGCCCAAAAAGTCAGCATCCTCCGACATATGCACAGGTTAACAATTTTGGCGTGTCTAGAAATGGGGTATGTTCAAAACATGGCTATGTTAACAGGGAAAATGACGAGTCACCACTGGTGATTCGCATCCCGTTTTTTAGGGTTGAAACAGGTTGAAACACGTTGAAACGGAAAAAATCAAATGCGTGAAACCTCCGGCCAAAATTCATGCCATCATTGGCTTCTTTTGTTCTCATTATTCGCCATCGATTCTTCATGGATTCATCGATCTCCCCAGCCCACAACAGCTACCGCCTGCCGCAGGTTGATGGCCATGTTCATCAGGGCTTGGCAGACTTTCTTCAGCGGCGCCACCAGCTCCAAACGCCTCCAGTCATGTGACGATTCGTTGGACCGATATTTGAGGTGACTACCCTCTGGTTATGTCAAAATAGCTATGGAAAATGGCTATTTATAGTGGATTTTCCCATGAAAAATGGTGATTTTCCATTGCTATGTTAGTTCACCAGAGGGTATTCCAAATAGAAATCACGTTCATCCGCTAAGCTCCATTTTTATATGATGTGCTCTTACATGCTCTTACTATGTCATAGAAAAAAATCCCCAACAGCTTGTTCAACCACATTCGGGATTATGATTCCAGATGATTCCAACATATTTCAACCGTGGATCAAATATTGCATCACTATAGATTTCCATAAATATCCAGAAAATCCCTACAATACCAACTATGTCAACTCCAATTTACCCTAGAAATCCCTATAAATCACCATAAATCATATGAAAAACCCGAGATTTACGTCTCGGTCCCCAACGTCGCTTCACCACGTCACCACGTCGCGGTCCTGGTGATGATCGCCAGGTCCTGGGGCAGTGCCTGACCCTTCGACAGCATCAGCTCCATCCGCTTGGAGATCCAACTCCGAAGCTGGGACTCGCCTCCGATTTGGTGAAAAATCCACCAAATCCCCAGGGATTTGATGTTGCTTCAGGTGAACCAATGGGAAAAACTCGCATGATTTCACTTGGAAGCTTCAAAAGTTGGAAATCGAGATTGAATTTTTAGAGGAAAAAAACTTCATACGTTCGGATTGAAGACGGAAAAATTGGATTTGAGATTGAAAAAATTATCCATATCCCAAGCCATGAAAGAAAAACTCCAATCCCACGATGCTGACATCAAAATATATTCTCATCTCATTTGTAGAAATCCCTAGCTGGGGCCAGTGCTCAACCCCAGTTTGCATTGCCAGGGGGCCAACAGAACTATCATGACTGCTGACCCAGTGGCTTTGCCCCTCCTTTCGTGGCGCTTGAGGTAGAAACTCCAGGATGTCCAAACAATTCGTCAACCTCGGCCGAGGAAACCGACGCGCCCAGGGAGCCAAGGCAAGAGATCTCAGCATCTTCGAACCTCGTGCAGGTAATGCATCTTTCGTCTTCTAGCATGAGTTTGCCAGCTATGTTGCTGTTAAAAAACCAAAAAACAAAAAAACATACTTCCAGGCTGTTGGCCCATACCCATATTTGTACGCATCAAATTTACTAGACCCACAGAATGATCCAAACCCATGGTTTTTTTTCACGAATCCGATCCCGGATGGATGACTGCCATGCTGGTTGATATGGTTGATATCCCCCTGCATCAGATTATATCCCCTTTATTTTTCAATGAAATCTCCATTAAACCACCATGAAAAACCCCCAAGGTTTGCAGAATATCATGGAATATCCACTCAAGTGATAAACCCACTGCCATAAACGTCATCACCATGTCTATGCTTTGTATGGGAGACATCCCCAAATGGTAGTTGTTTCTGGCATTGGGTTGCCTCTGAGCCATACACCTACTACCAAGACAAAAAAAACAAACAAACTGCTGCCGTGCTGCGGGATCTTTTTGTCTTTCAAGATCTGGTCCCTGAGCCAGCCGAAATCAAAATGATGATGGATGGAATGGATGCAATTGATGGAATGGCATGGGATGGGATGGGATGGAATGGGATGGATGGATGAACGAATGACTTAATGACTCACTGACTGACTGACTGACTGACTGACTGACTGAATCGAATAAAAAAAACGGATCAATGAACGAACGAACGAATCAACGAACGGACGGACGGACGGACGGATGAATGAATCATTGTTGATGTTGTTATTGTTGTTGTTGTTGATGATGTTGATGATGATGATGATGAAGAACCATACTGAAATGAAATCAAAATCTTCGAGCACCTTCAACTTGGAGGATCCTCTTGAAGGGTAATTCAGCTGAGCCATCACTGCCTAGCTTTTGGTTTAAACCGTTAGCAAACCCAGGTGACAAATATGAGCCAATTTTAAATCATGATTCCAAGCAGCAATAATGAAACCTACACACACACACATACACACACGCATATTATGTGTGTGTGTTTGAAAAACTCATTAGTTGAAACCACCCAAAAGTATTTTTTGAAGCTGAAATCAACCAGAATCGGATTTTTTCCACTCGTTAGACACAAAAATAGAAATCAAACCCCCAACCAAATCCCGGCCACTCCGCACCATCTCCACACCATCTCCACGCCTTAGCAGGGACCACAGCACCTCATCTTTCTGCCCCAGACACGGCAGCAGCCGGCAGATGCTGCCCACCTGCAACTCCGCACCTCGCTATTCATGAGCCAATGGTCCGTGCAGTTCTTGCTGAACCCCTCAAAAAAACTCCATAGTCCATATATGTTAACCCATAAAAATGGTGAAATCTTGTGACACTGTCGAGTTATGCAGTTCCAGTTATTGTCCTGTGGGAGAGCCAAGAAGGAGGATCTAGCACCGCCGGAATGGGAGGCCTATGAGCTGGGAAATTCATCGAAGTAAATGCTGGGATTTTCTGAGCCATAGGCGATTCACAAATCACCATTTATAATGTATTGTCCCATGGTTTTCCCATGATTTTCCCATTCAAATCAAACCCTCTGATTTTTGGGGATTTTCCAGGTTTCATCAAGCCTCGATGCTCCACAGCCAAGCCGTGCCGAGCCGTGCCAAGCCGTGCCAAGGTACCGCTTGCCGCCTGTTTCTCCTTTTCGAGGCGCAAGACCAGTTTCTCTTTGATCTTCTCCATAGTTGGCTTCAAGCCACTCAACTTCTGCGAGAGGCGGCGGGTGAAGCTTTACTATCTTTACTCATGACTCTCCCCTTTTTTTGAAAGGTGGGTTCAAGTGTTGCTGACAAAGCTGACATATGAATATTAATAATAATAGTAGCAATAATAACGATAATTATATAATGAATACATATACATACATAATACATATATTATATATATACCAGCACGTCAAAGGGGTGCCTAATGAATTTCAAAAATTGAGATTCTTAAGGGGTGCCTAATGGACACCCCTTAGCGTTCATGGAGATGGCACACTGGAAATGATCAGTTCCAACCCGAAATCTTCCAATCCTACCCGCGTGGCATCTGTGGTGCACCTGACTTCATTTTTGGCGAGAAGAAATGCATGTGTGTCATTTCGTGTCAGATGTAAAATGTTCCCGAGTTTAAACAAACTAGTCAAAATTGACACGAAATGACACGCGCAGGGGTTGTCCAAAAAGCACCCGACACGTTTCTAAGGGGTGCTTATTGGACACCCGTCCTACTGACAGACACGACACGGCAATGACAAGCAATGACACGCATGTTTTTCTTGATTTCTAAAAAAAAACTCGTGACCCCTTTTGACCGACACGATAGGGCAATGACACGAAATGACACGCATTTCTGGAAGCAAACGTGGGGAAATCAAAGAAAAATGCACATATTACTATGAATACCTCATTATCTGTTAGTTCAGGACCTTAAAAATTAAGGGGTGCCTAATGGACACCCGTCCTAAGGGGTGCTTATTGGACACCCGTTTGGACATCCTGGTATGCAATTAATTATCTATTGATTTATTGATTTATTTATTGATTTATTTATTGATTTATTTATTGATTTATTTATTGATTGATTATGCATTTATTCATTTATTGTTTATTTATCCATTTATTTATATACTTATTTGTGTGCTGTATGCAATATGGATATAGATATGTCAATATGTCTATTGATTTTCATGCGTTTCCCATCACAATGGGGAGCTGCTGTCCTGGGAGTCTGGAAGCTTAATTGTGAGGGTCCAATTGTTGACTCTGTAACCCCAATGTTTAATGGTGATATAAACAAAAAATAAACATGCAAACAATTTCCTCATGTCTCTTAGTTCCTCCCCGATGTTCTGTCCTCATCTATGCGATTTTTTTTGATTAAATGCACATCTTTGTCCCTGAAATCCCCTTTTTTGTGACGAACTCCATTGGGAAAATTGCTTGCGTATAAATCTACATATCCCAGGGGATCAACAAATTAAAATAGGGACAAGTAATACACCAAGTGATAGTACACATTCGCGCACAGAAGTTCACTTGAAAAAAAATGCTCTATGGAAACTGCCATATAAAGTGCGTCTGAAAATAGCATACTACTTAGTTTGATTGATCATAATTTGTTCCGTTAAAAAAAGTAACTACCAGAAATTCACATTCTATACGTACACTTATGCATATCATATAATTATATATATATATATACACTATATATATAATTATATATATATACACATGTATTCATATTGGATATAGTCATGATATAGTTGACACGGCCTGGCTGTGGGTGGCCACGTGGAGCCGGTAGAGGATGGTCGCAATGTCCTGGTTTTTTGGTTTTTGGTGACCGTGGTGACCCGACCCTGGTGACCGTCTGACGGAGTCTAACGTTTAAAGATGTTTAAAGCCACAAAAAGATACAAAAAAGCTCTGAGATTTAGAATTTACATCTGATATTTACATGTGAATTTACTTTACTGCTTTTTTTTGCACCTAAAAAAGAGAAAAATCGATTCGAAGAGCTGGAAATGGGAGTCCTCCATGCTCACCTGCGAGGCCTGGCGCAGCTCCATCGATTTGCTTCCCCACCATGAACGTATGTCATTCTCCTAGGGAAACCATGGGTTTTCCACTATGTTACTTTACCCTAGGCTAAGTGAAATCGCAATAATTCACATCGTCTCCCCGCCCTATTGATAAATTGGGTTACCAGGTAACCATTAAATCATATTGATTCATATCGTAGATATTCGTAGATGGATTCGCCAGCCTCGACCATCTTCGTCACGCGCTCCAGGCACACTTTCAGGGTCTTGGACTTTTCGTTTTGGGGCAAACCACCCGTCCGCGACAAAGCCTCAGGGACCCAGTAGGAGTCGACAGGCTGTCGACAGGACGGAAAAAAGATGGAACGGTTTCTGTGCGTTTCTGTTTCAGCTTATCAAAACACGACGTGATTTTGCTGTGAATGTGTGTGTGTGTGTCAACCGGAGTAGGGCCAGAAAAGACATCATCATTGCTTCAAGCCAAGAGCATCCGTACCCGGCGTAGCCGCTAGCGCTCCACTTGCCCTCGGCTGTCACACTGCAGACCAGCAGCAGACAGAATTTGCCTCATGTCCACGGCACTTGAAACAAGGGCCTGGGCGCCATGGCTCCACGAGATTCCATATACTGGATGATTCGTCCAACGGTCCAAGCCATGAAAAAACATGAAGTCTCATATGGTCTCCCTTGGACATGGTTTTGAGTACCCCAAAAAAATGGTAAAACCCATGCAAAGCGTCTCTTGGGTTCAACACGTTTGCCAATTTTCATGGCCAATCTTGCATACTCCGTACTTATAGGAAAGAAGTTTGAACATATAAGCTACTTTTCACCAAGGTTTACTGAGATTTCTGGAATCAATCCCGCCAATTTCCAGCTAAAGTCTCCATGTTTTCTGCTCAAACCCGGTTTTTCACCGTGTTTTCCATGGTTTTCCCCCAAAAAAATGACCCCAAATCTCCGGTGCTGCTTCAATTCCCCCCCTTTTCGCGGCCTCGCTGAGTGCCACGTCCAGCTGCGGGAGCTTCTCCGGTGGACACACGGCCCAGATCCGGAGTAGCTCATGGCGTCGAAGTGGGCCTCCACCGCTGGGGAGATGTGGATCCCTGGGCCCTCCAGGGCCCTGGGGCCCCAGGGCCCTGGGGCCCTGGGCCTCCAAAAAATCGCTGGTGAACAGAGTTGAACCCATCATTGAATGGGAAATCATGGGAATGGATTGGTTTAAGAGAAAATCTGCAGTAAAGCCCCATATTTAATGGGAAAATCTATGGTTTCCTGTAAATTTTCCCTTAAACCAATCCAATCATCATGGGAATATCACCATTTGAGTTGGTATAAACAAGTTGGTTATCAGCCCTTTACAGTAGTTGGTTAGACCCAGATCGACTCTGGTGTCCAGATCAAATTCTTCCTTCCACCCATCAACACCCGAATCTACCCCAGAGGGTAGTCAAAGATGGCAATGGAAAATCACCAGTTAATCGATGATTCTCTCGTTTAAATTTCATTAAATTTCCATATTTATGTGATTTCCCATGAAAACCAGCAGTTATAGTTGATTTTCCCAGCTAGAAACCTCCATCTAGAGATGATTTTCCTATTAAAACCATAGGTAAAACCTCCATCTATAGATGATGTTCCCATAGTTTTTTCCAGCTATCCACGCTAAATCGCCCTCAACGCCTTCCAAAGTCTGCGCCACGCGCGGCCAAAACTGGCTGGCGTCGTCGAGGAAGTTCATCCTATTTTGGACCAGCTGTGCCACAAAAATGGCGCTGGTGTTTTTTTTTTGGTGTGTTTTTGTTGTTTGGGGATTTTTGGGGGGATGGGAAATTTCGAAGGTGTTTTTATTGTTTGTTTCTTGTTTTGGGATGTTTTTGGGAAGGATGGGAACTGTTGAAGGGGGAAAAAAAAGAACTGACGAAAACCAGGAAGGCCGCAGAAATCGTAAGAACAATGGACATAGAACCAGAAACAGTGAAGGTATGACAGCCAATGAATGCCATTTCCCAAATTGTAGACACATGTAGACCCCCCCTCATATAATATAATACCGTCCCCGGTTCTGTATTGAAGATATTCATTTCTGGTAGCTTTTGGGAATGATTGGGGGAATCATTCTCAATAGTTAAAAGAGCTGAACCAACCGCACCAACCAGTCACATTTAAACCATTTAGATGGCTATTGGCCAACTTGTTGGGCGCATGCTTCTGACAACCCACCATGAAAAATGGTTCCACAAAAAAAAAGTGTCGTAGCTTGGCCCAAGAGTTTGTCAAAATCCAGTCTCCAACTTTCCCAATCTTTCCCAACCACCCCGCCACAACTCCATCAGGTACCTGCGCAGGTTTTGGTAGATCCGAGTAATGGTGTCGCTGTTGCTCGTGTCCAACTCGTTCCCTTCCAAGATCTCGCTTCGAAACTTTGCGAAGCCTCGTCCGGAAGGGCCCCTGCGTGACTGCGAGAGCACTCTACGATGTTCCAGAAAAAAGTCAGGCGATACGGGGATGTGTTCAAGACCCCCTGAAACTGAAACTCATTGAAATTCAATCAATGACCATGTCTCCTCAAGTCATCAGGCACATTCCAGTGGGACTCCAGGGATCTGCACTCCGAGTGGTTTTTCGTTCTCAAAAAATGGACGGTGCCCCTCTGGTTTTTTGTGGATTTACCCATTAAAAATGGTGATTTTCCATAGATTGAACCATAGTTAGGTTAGTTTACCAGAGGGTACCATCCTGCTTTACAAAAAAAATGTGGAAAGCCCAGGTGTCCCCCCCAGTTTTGGGAAAGGCCCCACGCCAATTCCCGCGCACCTGGGTGATGTTTGCAGTCCCTTTCCCATCGGTTTAAGCTGACACCTTGCGCCGCCAGCTCTTGCCGAGCCTGATGCGAGACGTTGCCAAGTTGGGAGATGTGGACATAACAACAGCTGTTTAAGATTGGAAAATTAGGATGATTAGGATGTGTCATTGATTCTATTGGGATTTCTGTAGCCAAGATCTTTTTACTCAGTTGCTAATAAACGCTAACCCGTGAAACTATAGGGTGTATCCCATAACTGGTTTATTACTTGTGGTTGAGCCCCCCCATTTCCGATTTTTCGGTAGGGCTTCATTGCTCTATCCCTTTGGGATGGCCAAAATCCAGGAATTCGGCCAGATCTTCGCTGGAATCGAGAGAAATGGGGATTTCAGGGTTCAACTTACCGCTTTGACATGGACGTTCAAGTGCTGGGCGTGACAACAGTACGGTGTATTACAATAGCTTCATGAACCATGGAATGTCATCGCCAGTTGCTTCAAGCCAGGATCAAGTGCGAATCTTGCGCGGGATATGAATTCATCCCATCCCAAATGGCTAAGCCATTTATCCCCAAGTTGGGATGGGTGTATGTTTCAAATAACCTCACCAACTCCGCAACATTGGATCATAGATGATCATAGTCCATCGCTGGTGCTCCATGTTTCTGGGTGGCTCCAACCTCCTTTTCTGATGTGAGTCGTTTTCAATAGTTTTCAAATGTTTTCAATCATCCATTTTTCGTGGCCAATCTTAGATACCCAAGAAATAGATATCATGATTGGCCATGAAAAATAGATATATCTTAGATACTATCTTCATTTCTTAGATATTTCATGCCCAAAGAAATTGGCTAGCTAGCTGGTTGGTGGTTTCAACCCCTCTGAAAAATATTAGTCAGATTGGATCATCATCCCAACTATTGGGAAAAATAAAAAAAGTTCCAAACCACCAATCGGCTAGTTAGTACCCTCTGGTTATTTAACATAGCCATGGAAAATGGCCCATTTATAGCTGGTTTACCTATTAAAAATGGTGATTTTCCATGGCCATGTTAAATAACCAGAGGGGATACCTCCCCATTTTTGTCGCGAAGATCAAGGTGCCAAACCATCCATCCCACTTTGACCATGGCCGGAAAAAATCAACATGGCTTGTTCGCGGCCACATTTTCCCAGCCAAAAACCTCCATATTTCTGTTGGGGATTTCCAGCTAGCCATATTCCAATCATTCTCCCAAGCAATAATTCCTATACCCTCTGGTAAACGTTCACATAACTGATGGGAAAGATCCACCATTTTCAATGGGTAAATCCACCATAAATGGTCATGTTCAATAGCTATGTTGAATTACCAGGGGGTAAATCATTATAAATTCATCTTGCTGTTGGTTAAAACATCCATTCACAAAGACTACCTCCAAGATTCACCGGACAACTCTCTTTCCGGTCGTCAAGGCTAGCTAGCGGCAAATCATCCAACGAAAATACTGACCTTTCGAAGGTGATCCAGCAAGAGGACCGCGTGAGTCAGGGACGGTTTCCTAAAGGGCCGAGTTGGGCCCGATAGAACTGGGCAGAATTGGCGGGTAGGTAGATTGGATGGGGTTGGATTACAGTATATATTTGTTTTTTTTTAGTAGCTCAATAGATAGATAGTCTTGGTTTTAGAAATATATATATATATACAAACACACACACACATATGTGTGTGTATGTGTGCAAACCAACTTTTCTGAACGGGGCACCAGCTTGCAGAAAAGAATGCTACAAACAGCCCCAAAGCTGTCGAAAGGGGTGATGTGATTTTCATTTATTTTCTATCAGGAAGCCACAACATGTTTTTGCGGCGAAACCACGGTTTCCAAGTGGGTCCATGTTATCATATGCCAGCTGAGTACAAAATTCCAGTTACTGTGAAATGGCCGTGAGATCAAACCCCGCAAGACCATTGCTTCGATGTGTCTGCTTGGATTACTTGGATTTGTCCAGAAATAGGGGTGCTGCAGATACCAAGATTTCGATATTGATGAAGGAATTTACATATTCATTGGATTAAATGGGTTTAATGGGGGATACCCCCAATGGATCCCAATTGGTATTTAATAGGGATCGATGATGATGACGATGACGATGACGATGACGATGACGATGACGATGACGATGACGATGACGATGACGATGACGATGACGATGATGATGATGATGATGATGATGATGATGCTGGTGGTGGTGGTGGTGGTGGTGGTGGTGGTGATGAACATCATTGGATTTGGGGTGCCATGTTTTCAGACAAACCCACTGGGTCGGATGAACATTTGAGGCACCAGGAGGCCTTTTGTGAAATGCCCCAGACCCAGAAGCCATCCTTTGCCCACGGAAATTTAACACAACTGATCATGTGCAGGGCCTGGGGTTTTCTGTGACCATTTCAAGGCTGACTTTGAGCATCCAGGGCATGAAAGTCAGACTGAAAGCGTCACTTGGAATGGCTTGGAAACTCATGTTTTGACTGTAGTGACTACAGATCGACCTTGCAATGCCTTGCAGACTCAAGATCGACCTTGAAGAGTCAGTATCACAGCTATTTTTTAGGAAAGAAATACCCCGAGCAAAGACCAATTTGGGATGGCTATGATGGCTATCCTCGAAATTTCTGGCCGAAAGTTTAATAAAGTGTTGGCTCGACAGCTGGGAATGAAAGCTTCCATAGCCTGAAACTCTTCGAAGTCCAAAATCGTGATCAACATTGATCCAAATCCCTGACCTCCCGACCTATCGCCAGTGCAAGGGGCCCAATATCTGGACCAGGCCGGTCGCCAGAAATTCCCCAGAAATACGAGCCATGCTTGGTGAAATTTCAGACGGATCCATCGATGAACAGCTTTCAGAACTAGCTGTTGTAACGTATCTTCACCAAGGTGCTTACCATCTCTAGAAACTGCCACAGAAGCCATACATCGTGTTTTCCAATTGGAACATGATCTTCTTGACGCCCTTGTTGATTTCAAAATTTCTTGTTTTCAGGAGGGTATAATCAAACATTACAATTTCAAATCCCTAAAGAGGTTTTAATGGAAAAGTCATTCCTGGGGATTTCCATTGCCATGTTATTTGATTACCGGACGGTAAGCTCCTCTTTTCCACCACCTATAATGATAATATATGTGCATGTATAAATATATATATATATACTATTTGTTATTTATTATTATGTATATATATATACATAATTATATATATATATATATTATATATACTAGTAATATGTGTGTGTACATAATTACGTACATATATGCCAACCATCTAGGACACTGCCCATAAGGCCATGCAACTCCGTAAGCCCCGCATAAGCGTCGAGATAGTCCAAGTGCAAGCCTGGGTAAATCTGAAACGATTTCATGGCAGGTTCGGTTCACCACAATCTGGAACCAAACTTCGTTTCAGCCAGGCACCTCCAGAATGTAGCAGCTAACCATCAAGCAAATCAGCCAGGCAATATCAGGCAATCATTTGTGCTGTCATTTGGGAACTTGGGCAATGCGAAGAATCTGGTATCCACATGTATCCACGGTATCCACGCTGCCAAGCTGCGTTTGACGCCCCCCTTGGACTTTTCCGCCGCGTGCAAGGCGGTTTCCAAGGCACGTCCCAGCGACATCACGCCATGAGTCGCACGCAGCTGGTCATGGCCATCCAATGGCTGCCGAAGTCCGTATGCTGGGCATATACAGTAACTCCCCATGAATGGATTGGCGACCATCCCACATATAATTTTTGGGGTAATTAGTAATCATGGTTAATCTAATCTGATCAGTTGCCAATGTTAATCATGGTTAATCAAGCTAGTTGGGTTAATCTATGTCAATCTAATCCAACTAACTTAACCATGGCACTCCATATCAGGTCTGGTCCGGGGGATGTGCAGTCGCCGCAGTCGCCTAGCCAGCTGGATCAATCATGGCCATCTGAAAGGCTAAAAACATTCAATTTCAACGGCAGGATATTTGTAGAATTTCTAGATGTTCCTGAATTCGGAACTACAGAGACCAGACCATTGAATATTTTCACATATGATCATATGTATATATATATATATATTTATTTATTTATTTATTTATTTATTTATTTATTTATTTACTGACCTAGCACTCAATTTTTGTACCTAAGCCAGGCCCAGTCATTATGAGTCCATGATGGGCCGCTTCTCCATCTCTTGCTCAAGCCAGAAAGTGCTGCGCAACACATGGATGATCCCCCCTACTGCTCGTTGTGAGGTGCGTCTAATTTACCCAGAGAAATGGCGCACCCTGTGTGCCCAACTTCCCATGTTGCTCTGTCGAATGGAGAGATGGACGATGAACGGGCATACTATTTTTGGACAAGAACAGCTGGGGCATGTTGTGGATGTGGTCGGAAAATCCATCTGAACACTTGAGGCTTTGATGGTTTCCACTGGAGATGAACCCCTCCAGATGGCTAAAGCTCGCTAGGACTCCTTGGTCAATCTATCCGTGGTATTTTCAGGGCTGCAAGTTCATGGCTGCCAGCTTCATCCCAACCCCACTCTTTGCACCGCATTTTCCCGATAGCAGCGGGAAACGGCCCCTTCGGTCTATAGCGGTTGTGCGGCTAAACGCCGCCCAAATTTCTCCCGGCAGTATGTTCTGAGTTGACATATCACACCGGCATGGTGCTGCGATTTAGCTGCCAGCCAAGCCTAAGGCTACCTCAATACGGAGGCAAGGATCCTTGATACCCAGCTCCCAGTAGGGAGATACTCAGGTGTTGTATGACACATCCCATGCCCACGCTTAAACCCTCTCAGGTTCACTCTCAGAATGCCATGAGTCTGGAGTAAAGGGATCAACCAAAAAGGGTCGAACACTGATCCCTGCCAATTATTCTTGATCTGGGATTTGCTTAAAAGAAAAAAACACACACAGTAGATTCCACAAGTTTGGTGAATTGTCCTTCCCATTGGGAAATAGATGGGAAAATGACGGACTCAGCAAACGAGAGTTTCGACTTCCACCTGGTCATTTTGCAATGTCAACCCCGGAGTTTGGGAAATCCGTGGGCTGTCAAGAATTTTGGGGTGCACCATTAAGACATGTATGCGTGTATATAATATATAATATAATATAACATAACATAACATAACATAACATAATATAACATAACATAACATAACATAACATAACATAATATAATATAATATAATATAATATAACATAATATAATATAATATAATATTATATATATATATATATATATTTGCGTGTGTGTAAACATTATCTAACATGTTTTATCGCCTTTTGGGGTACAACCCTTTCTTACACAATCAACCAGGGATGATTTTCATCTGGGGTTGACATGATCTGTGTTAGTTCATGGGCACGTATCCAACTGTCACATGTAACGCTGGCGCGGCAAATCGCGGTGGCAAAAATCTCGGTTTATCAGGCTGCGGCACCAAGCAGCACCGGGTGGGGATTGCAACATGACCTGAAAACACTGCTGTAGTCATGCAGGAGCATCAGACCCAAAAAGGCTAGTCATGGTTAGTCAAAAGATCTTTGAAAGTAGCAACAGCCATCAATTCCCAGGCCTGAAACGATGCGATTTTAAGGGGTTCCACGTGGTTCCACGTAACCATAGTCGACCATAGTGTGAGGCGAGTGAGCCAGCTATACACTAAGATCTGAGCAATTGGCAGGCATTTTCCATCATTTTCCTGTGAATGATGCTTTGTTGTTTTCACGCACCTGTCAGTGCCGCAGCCGAGACTCATGTTTTTCACCTGGCAACAGGCGACGCCCATCGATCTGAAAAGGCCATGCAGCATGAAAATGCTCTCGTTCCCATGGTTAGCCATGCTTCCCCAGTTCTAAGTTGGTGTCTTTGGAACTCGAACTGGGACTTTGGGAACTGGGTTTCTTCCCATATTTTCCATGTTTTCTGGGTAAATATTAGAAGATACCCTCTGGTAAACTAACATAGCTATTGAAAATGGCCATTTATAGTGAGTTTTCCCATTGAAAATGGTGATTTTCCATAGCTATGTTAAATTACCAGAGGGTAGTTCCCATGGTTCCACGTATTCCATCATCTTCCCATGTTTTCGGGTGAATCCGTCCCCCAACTTCCGCCTCAGTGACGTCGCCTGCCACGACCTCAAAGCAATCGATGTGCCAGCACTAGATTAGGTTCTTCAAAACAACAAAAATCATCAGTTGGTTTTTCCAACTCTCCCATATGTTGTTGGCTATTTATCAACTTATATATGTATGATTATGTATATATATATATGGTTATATCATATATCTACTTGTTGTTAGCCGAATCCCAACTACAGTTGTATGTATATGTATATGTGTATATATATATATAGTAGATATAGATATGTGTATGTGTGTGTGTTTGACCACTGGTAGTAACATCCTAAGAGATAGAGAAGTAATGCATCACTACTCTAATAGTATATTTCGGGCTGATGACTTAGGACTTAGGCCAGCATAGTGACAAAGGATTTTGCGCACCAAGTCCTAAGTCACTGGTGTTCTTACCAGGTGATTTGTGTGCACCAAGTCCTAAGTCACTCGGCTGTGACGGGACTCAAGCACTTTTTAGGGTAAAAAAAAATCCTCCTCTTAATAAGTCATCAGGACCTACATACTTACATTACATTACAGTACAGTACATTACACCACTACAATGCAGCACAGTACATTACATCACACTACAGTACATTACATTACATTACAGCACATTACAGTAAATTATATTACATACATGCGCAGGACTTGGTGCACAAAATCGTATGTCACTAGAGGGGCACAAGTCCTAAGTCATCAGAACCTACATACTTACAGTGCATTACAGTACAGTACAGTACATTACACTACACTGCATTACATTACATTACAGTACAGTACATTACAGTACATACATGCATAGGACTTGGTGCACAAAATCGTATGTCACCAAAGGGTCACAAGTCCTAAGTCATCAGGACCTACATACTTACAGTACATTACAGTACAGTATATACAGTACATTACACTACAGTACATTACATTACATTACAGTAAAGTGCAGTACATTACATTACACTACAGTAC
>Ga0126342_10005480_pt1 | contig 22159 bp, 12 predicted proteins | sample Cyp1metagenome_FD_92528 | JGI IMG/M metagenome (GOLD analysis project Ga0126342, IMG submission 92528) | Coral microbial communities from Lord Howe Island, Old Settlement Bay, Australia - Cyphastrea 1 metagenome | ecosystem: Host-associated > Invertebrates > Cnidaria > Coral ...
AATATATATAATATATAATATATAATATATAATATATAATATATAATATATAATATATAATATATAATATATATATATATATAATATAATATAATATAATATAATATAATATAATATATATAATATAATATAATATAATATAATATAATATAATATATAGAATATAATAAAATATAATATATAATATATAATATAATATATAATATAATATACAATATAATATATTATATAGAATATAATAAAATATAATATATAATATATAATATAATATATAATATAATATACAATATAATATATTATAATATAATATATAATATATATAATATATATAATATATAATATATAATATATATATAATATAATTATATAATATATAACACTTGAAACATCGGTGATGATACATATGCTGTATTGCACATGCTGTTCGTTTTATTAGGTGATATATTAGAATGTGTATGTGCAAACAAGCAAAGTACACGAAAAAATGATGTCCCGCCTCCGGACTCCGGGAACTCCGGGGAATTGAGGAATTGAGGACTGACTTCGGGGCTTCAAGTCGTTTCTTGTCCGGACTGTCCAGCATTTCATCTCGCGGACGTTCTCCCTATTGTCAGGACGTTGGTGATGTGCCATTCCTTTTGGATCCTTCTTTGGGACCTTCGAACAACGGTCAACGTGCCATCGTCCCATACGGTGATTGAGCCTTAGCCTTAGCGTAGGGATATTTCATATGAGATGCCAATGTACTCCAAGCGTTGGAAGCGCGTTCGACTTTTTTCCATGATGCTGTGCCCATTGACTTTCTCGAGCCGCAAAGTTTGCGGTGAAAGACATGACGCATATCCTCCTGTAATCAGCTCCATGGTTTACTGGAAAATCCACCGTTATGTTTCGATGATTTTCCCAGCGAACAAAACCTCCATTTGAAAGTGATTTAAACATATCCTTAAGTTACACAAGTTACACCTGGAAATCTGCCCAGACTTTACCAAGCCGGAGGGTACGACAGGTGGACATCAGTTGTCAGTTCTGTATCTCAGAGCTAGCTGGAAGGCTATAGGGTGTATATATATATGTTACATGATATTACATGTATTATCATGCATTTGTTTGTTGCATTTGCAGAATCCATGTACACCCACTACATAGCGGTATACACTTAAATTGATTCATCAATAACCATATACATATATATATATATATACAGGAATCAAAAGGCTTTACAAGAGGACGTGCTCATAGGGATACTGTAGTCCAAGGCTTGTCTCAACCGCACAACCGATTCAACCGATGGCTGCTTTCTTTTGCAACCCGCATCTCGACTACGATGATGTGAATTAGAGCCTGCACCAGCCCAAGCAGCTCAAAGCCTAACAACGCGGAGGAGCCAGGAGTAGGTGGACACGTCATGACATGTCAATATTGCTACCCCATACAACTGATTATTTTGCAATATTCTACATATATCATCATATATCTACATATACTCAAGTTATCTCAAATTTATCTCAAGGTTCAGTAACTACTAAGGCTTACTAAGGGCCTGCTCGTCTGCTAGATACATCATGTACACGTATAATGATGTATGAGTAATTATACGTATACGTGTATTATATATATACACGATATACTGTACATATCTGTACATTATTCCTATTAGATCATATTATATCAATGGATTCAATAGAGAAGTTGAATTTGTTGGTATGGATTTTCCTGCCCTTGATTGCCATTCCCTTCAGGTACAACCAAAATGCCTCATCGCCAAGCCCCGGACGGAACCACCACGGCGGAGCCCGGTGTCAAGAGAACTGGCTCACAAATCGATCGATGGGCCCAAGTTTACCATTGTTCCTGGCACGACATGTCTCGGACATGTTGAAACTTGTTGAATGTTCAATTCTAGCTGTGGACCCTAGGGTCTCTCAATTCACCAAAACATATGGTGATAAAGGCAACTTCATCTGGAGTGCAGGAAAATTGCTTGGTAAAATTGTGTAAATAACAAACACTTTGAAACTTTGGAGTGGTCCAATGATCCAAAAATCTGGCAACCCTTCAATAGAGATACCCATGGCCGAGAATCAGCAGTGATTCCGGATTACATCCCAAGGACCATCCAAAGGACGCCTTTTTTGGGGGACGTGGTTCGATGACCCGGAACAAAATTCATGGTCTTTCGGAACAAAAATGTGTGAAGGGTCGTGCTCGTGCTAGGGGTGGACTAGTGAATTTCACAGTGTTCTCACCTCAATGCTGTCTTTCACACACACACACATTCAGGGCGTTTGGGTCTTTTTTTTAAAAGAAATTCCTGTAAATGATGTTCATGATGTTCATTGGATCATAATTTTGCCAGGTTTTGCACCAGGAGGTACAAAATATCTGTCATTGAGGGCCAGGGTTTCATTAGGGGACTGGGATTGATGGGATTCGGCAACACGTGCTTCGAGAAGTTCGGCGAAGTTGATTTCTACAGGACTCTGATCACTAGAACTTATGGTAGATAATATCTATACTATACATATACTTAATGGGGTTATAAGTTATAAACCAACTTATAACTGGGGCACCACATTGTGATGCTTGCACGAACAGTGGATCTTTGTCCCAAACATTGGAAGGACCAACTCCGGAGCATCTGCTCCCTGGTGGTTTGTTGATCGCCGGCCCAAAGTTGAACGGGTATGGCTACAATCCATCCACGTGGTGATAGTAGTGAATTTCCACAGCATCTTGTGATACACATATAATCATAATATATATATATATATACGTACGTATATATACATATACATACAATCCCCATTGACTTTTCAATCCCTTTGTTTTTTTTGTGGGTCAGCTTATCATACCCCGGTCCAAGACAGCAGATAGCAATTTTGTCTGTGAGACGTCAATTGAGCACCATTGCAACAGGTATTCAACTGCTTTGGTGCTGTGGACTGTAGATACATTCGGAGCCTTTCAGCGCAGAGATGCACAACCGCGGATCCAAAGCATGGAGTGCGATATTCATTTACAGTGGGACAAACCCTAAGACATGCAGTACTTACTTGCCCGTGTGTTTGGGATCATTACAGACAATGGGGCAATCGCAATGTATTGCTATACATGGGTGAAAATGGACAGTGAAGCCGCAGTCGGAAGGTAATAGACGATCAATGATGTATGTAGTTGTGTAGTCACTGGTGCATATCAATGGATCTTACGTTTGAATTGTTGTCTGCCAACAGTGTCCATGCCTTTGAGATTCTGGAGAGAGGGAGCCTACTGAAGAAGAGATGCTTGGGAGAACTTTGACACTCTATGCCTAGCCACATAAGACATAGCCATTTTTATGTGTTCGTTCCGATAGCAATATGTCTAAAACATGTGGCACCTAGTGGCTACAACTCTGCCTAGATTTGTCACGGGTGGGTCAAATTGTGTGGATTCCATGTAATATGTCATACTTGACAGAATTTGTTATGGATTCAAATTGTGTGAATTTCATATATATATATATATAATTATATATATATAATTATACAATATTATCTACTTGAAACATAGGTTGACATTGGCAGCACTCCAAGCTGGGAAACTCTCACCTGACATAATAAGTGTGAATAGATTGAAACCCTGCTACTTTGCAAACAGCAAAATCGATGGCGAATGGATGTTCCTCCCCCATTCCCATGGCATCATGTCGCACTCACAAGCCACGACTTCCTATCTGGCCACAGCAGCCTCTCCACTGCCCTCTCTGCTGTGCTATGTACAGGAATGAGCGTCACCAACCTGAGCAAAATGAGGGGGATCTCGGTGGTGAGCCAAGTGCGGCTTTTTTCAAGTCGCATCTCTTCAAAACAACCCCGCTCTGACCCAACTGGTGCGTCATGCTTCAAGATACATTAAGTATGTATCCTCAATGAACATCCCAAATTCTTATCACCCGGCATCCCCCATTATTGTGCTTAAATTCCCCCGGTACGGTTCACAGTTGAATCTCATGGAACATCCACCGGGGGTTGTCTGAAAATAGGTTATCCTCCAATTTGATGATTGATCATCATGTCTATTGAAATGGCCATATTGCGGGCCCATGCCCAATTGTTGGGCAAACACACATGTTATCTGTTCCATACCCTTGTGGTGGCAGGTGGGGGGGGTTGGACCAAAAAAAAATCAAGGACCTCAACTTGGTGAACCAATCACCACGAGTGCTGGAAATAAAATTAAGGAGCCAACTCCACCTGACCACACCAACATCAGCAAAAATAGAATCAAGGATTGTCAAAAATAATATCAACAGGTCCCCAAGGCTACCTCCAAATCTTCCCTGTTCAAGGCTGCCCTTACTCCCCATCCATCATCTCATCGCGCAATTTCTTTTTTGCAATGATTGTGTTGCGATCCCAATAAAAAATTAGCTGGGAGGGGTTGATTTTATCGAACAAGTCCTTTGAAGTCAGCTGACTTTTGCTTGGGAAGGTTTGGATTTGCAGGTGTGTGATTTCCTGACCCATGCCCGAATGCCCGACCATGCATTTCAAGGAAAAGAACTAATTTTTATCCAGAAACATTTGCAAATACACACACATATATGGGGGTGGGTCAAAACCTATTATGATCAATTCTAGTGGGATGAACATCCATATAAATCCCAGCTATTTTGGGCTTCACAAGGTACCAGGCTTTTGACCCATAGCCATATATATATATATATATACACGTTTACAGAACATATTCAAACATGTATATAGATGTAAGTATGTATGTATATATATATATATATATGCATGCTTTTGTTCAAAAATATTTGAGTATATTCTTGCAGGTGCTCAACCCTTGGACCAGGGCATGGTTCAAGTTAGTTGGGAGGGTTTGATTGCATAACAACAGCTCGGCCCAGCAAATCCATGATTGTGGATATCGCTGCACTTTTAGCTATCAACTAATCTTTACTTGGGATGACGACAGTCGATCGGGGGTTGGATTTGTTGATATGTGGTTGTCTAGCCTATGGCCCCAGCATGTACATGTGAGTTTTTAGATGTTCTTGAAACCTATGTTTTTGACATTGGGTAAGGGCAGCGCACGCCAGACTCTCTCTATTGCTTCCAAAAATTATACATATACAGGTATTACCGTATTTCCTAAAAGAAGCGTCCCACCCTATTGCCCATACAACGGCAGAACATCTTGCAACCCACATCACAAGGCCCTTAAACAAAATAAAATCTATGGGACTCAACCCACCATGAACACCTGTTCCAAAAATATGTTCAAGAATATTCAGGCTGCCTCATGATTTTAGTTATATGATGATTAAAACAAATATGTATGTATATAGTTAGTATACCCAATAATAAACCATCCCCAAAATCGCCATTTCTACGGGTGGTATTCAAACATGATTTTTTTTTAACATCCCCAGTCATGGTAGGTTTATGGCAGCCAGGGTGGCCTGGCTAATTTCATATCCCATAGCTCGTTTAGTCCCCATAGTTAGCTGGTTGGTGGTATACCTACCCCTCTGAAAAATATGAGTTCGTCAGTTGGGATTATGAAAGTCCCAATTTTTCTGGCAAGTCATAAAATTCCATGGTTCCAGTCAGCACCAACCAGATATACATAAAACATTTATGACATTTACTCATCTAGAGCTCCAACCAGTTAGAGTTCATTGAATTCCATCCAAAATGTCCATTTAAGTGGTGAACTCCCGACTGAACTCCCAGGAATCTCGTTGGTTGATGTGTTTCCCTTCGAATGGCTTATCACAATCCCATATAATCTGCAATAAATTAGGTAACTTCAACATCCCAAGTATCCCCAAGTAGCCTCTGGTAAACTAAGATTGCAATATTTAGCAATGGAAATCACCATCTTTAATAGGAAAATCATCTATATATGGGCAATTTTATGGGCAATTTTCAATAGCTATCTTAAATATAAATGGGCAATGTTCAATAGCTATCTTAAATTACCAGAGAGTGTCGTCCATGAATCCCCACCATACCATCACCCGCGCCTATCCAGCCACCACAGGAGTGACCTCGTCCAGTTGGAGGCCGCCTTTCAGATGAGCCTGCGGCTGAGGGTGCGTTGCGTTGCAAAAACAGGTGGAAAAACAGGTGGAAAAACCAAGAAAACGATGGACAATGATGGGAAATCACATGAAATCACGAAGAAAACTAGAGGTTCAACCAAGAGAAACAAGCAATTTACAACAATTTCGTGCAGCTGGGGTGATTTTGATTGGTTTTTTCAAGGTGAAATAAGCCCCATCATTATATGGAGCCCTCAGAATTATTCACAGCAACTGCGATGCCAGGGGATGCGAAGTCTTCGCCCTACCCCTCTGAAAAATGATGGAGTGAGTTCGTCAGTTGGGATGATGACATTCCCAACTAAATGGAAAAATAATCCAGTCATGTTCCAAACCAACCAGTTTTGAACAAAAGATAAATAAATCTCAACCAAACCAGATATACAGTTATGATATACATGAGTAGATCATGCTATCAAAATAAACATGTAAGAAACATTAAGAAACAATACTGGGAATCAGATCATTTCACAAACATCACGGATTTTCACGAAAACTGGTCCTTCAAAAAATATACCTGCGACTTTTTGGAGACTGGAGCGTCACGAGGTGGCCAAAAATACCATCTACTAGTATATATTATTTAGCCACATCTATATGCCCCTAAAATACATAGCCATGGATACTGAGAAAATCGCAGTGTTTGTGGGTCAAATGTAGTTTTGTGCTGGTGGAAATTCCAGTGTTTGTGGCTTAAATTCCAATGTGTGTGGGTGAAATAAACGGGGGTGCCCCAAAATGGATGGTTTATAGTTGAAAATCCATCTATAAATGGATGATTTGGGGGTACCCCCACCTTAGGAAACCTCCAAATATATCAGTTCCCTCGTTCTTGATGACAGCTCTCCTGCCCCACAGTCGCCTCCTTGGTGTCGCTGGTGAAGACGCCAGCAAGAGCCGGAGGACTCTCCTGGCGTTCAAAGCGTGAAAGTTATCATCAAAATAGGGATATATATGGGATATATCCTCCAGATGGTCCAGACCCAAAGATTTCATGGAGGGATTGATTGGATTTCTATACATACAATATTCAATGAATCATTCATGATTCCAATCAATTCACGGATTTCCATTTCTATACATACAATATTCATGAATTACCCTCTGGTAAACAAACAGTTTGCTATTGAAAATGGCCATTGTTAAATAGTGGATTTACCATGATTTACCCATTAAAAATGGTGGATCTTTCCATAATTATGTGACAGTTTACCAGGGGGTACATGAATTCAGCTCGGGGTATTTCAGGGACCGTGACGGCTCCTCCATCTCACGGCCGATCCTTAGCCGGATTGACCGTGGTGCTGTGGCAGGGTGATGTTCAAACCGATGTAATTACTGTAATTTACAGTGCGTATACATGTGTATATATATACTGTAAGTATAATATTATAAATATATAATACAAAAATAGAAATATAATGATATAATCTATCTATCTATCTATCTATCTATCTATCTATCTATCTATCTTATCTATCTTATCTATCTTATCTATCTTATCTATCTATCTATCTATCTATCTATCTATCTATCATTATCTATCTATCTAACTATATATATATACATAAATATCATATCACACCATTGACGCATGGGAGGAAATTCATGGGTCCAATCGGTCCAAACACGCCAATCGCGCACTCCAAGCACTCTTGAAGAAATGTTGCCGGACTGGATGATACCCCTCTGGTTGGTGGTTAATAGTGGTTAATAGTGGTTAATAGTGATTAATACCTGATCTAATGAATTAACAAAATCTGGTTGGTGGTTGACCTACCCCTCTGAAAAATATGAGTTCGTCAGTTGGGATGATGAAATTCCCAATATATGGAAAAATAAGAAATGTTCCAGACCGCCAATCAGAAATGGCACCCTTTGGAACCCAAAGCCAGCTCAATCAGGAGGTCAGCCCAGTAAGCTAACTGATGCTAACTGCAAATGCAGTAAGATTCTTCCGAGCACTGCTCGGAGGGCACCTACGTTGTATTGAACGACCATAGCTGCATTATACCAATAACAAATCTAGTATCAGATCTAGTATCAGTAGCATGTAAATAATTCAATGTAAATAATTCAAAGCAAAGATCAACAAAAACCCTAAACTCATCAGATTTCCTTAGTGACTTCGTTGGAAAATCCATAAGAACATATGTGAAAAAAAAAACGGAAAAAGCAGGCCTGTGAGAATAGCATGAAGAAGCCGCCATCTGGGTCCACAGAGTTGCCATTTGGTGGTTTGTTGATTCATTGATCCCCTAGGCCCCTTCCGGCCCTGAGTTTCAGAGATTTTACTTCACTGGGATGGTAAGTTAAGTCCATTCCGGACATCCTCAAAATCTGGATGGGCTACCATTCATGCGAATAGGCATCATCTGCTGCCAATTTTGCCAATGAGGAAACAAATGCTATGGATCAAAACCCTGATGCTCTTCTGCTCACGCCAAAATACTTTGGATCATGATATCAGATATATCCCAATAGTACAGTATTCAATAAGTATAATCATACGTATCACTGGTTGGTGGTGTCAACCCCTCTGAAAAATATTAGTCAGTTGGGATGATTATTCCCAATATATGGAAAAATAAAAAATGTTCCAAACCACCAACCAGATCATCATAGTGATTAGTATAATCTTACCGTGTGCTTGCCCCTTTTCGGCGGCGCAACCAAGTCAATTTTTCTCGTGCCCGCAATTGATATTAGCATGAACATATTCGTAGGATATCATGAAACATTCCACTATGAATGGTCAATATGGATTAATATGGGTTAATATGGATTAATTTTCTACATCCCAATTATCCAATTTCTGTATTATGGGATAATAACTAACGTTTTCTACATCCCAATTACTGTATGTTATCATTATTACCCTCTGGTAAACTGTCACATAACTATGGGAAATCGCCACTGCCAATTGGAAACTCAACTATTTCTACGGGCGGTGTTCATCCATTTTTGATAGCTACGTTAGTTTACCAGAGGGTATACCATCATCATCATCATCATCATCATCCTCATCCTCATCCTCATCGTCATTATATTATATTATCATATTGTCATTTATTAAGGGAGGATACCAGGAAAGACCTTGCAAGGTATACTCTGACCATCCCTGACCTATAGGGGGGGGTTATTAATCCGATGTTGGCATTATCCATGATTATCCACAATAATCCACTGAATCCATCTCTGAGGATTCCACAAAAAAGTCCTTGAGTCAAGTCTCACGGTGGGCTCCGGCCCAGAGGCACCATCCGAAGCGCCATCGCCGTCCGGCGAAGGGGCATCCTGAGAGGATGAACTGGGGTGAACCCATGGGATTCCACAAAAAATGTGAAAACATATATATATATATGGTGTTGTGCAGGTTTGTGATGATTTCTTGGGGGCTTTCGCGGAAATTGGAACCTCAAACTCCAAGGTCTAGAGAAACATTTCCCCTCTTGTAATGCCCATAAACCAGGGTTTTATTTAAACCCCATGTTCATTTTGAGACAAGGCCATAGAAAGGTCCAAATTTGCGACTCAGGGGACCAACGGATTCTCCATTGTTATGGACCCAAAAAACATCCCGTTGTTGTGTGAGCGTTCTCCGGAAACGGTTTAGGTGATGGGAAAGTCACCCTTTTCAAACTGATGAGGCAACATTCCATTTATTACTCAGGGAAACGATGGCTATTGACTACTTACAAGTCCTGTCGTGAACTTCAAAACAACAAAGTACTGAATTAGTACAGAACACCCTTAACTTTCTGTAGAAGCATATACATCATATCTGTGGTGATCCATTGTTGTTGGAAGGTTTCCCTCCAAAACATGTGGGATTGGGCAGACTGACCATTGGAATGTCATGGGGACTTTGCCACACTATATCTAGTAGGTAGGACTCTGTTGTTTCCATGTTCTTAAAACAGTTTTAAGGTGGCAAACCCTACGAGGAAAAAGAGCAATAACTCGTTGTTCAGGGCATGTTTGGAACAATATTGTCATAAAAACGCAATGATTCGGGTCTATCCTTGCATTTTTGTCCACTGTAATTTCCAAACATATATCATAATATGTGTATATATATATTATTGGAATCTCAGCAATCAACAAACATAACGATATCCGGTACCAAACAACAGAAACAGGGAGTTTGTCACATGCTTCAGATTGTTCCAACACAGTTCCATGGCCATCTTGGTGTATGGCGAAGAAACTTTCAGGCCCAGGGGACCGCAGATTTCGCGTATTGTTTGTATGTTCATATGGGGATGGGTCAAAATCTTGTACCCTTGGTGAACATCAAAATAGCTGGTAAATGGATGTTCATCCCCCTAAAAATGGTATGTATAGGTATTGATCCATAGCCATATTTGTTCACAAATGCACTAGCCATATCCATCATTAACCATCCATTTTTCGGGAGGACATTTTTGTTTGACCCATAAAATCGAAGTTGGTTCCCGTCAGATCCATATCCATCATCTCGCCCATCGCACCTCGAAGTTCTGAAACTTCTTCCGCTTGCGGCGCAGCATGCGGAGCTGCGACTTGAGGCCTTTCAGCTTCGCGGCGCCGTGGTCGAAGCGGCCTTTGGCGCCGGGGTTAAGTGTGGTTTTTATCACCGAGAGCCGAGGGATGTCCGGTATCTAGGTGGATTCTAATGGTTATTACCCACTGACTCGGAGACTCGGGTTAGAAATGGTAACATATGTTGGTATGATTCTACAGATAATCTCTATTTGAAGCCATGATATCAAACAATATGTTCAGTATTTTGGGCCGCTTCTTCACAACTGGGAGGCTTCGACTGAAGATTTTATGAACATTGGGAAGTCAACTAGTGACTCGTCGAGGAGCAAATCAATGCGGTAAACCCAATGGTGTCAGATCTCAAATTGGGGATGGCGACTACACCACCCATTTCTGCTAAAGTCGAGCATTGTTTATTGGGGTTGCCATGGTTTGCCGCATTACTGGACAACTTATCGGATTTCAAGCCCTACTGCTAGTCTCCAAAAGCCGTTTTTTTTGCTCCAAAGCGGAGATACAATGAGATACATACCCCAGTGGCCGAGATGTACCCAAGGCTTCCCTCTACTAACATTGACCGAATTTGACCGATATTGATGGACATTGCACGTCCCCAACTTCGATATGGAATTCACACTGGGCAAATGGGAAGTCACTCGGAAGTCACACCACATGCTATGGAGAGACTACCTGCCCCATAAGGTGCCCACGTCCAGGATCAGAAATTTAGGGTATCCAATCAGATCTCTTGAGCAACTTACCCTCTGGTAATTTAACACTTTGCTATTGAAAATGGCCATTGAAATAGTTGATTCACCTATTAGAGATGGTGAATTTCCATAGCTAGATTAGTTTACCAGAGTGTAAGTCGAACAAACAATCTGGTTCAACATGACCATCCCGAAAGGTTCAGCCATGTTTTCGGGTGATTTCTCCCCTAAGTCAGCCCCACCTGTGATGGCATCTCGCACGGCGGGTGTAGAGCCATAGACCAAGGCGTTCAGAAAACCCTGCAGGGGTCCAGTGAAGACACACCTCAGTTGATCCCCAAAAAATCGAGAGCGGCACCCCGTTGGGGGAGGGATTTTTAATGAAAGATCATGATAAAACACTGTAAATAACGATGTTTTATGCACTTGGAGGGTCAGAAACCCTAGTAAAACGATTTTTTGTGCATCATGATCTTGACATGAGATATACAGAAACATTGACAGGTACCCAAACAAACGCTAGATGCACCAAACCTGCACAGGCACAAAAAAAAATCTAGCAACTACAGTGGACCCATTTTTTTGTTTTTTTGGTGCCTGTGCAGGCTTGGTGCATGTGGTTGGTGTTTTTGTTTTTTTGGTGCCTGTGCAGGCTTGGTGACTCTGACCTCACAAAACATTGACACATTGACAAGGAACAAAGCTAAAAAAAATATCAAACCTTCTATCACTGTTACATCATCTATTGCTAATATCGGTTTGAGGAATTTCAATTGCAGCTGTTTCTTGACTGGAGGCTAGATCATACATGTTTGGATTTCGAAAGCCAATTCAATAATGAGTACAGTATCTTTCTTAAAATGAATCTGCCAACAAGGCTCGACAAGAAAAGATACGGGATGACATACAGAAAATGCGTCCAACTTCTTCAGTGATAAACTTTACTTCATTTGTTGATAATTTTGATGTGTAAAGATTTTTTTAGAGTTACTGTATGTTTGACAATAGTGACTGCAACTGCCCCTTGGGTGCAGGCTAGATCATGTATGTTTGGATCTTGGCAATAGTCTAAATTGATGTTTAAAAAAGCAAACATACGATTGTCTTTGAATAGCTATGCCACCACACAAGTGGCCTGATCTTAATAGTCAACAGCATGACACACTTCTCTGTCTCTCTGGCTTTCTCTCTGTCTCTCTAATTATTGACATGAGCCTGCTGACAAGACTCTGCAATATAACAATGATAAACAAGATATGTATAGATATGTACCTACTTCTTGAGTTGTAATATTCCCACCATCCTTCTTATCCAGAGTGTTAGATGTGCTTGTGTATATCCACCTACGTAATGTATGCCCTTCCCACCATACTTCTTATGTATATCCTTGGGCACACCTACACCTTTATATGCTTTCAATGAACTGTTGCAAGCGCAAATGCTTCTACAGCCACCTATTGCTGCTGTATATTCTGCTCCAAGATGCACAGCTACCCATTCTTATGGCATGTTGTGCAGCAGATGTTTTCTGTCGTGTGTTGATGGCTTGTAGCTCTTTGCAAGCCCCAAAGGAAAAGTTGAATCCTGTCACAAGAGTCTGTAGATGCCAGTACTTTATGACAGCATATGATAGCCCTTGAAGGTGAACTCTATTTCTTGCTCTAAAAAAATCGGTTTTAATAGGTGTTGACTACCTCAATCCACAAACTGGAAAAAACATGTGGAAATTTAGCGGCAAAATCCGATCGAAATGGGTGTTGAAGCTGCAAATTGAAAGGCATCTACAAAACATCTACTTCAGCATTGCGGTTGAAATTTATTGTGAACACCAAAATCAGGAGAAGACAGTACCTGATAAGTAGGGACCAACAAGCAGGGGCTTGGAACCTTGGAACTTGTCTTGCAATGGCTGTGTTTTTTGATATGTTTTGGTTCATCAGAATATGACTGAGAAATTTCAGGAGCTACTGTACTTGAGTAGATACTGCTTTTTGTTGGCCGCCCCAGTTCTACTAAAAAACACCTATTGGGTCCTTCTGTGCGACCCCTCTAAACAGAAATACGTGTATGTCATGATCATGTTTGTTTACTGAGCTCTGACTGACTTTGGTAGCCAATGTAGGCAATTGTGTTTTGCTATACACTGCTAGTCAGAATTCCCTGGGATCACGTTCAGTATTTTAAAGGACCCACAGAAAATCCATCTTGGTCTTTTTCCAATCGGGCATCCACATCGCACATGAGTTTGGTTTCCGGACACATAATCCAAGATGGATCTGCCCATGTGCGGAAAAACCACGTCCAACAACCTCCCGGCGAGCTGCGAAGATCTAGCGGAACTGCTTTCTAGGTCAAGTGGAGCAAAACACACGTTCAAGACCTCAAGACCAACATATTTACTGTAGCTATTCGATAGTATTGCCTTGCGGTCTTCCAGTATGACAAAAAATATCACCATTCAGATCCATTTTCCGGGAAAACCATGGAAAAACCCAACATTTGATGGTTTTCCATGGTTTTTTGGCCCATAAATATCACCATCATCTTCCCATTTATGGCCATTTTGAGGGGTGTACACCAAGCTGTCAATGAAAATCGAAAAGGTATGGACACCGCCGGTTAATCAGATTTTTTCACCAGTCCGACTGTACTAGTAGAAACCCAAGTACTAGTTCTGTTTAGTATTCGTCAATATATAACTGGTAAAACTGATATACTGGGATACCTGGGATACCTGGGATACATTGATAACATTTCATAACCATTGATATACTGGGATGGCCAATGGCGCCTGCGAAGCGAGCTGGGCGACCAGCAAAAGACCAGAATCAGGGGTAGGAGCATCATCAGCCGCAGCGATCGCCGCTGCCGTTCCAAGTCCTGGGCGGGGCAAGCGGGGCCGAGTGTGGAAATCTGGTTGAGTTGAGTTGAATGATCTGACTCAACAAAGACGACGAGCAGGAATTGTATCAAATAATACTGTATCGAATATCAACAGCATTCCTTGAAAGTGTCTTCAATAATCTGCGAGACTGGATACCCAATCGCCCCGGAAGTGGGTTGATACCCCTTGTTGTTGGAATAATATTGCCCTGTCCAAATGGGAAAACAGGGAAATCCACTGGTCAATTATGATTCACGTTCCCATTGGATTATTACAATTTGGGAGGTAAATCCACCCCATGTCAAACACACAAAAACAAGATAAATTGTCAACTGGCTGGTTATATCATATCCCATGACATGTATCATTTATACATTATATATATATATCATTATATTCATATCAAGTGATATCCAATTGTGCTTGGTCCTATGCCCCATTTATACATATATGTTGTTTTTATTTGTTTTTCCTCAAATGGGGGATCCCAATAAAGCTGTCCAAGTACCATTTTAGTATTGAAACCTATTTTTCCGCTATGGTGACTTGGGGATTCCCCAGTCTAAAGCCGCTGGCTATCCACTGGTCATCTTACCTGTCCGGATTCACATCTTCAAAGGATCCTTGTGGTATTCGAAGGCAGTGCCCTCGTATTCATCCGCGTTGCCTCATCGGGTTGCCGTGGAAATCTAAGGGGAGCCTCTGGCAACTGGGGTTTATGGCTTAATTGGAGTTTCATATGGTATTGATAAAAAGAACTATATAATCAATATTGCTTGATGGAGATTGAGAACTTCAAAATATGCCTTGATATCAATCCCATTCAATGGATTTTGTGCAACATCTGCAGGAAAGCATTGCTTTTGCGCTCAAGCATAAAATGATCGATGTTCCTTTCAACCAACTCTGTGATGATGGGGCTTTATTTGTTAGGGGGCCCTGAAGCATAAGGCCGCCTGAAGCATACGGCCGCCTGAACTTCATCTTCCAGGTAATCAGTGAGAAACGTAGCATGAAATGGATGCTGAAAACTACCATTGATTAAAACATGCTATTTGGATTAAAAAGCCCATGGATTAAAATTAATCAAACTTCGTGAACCTGAACACCTTGACATAATCTGCTACTCTGACTACTCTGATCATTCTTGCACGCTAGAGTTTGCTGCAAGCGACTGTTCAAAAGCTTCGGAGGGTGTCTTTTTTTACCCTTTGCATGTCATGAGCAGTGGCAGCACATAAATTTTGTTAGGTGTATCTATCTATATATATATATACATACACACACGTTCACAACGGGGGTGCTGCCCGGAGGTTTGTGTGTTTTGACTGCGGGCCAGTGGCTGTCCATGGCAACCCTAAACACTACATCTTAAACCCTAAAACCTAAACCTGATATGACACCATTTTTGTAAGCCTTGAAAGTAGTCAGTCTTGTTAAAACCATGGTAAAAACCCTGAAAATCCTAAATGAAACCCTAAACAAACCCTAAACAACCCTAAAGAGTTGGTCACATGATAAACGTCTGGGACGCACCCCCGGCCTGGGGGTATATATATATATTTATTTATTTATACACATTACTCATTACAATTACAATATTACATATATATATATACACAGTTTTGCTTATATTGGATCTGTAAGACCACACTCAAGTGTTATGAACATTGAGTGAATAAAGTAATGAGTTGCAGTTCAATGAAACCAGTTTGCAGTGCCTACTTCGTGGTGTAGTGGTCGAAACTTAATGGATAATATGATATAACCATGGCATTCTAACCCTCAGAAGTTGGGAAATAACCCCTGTAACTGTCGCTATAAGCATATTATATATATATATATATATGTACTATATATATATGCATTATTATACATTCTTAGACATTACTCTATATATATATACATACATACATATGTATATATATATACATAATTATACATATGTGTGTATGTATGTACTGGAACTACAGTCCCAAACTTCGTCACGGCACTGGACTCATCCAAAAGGTGGCTCAGGCGTTGGGAGACGCACCAATAGACCTGGGCTCTCGTCGACTCGTCAACGTTGGACGGGCTTTGGGCTTGGATTTCACCATATTTCACCAACGAAAAATAGTGGTTTAATGATGTTTAATGGGATCTAAAAGGGTGGATAATGGTGACTAATACTGGTCAAAATGGTGCTTAATAGTTGAACAGAATGGGATTTTTTGAGCCACAATTCTATGGTATGAAAAAAGACCAGCTGAAAATATGGTTGTTTACCGAAGCTGATTCAATTCGAACGGGCCCTGAAATTCGGGTCCAAAGACAGCGTGCTTCAAGGGGACCGCTTATGGCGGCTTTATTCTGGATATCTTGTTGGTGCCAATCGAAGGGTTACCCTCTGGTAAACTAACATCATAACTATGGAAAATCATCATTTTAGTGGGTAAATCCACTATTTCTATGGTCATTTTCAATAGCTATTTGTATGTTTACCGGAGGGTAAACTGAGTCGCAGCATGCTTCAAATCACCATCGGTCCATGTTGTGCTGCGATCCGGCAGGGATCCAGGCCCAGAGGGAGTAAGCAATGGCCAGCCACAAAGGCAAGTAGAAGGTCGCAAGACCTGCAGTTCATGGGGGAACATCATTCCATTTAAGTTGGATGGGAAATCATGGAAAGTCAACAAAAAAAAACAAAACACCAAGCAGTTCAGTTAGTTCACTTCGATGGGAGGTTGATTCTGACCTAATAGACTATTGACTCTCTTTGTTCGGATTTACGTATATCATTTGTCCTGCTTCTGACAAATCACCCGTCTTTTGCCACTCGGCGATGTCAACCAGTCAAGCCCCTTCACATTTGCGACCGACCCCCAATATCCCCCAAAGGCATCAGGATGATACGTGCGTCCAAGCTACGCAAGACGGTTCCGAGCGCCGAGTTTTCAATCCTAAAGGGAGGCGGATTGGCCCTGGACCCAGAATAGAGGATTCAACCATGGAAATGCTGGTTTAGCCACCATTTAACTCATCAAACATTGGAGTTTTAACCAGTCCATCATGGATTTGGGTCTGTCTGAAAATAGGATATACCAAAGTCAACACTTGAATTCAAAATTTGATGATGAACATAAATGGATTTTGGAGTACCCTGTTCTCAGACAACCCCCCCAAAAAAATACACCGTTACAATTCAACAGGGAACTGAATTCAAAAGTCCGCTTTGAAAATGGTTCGGAGAGTTGGAAACATATGTGCACAATTGATTCAATTTCGAGGCATACACCCTCGGGCCCTCCAAAAAGGCAGGGCCCAATCCACTGTTCTGGAAACAGTTTTGTCGGAAACTCTAGAAAAACGTCTAGAAACTTAAAAACAGGCTCTTTCTTTCAGCCCTTCTGCCAATTGGCAGAAAAGCAAAAAGAGATCCAAAATACCCAAACAAAAAAATATATATATATATAATTCTATATATATATAATTCTATATATATATATATATAATTCTATATATATATAATTCTATATATAATTATATATATATAATTCTATATAATTCTATATCTGTTATACATAGATATGTGTTATATATTGTTATATCATGTTATATCTACAATCTATAGTTAACATCGTCATCCAAGGCACCAGCAGATCATCCCGCTGGGCCCGGTGGCACCCAAGACCAGGACCAGGCCCAAGGCCAGCAGCGGTAGACCTTGGGACCCCTTGGGACGGGACCCCCGTGGGGACCATGGGAACTCCACCTGGAGATGAAGCATGGTTCATTGATGTTAATTCATCAAAACATGGTAAAGTTCATTGTTAATTATAAAGGTAAGTTTAATGAGGCTCATTTATATGTTTTTTAACTTATGGTTAGTGATGGTAAATTTTATGGTAAATTAAATGGTTAGTTTTGATTAAGTATGGTGAAATATGCTGGTGAACTCTGGTTAATTGTGGCTAATTATGGCGAATGTATCCAACATTAGCGGTAGCTTGTGGTCAATGATTGCTAATTCATCCAAAACTTGGCGGTAACTTATGGTTAATTGTGATTACCCTAGTGTGCAACCCATCTGGATAAAGGGAAATATGTTAACTTAAAGGGGTTATATATATATATATATATATACAGGTGAGAAACCAGACCCTGACTGGATACATATCAAATTTTCACCCCGAGAAGGATAGACAAGTCAATGTAACTAGTGGTATATATAAGCCATGGTAAATTGAATCGTGTCTGTCGTTTTGGAGCTGCTCACTTTCTTGCTCGGGAAAATCTACAGGAAGCCTGTTTTTTTCCCCGTCAAATATGTGGGGGGATGTAGTAAGTTGATTGGAAAATGATGATGTGGAATGAATTCAAGAATATGTTTTAATTTCAAATCAATGTCTTATTCTTATGCCGTGTTGGACACCCAATGTTCAAACAACACATTCTGAGATTGTTCCAATCTTTTGCTACCGTGCTACTGGGTTACCTCTGGTCAAATTACATCGGTGGTTGAACCACTTGACTATAATAAATGTTAGGTTAGATTATTGTCCAACGCATTGCTAACACAATACTGGGAGCACCTGCACTTGTATAGACACACTCAATTTCATTCCGTTCCCCTAGCTCGTCAGGTTGGGTCTTTAAAATGATCCGTCTCACTTTATTCTGTAGCTTCCCACTTCCTACTCGGTGATGTTCCTTCGCTAAATGGTCTTATCATATCCATGTGTAATAATTCTATACATTATATGGCTGGCATTACATTACATCGCATTACATTGCATTGCATCGCATTACATTACATTACATTATATACATTACATTACATTACATTCTGCTACATTTAGATTGCATACATTGTATTATTCATAAATACACTATATTCATATCATACAATTGTGTATATCAAAAAACACATGACGGGCAGTACAATTTGTTACCTCACATGGTGCCCGGCTTTTCGTGTTGCGAATGAACCCGGGATCCAGACCCCAACAGCCAATGTGAAGTCGCTTTTCATGCCTGAGATCGTCCGTGGACCATCGAGAAACTGAACCCGGTCGTTTTGAAAAACATGGGAAAGCCATGGAAAGGATTGGGCCTAGGTGGTGTTTACATCAAAAATGGTGACTTAATCAGGAAAATTGTGATTTAATGGGGGATATAAATGGTTATAATGGGGATACATGGAGATATTCATATACCGTTCAGTCATCAAACATGGCAAGAAGGGACCTCCGGAACTAAGTGGTGGTTTCTAGCTGGGAACATTATCTAAAGATGGGGGTAGTTTATTTTCCGTGGCCACGTTTGATTAACAGCCTTAACAGCGGGTATTTGGATTAGAATAATGGTATTTTTTTCAGCAACAAAATGTCCTTTATTGATGGTTGTGTTGAAAAAAGGTTTGAGCCATCAATATAGCACAGTATACAGGTTCCCTGTAGATCCCTGTAGGGTATTCCTTAAACCCATTCTCGGATGAATTGCTTTACATTGCTTGCTGGAGTGCCATTGGTCCTATAGCAATTCTGTTGAGATCTATACCTGCATCTCTCTATCTCTCTCTCTCTCTCTCTCTGTTGTGAGATTGAATGCTCTGAACAGTACGTATCAATCCTGAACATAGACTCGGTCTCAGACATTCTTGACACCAAAGGGTCAACGCAGAAACACAATAGTTTGCTAATTCAGAGCGATTTCAATCATGCATGTGATATGCATGTATCGAGCATTTCGTCACGAGTCACCTACAATGCTCATTTAATGTTCGCCCAAAACATCACCATTTTGGTGAAGACTCTCAGTTCTCAGTTCCGATATGTTCCGATACTGCTGGTTTCACCATGTGAAACACCTATCACACGTGAACCAAACGGCGCAATGGTGCAAATTGTGTCATTTAAGCAGTGTACCTTTAAGACAAAAACACGTGAAGCTCCGTGAAACCAGAAAACGATTCATCGAGACAATATTGGATATTGGATATGGGATATTGGATATCCAATCTCAATAAATTTGAAAATATGACAACGATCAGTTCAATCAACCCCTATGTTCCCTTTTTAGTATTGCTGTGTATCATCCACATCTTCGTCGGTTGAATCGCCTTTTACCTTCGCCGGTTGAATTCGTTTTTTTGCTCCTATTGCCATAGCCATACACCACACCAACATGTACGCCTGCTCGACAACCCCCATTCATACATATTGTTTATCTGAAAAATAGGGGAATATATATATACATATACATAATTATAATATATTTATATATATACATAATATATATATACATAGATATATATAATATAATTGAAGGCTACTCAGTTCATCACTTTTTCATCACTTTTTCATCACTTTTTCCCGTCATTCTCTCCCTATGACAACTCGGCCTTACCCCCGAGCCGAAGAAACCGGCTTTCCACGGTCAAATCTCGGGCCATGACGATGCCTCGATCGACTCGATCGGCTCAAGGCGATCGGCATGACCGTGAAGGACAATAGGTCTGTGACTAATGGTTGACCTATTTATAATGGTTATTCTATGGTTAATATATGGTTATTCTATGGTTAATGGTGGTTAATAAATATCTGGTGAATAAATAACTGGTTGGTGGTTTCAACTATCTTGAAAAATATGAAAGTCAATGGGAAGGATGACATCCCATATATGAAATGGAAAATAAAAAATGTTCCAAACCACCAATCAGATAAGGTTTGATACCTGCAATGGTCCGTACAATTGGAGCATCACATCAATCTGTGATAATCTGGTTATACCATCTGGTTATGACTAACAGTTTGCCATGGAAAGATCCACACATTTTTAAGTTGGGTAAACCATCTATTTCGATTAGGGCCATCGAAAAACCATGGCTATGTTAAATAACCAGAGGGTATCTATAATATTCTATAATAAGGTTTGATATCTGCAATAGTCATGATACCTGCAATACTATTGGACTGTGACTGTCTGTGACGGTCTGTGACGGTCTGTGACTGTCTGTGACTCTGAAATATTGTTAATCATGAAAGTTTGCACAGGATTTTACTCGGGATACACAATCACAGAAGCCAGCGTAAGCAAAAAAAATCAAAGTTACAATGAAATATAAACTATCATAAAGTAATAGATTATTTCATAAAATAGATTATTTCATAAAGTAGATTATTTATGATAGTTTATTTTAGTAAACATCATTTTGTAATACTTTATCATAGACATGATGACTGTCAAACCCGATTTCCTTGTCAAGCCGTCAAGCCGGGTTAAGCCGGCATCGTTCCACTGTTTTGCTCTACTCATGGAGGTTTCCATAGTCATGGGGGCACCCCAATGGCTGGATGGTTTATAATCCTACTAAAATGGATGATTTGGGGGGTCTGCCTTATCTGGTTGGTGGTATACCTACCCCTCTGAAAAATATGAGTTCGTCAGTTGGGCTGATTATTCCCAATATATGGAAAAATAATCCAAATGTTCCAAACCACCAATCAGTTATTTTAGGAAAACACCATATATCACCGTGCAAAAGTTGCGGTGCGGGCAGCCCAGTGACGTCGGATGGAGTCTGCAATGGCCACCGTCCAGAGAATCGAGGACAAACCGAAAAAGATGCCTGCTGCGCTTCGGGTCAATGAGGGGCTAGAAGGAGTAAAGAGGATGTGTACACACAGGATTTCAGATGTTATTTTGTGATATATGTATATAATATATATATATATGATATATGTGTATGGTATGTGTATATGATATATGTATATGATATATGACATGTATATGATATATATATATATATATATATATGTGTGTATGATGTATATATATGTATGTATGTATGTATGTATGTATGTATGTATGTATGTATGTATGTATGTATGTATGTATGTATGTCTGTGTGTGTATGTATGTATGTATGTATGTATGTATGTATGTATGTATGTATGT
>Ga0126342_10005481_pt1 | contig 22158 bp, 21 predicted proteins | sample Cyp1metagenome_FD_92528 | JGI IMG/M metagenome (GOLD analysis project Ga0126342, IMG submission 92528) | Coral microbial communities from Lord Howe Island, Old Settlement Bay, Australia - Cyphastrea 1 metagenome | ecosystem: Host-associated > Invertebrates > Cnidaria > Coral ...
GCAGGTCCCAGGTTGAGGTCCAGCGGTGCCCACTGAGCTGGGAAGGTCCCAGGTTGAGGTCCAGCGGTGCGCACTGAGCTGGGAAGGTCCCAGGTTGAGGTCCAGCAGTGCGCACTGAGCTCGTTGGCGAAGAGCTTGGCGAAGAGTTGGCAAGGCGGAAGTGGAGGTGGAAGTTGATGCAGACATGGTCGAGGAGAAACTGGAGGAGGAGGAGGAGGCGGAGGAGGAGGAGGAGGAAGAGAAGAGCTAGCCGAGGAGGAAGAGAACAACTCTGATAAAATCTAACAACCCTCACCTGGCAGGTGGGGAACTTTAGCAAAGACGCCGAACTCGAAGCAACAGAACACATCTTCTTGTTGCTTTGTGCTGGCGGTGGCAAAACCCCACACACTACAAACATGCGGTCACATTTTAACCATATTATAACTTTGGATGGCTATAATCGCTTTTGGGTTCGAGGGCTTAGCTTGGCACAATTAGATAACGTGCCTCAACCTGAAAAATAGATATTGTAATGTGACACAGTCGGAAAAGAAATGCTTTTCCACAAAAGATTGCTCAATTTATCCGAGAAGCATTCAGCACTGCAAAGCCTGACTAGGTCATGATATATATATACACTACAATGATCTATGTCTGCAGTATATCCATAATTATCATCTATTATCAGATAGTATGCGGGATATTAATTGTCATGATCATCAAATATTAATCCATCAATGGAGATTCATTATTATGGAGATATTCACTCCACATCAGAACACTATGATACCACCTTTCAGATCTCGAGCGCCTCTTCTGATCTGAGACTGAAAGGCACTGAAAGGCAAAGCAAACAGTACCACAAAAGCGTTCATGTCTGGCAAAATCAAAGCGCAAATATCACACACACACAAGGTCCGTGCAATGAGACGGCAGCTAGCCCTTACCGTCAGAACATCTAAGCGTGGTCGCACCGACGACACACCTGGCCGCGCAAAAAAACAACAGGAATAACCCTGCAGCCAAGGGGCAACAGAATGCCACATAGAATGTAAATACACATGTCCACTCTGGTCCAACATAGTGGAGGAACTCTGCAGGAGCCTCCCACGTCACCCCACCAGAAATTGCTCGGAAGAGCGTGTTCATTGAAGTGACCAAAGACCCAAAGTGTCGCACCAAACCGTCGGCTATGTGCCTCAGCATTTCCGCCATCGTGAACGCTGACCTGTTTGTTGGCTTTGTCAGCACGCGCGCGCGCACACACACACAAACATAGAAGATTGGCGAGCACATGGAGCGACCAAACAGGAAAAGGCCACGTTCACCAGTGATAATTTTTACATATTTTAACCGTGTTCTTGGTTTGGAAAAAGAAATGATGACCTGGAAATAGGCACCGTGTGACAAGTACAAAACCAGTGTCTCAAGTCAAACCCGAAGCAAATCATAATGTCTCGTTTGGCACCTGATCTATCTATGTTCCTCATTCCCCCCGTGCGGCAGCTCTTTGGCCGGCCTAGGCACACACACGCGCACACACACACACACGCACGCACACACTGCTGATTGAGTAAGCAATTCACTCTGCAATTGGAACGTTATAGAGATGAGGTTGTCTTCGCCTCAATGTTCCTAAGAAGCCACCCTGGCAGAGATAGACCGCATAAAGGTAGCAAAACCTAAAACCCCCATGCACCTAAATGACCTGAATGAAGAACAGGTGATCACACAATTTGACATGTAGGCAACCACGCGCTCAAATTGAAATGCAGGTGCATGGCTCCGCGTCCCAGAGTCATATCAGTCATGAAGGCAGCCCTCTCAGTTGGGCAATCAGCTACAAAGATGAGATTGCCCCCCGCTTGGATAAACTCGCGATCATGATCATAGTTCTTAATCGCGTGTTCCACAGGCACACAAATGCCCTTTAAGTAAGGGCAACGAGACAGCCTGGACTGCTTTCTGGCACTGCATCAAGTCTGAAAATCAAAAATCACAACGGGATTGGCATGTGGATGATGCGATCGAACCAACTTTGTGAGCGGGGCTTTTTTAACACACACGCACAAAAGAAGGGGTGGGAGGGAAGGAGGGAAGGAACGAGGACAGCCAGCCAGAACAAACAACGGGAAAACGAGAGAAAACAACAAAGGCAGAAAACAGGCAGGGGAACACACAACAAGCAGGCAAAACAAAGGAAAGGAGCGGGGGAAGGCCGTGAAAGGAAGCACAAAGGAAGCACACAGGAACCCAACCCTGGCACGCAGAAGAGCAATCAGCGCAAAGCAAAACAGGAAACAAAAACTGAAGCAGGACAGCACAGGGCAGGAACAAAGACACACCTGAGGATGCGGTAAGGGGAGAGCAGGGTTGGGGAGGGAGAAAGAAGAGGAGAGAAGGACAGGAAGGAGAAAGAAGGGCGGTGTCCCAAGCTATGCCTGCTGAATCCATGAGCCCACCGGCAAGGAAGGACGAAAGGTGCACCCAGCTATACTGCAATCATCAGCTTTGAAAGTGCTGCAATTCTGTATATATTGCAAGCCATGCGGCCTTCTGCTGTCTTGTGAGTTATTTCAGTCATGTGACGATTTTCAGGTACCAGACATTTGTATGCTACAATTTTAAGCCACTTTCCACGGGCGCTAATTAAGATAATTAAGTCCCGTCAAAATTCCGAAGTATTGCAGCAGTGCCCCATTCTGCGCCAGAAGGCCGGCTCCAAGTCAATGCGCGCCACAGAGCGTCTAAACGGCACTCACAAGTCAGTGAGACCGTGCCCGTTCACACTGCTGATTAAGTAAGCAGTTTACTCCGTAATTAAGCAGCCTGAATGAAGAACAGGTGATCACAAAATTTGACATGTAGGCAACCACACACACACAAATTGAAATGCAGGTACGTGACTCCAGCGTCCCAGAGTCATATCAGTCATGAATGCAGCCCTCTTAGTTGGGCAATCAGCTACAAATATGAGACTGCCCCCTTCTTAGATATATAAACTCATGATCATGATCATAATTCTTAATAGCATGATAGCTAGCAATTTACACACACACACACAATTCAGCTGACGCCAAAACAGAACCAAGTTAGCGCACTGGTTAGTACTCTACTTCCAATCTTGACCCAGCTGCTGAGGTATGTTGTCGCCATTCTGCAATATGTAGTCCGTGATGGCATCTGCAAACCTTGAGGCCACCAGCCCGAACCACCAACACAGGGGTACAGTAGTAGGCCTGATAAAACCACACTTTTAACTCAACTTTTAACTCAGCTGTTTATTCTAGGTGTCCCTCAATATAGACGGAGGAAAAAACACCCAGCCCAAACTATCGTACAGTTTCACTTGAGTGGGGTCTGCAAACTGATGTTTCAACGCTCAGAAGCAAAATGCCGAAGGAGTACATGATCACGAACAAGAGCACAAGCGACCACACGAGCGACCGCATGGTGTGAATGATGGAGAAAACTAAGACTCTTAAGGCCCGGATGAAGCGCAAGACCTGAACAGGACTGGAGGTGCTGTGGCCTTGTTCGTGCTACATCATGGCGGCCAGTTCTCCGTATGGTTGCCATCGTATATATATATATATATACTAGTACATGGACCTTCCAACTATTGAACACTGGCACTGATCTTTTTCCTCTTCCCAAATGGGGACAAATTTCTACCTCTTTGGAGGAAACACGCCTTTGCGATTGAAGACAGCCCGTTGTGAGGGAACAAAAGCCTGGTGCCAAAGTACCATGAAAAGACGCCTTTGGGTCCAGTAAAGTCCCTTGTTCAGAAATGCACTTTTATCATTTTTTTGGCAGAAGAACAGAAGAACGTCCAAATCTTGCAAGACGCCTGTGGTCCAGCAAAGTCGCCTTGTGAATCAGGAAGGCATATTTGCGGGAAGAGGCAGAAAGAATGAGCAGTCACAAATGTAGGATGATGTAGGCACCTAAAAAGTGTTAGGGGTGGAACTGACCATGCACATGCCCAGAGGGTGAAGATAGTGATGGCGGGAATGAAGTGTCAAGATATGTCACTACCACACAATGATGCAGTGAAGAGCATACATATCAGAAACCAATTCATGCACAATATGGCGCCTGATTGTGATATTGATGCAGGAAGAGTTCATTCTTTTCAAATCCACTGGTGAAATTGTATTGGAAGCAGTGCAACTCAAAAATGAAATCCTTGGCGCACACACACAAAGCTCAGAAAAGGCTGAGATGCATTCTTGTGCTCGTTGCAGCACACGGATCAACCCTGAGAAAGGACTGATCGCAACATATTGGTAAGAATACCACTGAATAGTTACTGTAACTAGTTTGGCATAATCACGTGGCCAAGAAAGTCACAAAGAAAAGACTCTGGACCACAAGCCTCCCTGAGACTTACGCGTGGTTTTTCATCCAGTTGCGTAGGGCACTGCTCGAGCATTTTGCACATCTTTGCGTGTTTCCAAACGTTTCCCAACTGAAACCCGCCCTGACCCACCGGCTTCGGTCTCCCCATTGATTCCCAGAAATCCAGCAATATCCAGCAGCACCATCACCATCTACCCTAAAAAATGATACCTGTCTCCTGAAGGCATTGATCGAGTTTTCTTTTTTTAAATGTTTGTCACCACAATCGGACAGGTTGCATAATGTTGTATCTCCCTTTCTTTCTGCCTCTGCTACTTTTCACAATCTTTGGGAAATGATGGGCGCATCTACACTTCCTTGTGGTCTTTGAATCCAACCGAAAGAATGTGCTCATGAATTTACAGTCCTATATGATCCTACTATATCCCAGTGTGCCTTTTTTTTCCTTCATCTGGAGCTTTTCTAAAACTCTCAACATCAACATCTCCCAGCATATCCCAACTTTACAACCCCGCTTGGACAAAGTCTAGATGAAAGATGATGAAAGTCTAGATGAGAATCTTGAAACATGATGAAACTCCGGCACCTTGACCACCCGAATCGCTCTGACCAGGCGGGCAATCTTCATGACGCGCAACAAGCGGAAGCCGCTGTTGGAGCGGCCTGTCAGGCTGGCCCCGCCTCCCAAAGTCATAACGACATCCAACACCGCAGAGAACGTCACGAAGAGATCCAAAGTATGCCACCCCCAATCAGCCGAACAAAGGTATGCTTTGCAACCTGAGAGGCTGATCCTCCAAGCTATTTCCCCTACAAAAAGCATGGCGTAGACAGTCTGTAGGACGCGAAAGACCACGGGCTCTTCTGTGTACAAATTTCTGGAGGCCCACTCGGTTTGAATGCCAAGGAGAATAGCGTTGCTCAAGATGATCCCTGCAAAAGCGGTCTCGAGCTTCCATGATTTCCATGGACTATTTGAAGCGTTCTTTTCTTGTCCGCCTTGTCCGCCTTCAGGCATCTTGCCGCTTGGTTCTCCATAAAATGGTTTGCGCCGCAGGTTGCTTTCACGCTTTGCCAGCTCGTAAGAATTTCGTCGAGGGATCTGATCATCGGAGACTTCGCTGGACTTCAAGTCTTTGATGCCACCGGAGATCCTTGGGACTCGAGGGAGACAACACCCCAAACCACGGCAACGGCACCGGGCTACCTCCAACAAGACTACCTTGGGGGACCTTGATGGGGACCTTGATGGGGACCTTGATGGGGACCTTGATGGGGACCTTGCTGGGGACCTTGATGGGCCTTGGGCCTTGGCACTGCTCTGCTTCCAAGGCTCTCAGCTACTGGGCTTGATATCAACGTCTTCACCAGCTGCTCCACAAACCTCCAGGGATCAACTTGGAAGGCGATCCCAAAATGGCGCAGTGCCGACCAAGTGCCAAACATTGTGGCACAAACATATTGGAAACCATGGAAAAATCAAACAAGTGAAAAGCCGAGGTGCTGATGGCAGTTCCGTTGGTGTTGCAGCAAATCTTCGAATCGAGAAAGGATCTCGGAGTTTTTCTTGTCAATGAAAGCCTCCAAAATCTTGAGCTCGGAAGTCTCAGTGACCTTCATGCAATGTGCAGCGATGCAATGACTTGCAATAAATATCATAAATTGCGAAAATTGCAATGTGCAGCGATGCATGTTTTCTTTTTGCTTCGGATATCTTCGGATTTTCAAATTGGAAAATCTGTCTGCAGCTCTTCCAAGGTCTGAGGCCGAAGCACAGGTGCTGGGAGATGGCACTGGCATTGTCATTAGAATTGGCCCAACGCTTCTGAGCCGAACTAGCTGTTGAATGATGCTGCAGGCATCAGGAGGACAACTCGTTGCATTCATAACTTCTATAACTTCTTGAGTTGCTTTTTTTGGATCCAGTGATAGCAAAGAAACATAAAGCAACAGCATAAAACACCATTTTCACTGGCGTCCAAAGCAATCGTGGACCGAAACTCTTGACCAAGTCGGACCAAGTTGCAAAAGCAAGTTTTGTGACACGTTCTGCATCACACCTGAGGTGTTCTCATGCATCAAATGAGGTCCCAAATGAATGAGAGAACCCAATGACAGGATTCACTGCATCGACTTATTTGCATCTAGGCGCTTGTAGAAGAGTGAAAGCACGTGATCCAAGTGTTTCTGGTGCGCCATTCGCAAAAGCTAACTATGATTGAAATGAGCATGAGAAGCGAATGAAAAGCGGCGATCAAATTTGATTCGCACTATTTCGTACCCGATGTGTGACGACTTGTGATGATGAATCAGACCCCTGAGACATGACACATGCAGGGCACATGCAGGTCCTGACTGGCTGCGAGTCTATCGGGAATCGAAGATTGAAGGGCGTCGACCTACGCGATGAAGATCGACGAAACATGATCAAAATTATTCAAAATGCGGCAGCCGCTTGGCCACCGGTAACAACTTTCAAATATATCCACATATGCAATATCATGCAATACCATGCAATGGGCAAGGCGTCGCGCCTGCGTTTTCATATGGTGCAAGAATCCTGGGAAAAACGAGGGTGGCACACGACGTCGAATGCTGCAGGACCAGATCACAAATTGGAAATTGGGAACACGGATGAATACGATGCATACGATTAAAGATGAACAGATGAACGGTTAAAATGGTTTAAAGACTTGCGCCAAGCTATGCCAAGCTTCTATCTGTCACCTCTTTTGACATGTTCTTGAGGAAAACGCCCGTCAAAGACCTAGTAACCGCGGTGCGCCATCTACCCATGAGGCTTTCCATGACAATCTCAAGTCAGTGCAAATCTGCTATGACAAACTCTACGGCGGGAGACACGCGAGTGTTGAGTCAATGTTGAGTCATGCATTTTCGATCATCTTTGTATTGATGCGCGCTCATGACATCCAGTCGCATCCAGTCGCCAAGGCATGCCAAGGCCACTCTGAAATGACTTGCAGGTGCCGTGCTTCTTGAAGTGCATCTCTGGCTTGTGATGCCTGCAAGTTGTGTAGCCGTTGGCACAATCTTGCTGGCATAGTCATGATTTGTGAACATGAACTGGCAGAACAGCGTGAACGGATGCATTCAAACACTGCGAATATCCGCGAATGTTATTTGGCCAAATTCAAGTGACTCCTGCCTGATCCATTAATGACAGCAAGTCCGATTCATGGGCGGAGAGGCTCTGCAGAGTCTCCTATCAAAAAGGGATGGGTCTAATCATCAGTAATCCAACATGCTTTGAATTTGTAGATCAGTGTTATAAGATAGCTACGGCAGCTACGAGCCATGTGGAAGCCACTCCTCAGAAAGGAGAACAGCACTACGAAAAGCTGGTGCCCCTGCTGCAGGCCACACAAGCAGCCCAAACCAAAGTAGTCTCATTAGCTACCTTAGAAAATTGCCACTGGTGGAGCTAGTGGCTACAGCTAGCGTGTGCATAGCCAAATCATTTGATCATGCCGCTGGATGTGGAAGGAGAGCAGAACTGAGGACTTTGCGTTTTGGCAGGAGGCACATGACGCTTCTGCCATGCTAAATTCCGAGATATTTTGGGCAATCATGGCAGGCATAGGCAGATGCCCACATAAAAATGACAGCAAGAAGTGCACAAAGCATATAATTGACCAATTGATGCTAGATGTGAAATGTCTGAACGAGCTACCAATATCTGCTGAAGGCAATGCAGAAAAATCCTTGCAGGTGCCTGCTGTGCCAGCTGTGCCTGCTGTGCCTGTGGTTCAGCTTCTGGTTGCTGCCTCCATTCCTCATGCTTTGGGTACCTTTCTTCAGCCAACATGATCACAGTATGCCCCAAGCGTTGCAGGCCTGAAAGCGATTGTGCACCAAGAGAGGCCTTTGGGAATTCTCAGCCTATCTTGGCAGGGCGCACCAGGGCTGATTCCGCAAGTCATCTAAAGGATAAACTGGCCTGGCATCGGAGAGCCATCGTGGGCCATCTATGTTTTGATGTGCATTGATGCATGTTGATGTACTATGAGACTATGTTCAAGGCAGCTGAATCAAAACGGCGGGTGTGGCTGCAAGAGGAGGCCATTGGCTTCTGGCAGTGGATAAAATGTCCTTCCAAGATCTTCGTGTCAGAAGCAATTTCAAGTTGGTAACGTGTGATACCCAAACCGTGAAGTAATTTCAAGTTGGTAAACGAGCGCAATCAGCAAAGCGCCATCCGAGGAGTCCTCGTCGTTGGGGTTGCTTTCTGAGAAGCGTAGCCATGCGCCTGACTCGAGAGTCGTTGGGCAAGGCCCGAAAGTTTGGTGTTGGACCTGTTCCGCTTATAATATCTTATAATCCCTTGTGCTTTTCTACTGGGATCTACTGGGGCCTCTTGTACTCTTGTAATCCATTTTATGGATTTTTATGGGCCATAGGCAAGACAAAATTGACCAATGCTGTCAAGACATGTCAAGACCGAGATCTGGCCATCCCTGGCGCCATTTTGGGCGAGCTTCATATGCTCTGCGCTCGTGAAACACGGGAAAATCAGTGCAGTCTTTCCGCAGGTCAACTTGAATGAAACTAGAGGAATCAACCACAAATCTCGGCATCTGGGATAAATCGTCGAATACTGGCGCAATTTTTATGACATGTTTTGACATGTTTTGCCATGTTTTGACCAACTAAGATCCACTTCGTGATTGCGATCCCTCAAGGCCAGCTCAAAATTTTCGCAGATCTTCCACGGCACTCCTCTCATTAAATGCTGATCCTCGTCAGGGCAGCATTGCTTTCGACTAGTTGCAACTAGTTGTAGCTGCCATCGGCACTTACACATACAACCAAACAATCAGATGCATTCAGTATGTGGTCACACACGGAAACACCCATCCACATGAAACTATGAAATTAAATGGAGCGGAAATTAAGGACAACACTGCTGCGCTGCCACCAGCTTTGAATAGTGGCCACCTTGCACTGCAATGAGCTGTTCCTCGGCTGTCCAAAAGCTGCAGCGAACATGTCACATATTTTCACAACTGGCATTTCTATCGGAGTAAAAGAGAAATTGTATCAAGTGTGATTGAAATAATATGGTCACCAAGTTCAAGTATGACACTAAGACCACAAAAACAAACAATTGATGTTGAATCTGTCACAGCTTTGCCCTTCTCGAACGACAAACAGCGATCCAGTGAAACAACAAACAGCGAAAGACATGCGTAGCTTGGCCACCAAGTCGCATGACGACCTTTCTCAACAATCCTTCCGTGATTGAAGACACAAATCTGGTTGGCATCCCTTACAGTTGAAAGCCTCAAGACCAGTCAACAAAACTCAGCGATCAAAGCATCTTTCACAAGCTCTACTTTGACTCTTCCATGTTGAAAAAGGACGCTAATCATAGATGTTTCAACTAGGCCTCGGACCTATGGGCAATAATGATGGTTGTCCTGGGTTTTGACTTCAAGAGCCTCAGCTTTGCCGCTTGACGAGTATACTATGGAAGTTTAGCCATGCCCTACTGCAACCGACTGCATACTCTGATACATCTAGGGTGTTTTTTTCCTGGTCGCTGATACATCTTCACAATATATTGTATTATATTAAAAAATATTTTAAATATTGTATTATGTTATATTATACTATATTCTATATAAATGTATGTCAATAAATATGTATGTATACATCCTGATTCTTGAGCCATATTGTTCTTCATATATGCCGATGATACATCTTGATACATCTTGATACACTGTCCTTCAACGTTGATGAGCCAAGGCACCGATCTAAGGCGACCTGCACCTGGCGCTCGCTGACCGCATCCAATGAACTGGTGGCTTCATCCAATAGCAGGACCTGAGCTGGAAGACTTGCTGAAACAAACATAAACAAACCATCAAACCACAAAATGCTAATATATAAAGGATACTGATGGATATTAATGGATTATATATAGGATATTATGGGATTATATACAGGATTATAATGGATTATATATGTCCAAAAATGATCGTTATGAATGTTCATGCCGCTGATTTGTGAACGAAACTCTTTGTCTTACTACTTTCTGCACTTTCTCTCTACTTATTTTTCATCTTCGACATGCAATATGGGTGATCTGTGATGATAGCGCACAAGATCGCACAAGCAAGTTCTAATTTAATGTGTTTGTTTGCGCCTGCAGGGAGGCTAAAAAACATGTTGCTAACTCGGTTCTTCCCCATATTTCCTGGGGCCCCAGCTGCAGGGTCACGAAGAAGTGCTCGGGCAATAGCAATGCGCTGCTTCCTGGGAGGAGAAAGAAAGGAACAGCCATGGAACAGCCATGGAACAGCCATGGATTTCAATTACCCTCTGGTAAACATACAAAAAAACTATGGAAAATCACCATTTTTATTGGGTAAATCCACTATTTCTATGGTCATGTTCAATAGCTATGTAAACGTTTACCAGAGGGTATTTCAATTTAAGTCCAAGTGCGACGGGATCGCATACTTTGACGGGACCGCATGTCTGTTTATTCTTTCGATATTGGATGCGCACCTATTGCCCTCTTGTCCTCCGATCAATATTAGCAACACCTGTGCAAAACCCTCTTCCAGTCAAAGAATTTCCTTCAAGTCAGAGTTTGCGAAACGTCGATGTAACAAATTGTCATAATAAATCATAATAAATCATAATAAATCTATCCAATTCTAATATATTCTAATCATGCTTGTACACCCGTAACATCCCACCTTTGGCCCGGGAAATCTGCAGCCGGGCCGCTGTCCACCACTGAACTGGGCACCTCGATGCCCTGATTGAGTACTGAAGCCCTGACAAAAACAGCACGCCAGCACACCACGCCATGAGAACATCTAAGAACCACCATGTTTGATGATGTTTGATGGGTAAATCATCTATAAATATACTATAAATGGATATAAATGGCCATTTTCATCCATTTTCAATAGCTATGTTAGTTTCATCTGACTGATGCTGAATGCTCAACATGGGGTCACAAGACTGAATCATAAGAACGTCTAAAGGCCGGAAAATCCTCGATCTGATGATATCTCATGTCACTGCATGCCGAATAAACACTCTGAACATAGGAATACATCACAACAAAGCGCAAACGTACACACAAACGTAACATAGTTGTGCTATCTATCTATTATCTACAGTAATCTATTCTAATCTAATGTAATGTTATCTAAACTCCAAAATAAAACTATCACCTTGTCTATCTGTCTTGCCGATGTTGTCTTTATATGTCTTTGCATGTCTTTAAAAATCTTTATAGTATACTTTGTAGTTTATCTTTTGATCATTTCGATCTTTTCTATCTATCTATCCATCCATCTATCCTATCCTATCTACATAATCTAATCTAATCTTATCTTATCTAATCTCTCTCTCTCTCTCCCCATCGCCCTCATCTAATCCAATCAATCTAATCTACCTATCTGTTTACCTATCTACCTATCTATTTACCTATCTACCCATGTATCTACCTCTCTCCTTATAGACTTGTCTACCTCTCTCCCTAGCTACCTAGCTATCTACCTATCTATCAATTCTATCAATCAATCAACCATCCAGCTCAATCCATCTCTCGTGACTCTAGTGTTCATGATAAAGATATGTATAATTGCAATCCGTGTAAGTACTTATCTTGCTTAGAGACTTAGAGATTCTTAGAGCGTATCCGATGTTTGATCTCTACAGCCACATGATTATGATCACCATCAGCCCATGCGCTGCCTGAGGCAAGGCAGTGATGAAGTCACTGGCGTTGGCAGCCTTAGCTGCTGCCTCCACCTCTTCCATGGTAGCATCCTGATGAATTCCAGCCACAGTTACCGTGGAAATGAAAAGTGAACATCAAGGAATATCAAGGAACATCAAGGATCAAAAGCCACTCTTGAGGAGCAATTCAACAGGCCAAGGTTGCTACTTCAAACAACCGGCATCTTATTTCATGTCTGACACTCTGTGCCCCATGCCCCCATGCGCCACTCGTGTCCTCTTGGCCGTACCGGATGTTGTCAAGAATGCTGCGGGCGAAAAGGATAGGCTCTTGCTGCACCAGGCTCCTCAGCACGACGCCAACTGATGTCACTGACATTCACACGGGCCCTACAGGTCTTGAGAACATGAATTTATGGTACCAGGTAGGCCGCGGGCACCCCATGGCATATCATGGAACAGGATGGCCTCACAGAATAGAATTGTCCAGTGTCTACCATGTTACTGGAATCTCTTCCGGCCAAACCGTTCGAAGTTTGTGGGACTTCTCAGGAGATCACCCCAAGACTTCTCACATCTTCTCATGCTTCTGCATTTTTATTCATTTTTAGGCATCCTTCTGCGCTGTCGGCTTCAGTCGCCAAATTCGCCAATGATATAACTCAACCCGATTCATAATACTATGGTCGACGAGATGCCTTATTTCCATTTATTTCCGGATCTCGGGGGATGCCACAATACCCACCCACAATCCAAACATGCAGTGGAGGTGCATCTGGGAACGGTACCATTGGAGGTTCAGGGTAGTGATGTCATGCCCATCAAACAGCACACAGCCACCCAGAGGATCATAGAAGCGCTGAAGCAATGCCACCTCGAGCTGTGGTCAAAATTCTACTGATTTCTGCATTTCAAGACGATGACAAAGGCAACGCGGGTTGGGTGTTCAAATGTGCTCAAATGCGATGCTCCGATCATTTCATCCAAGCCTCAAGAAACTTTACCAATCCGGTCGAGTGACACTTGTGCTCTTGCCGCAGCCACTCGGTCCAACCAGGGCAGTGGTGGTACCCGGCTCCACAATGAAACTCAAACCATCAAAAACCGGAAGGTTTGGACGAGTGGCATAGCGGAAGTAGACCTGGCTGACAAGCTTCCAAGGGCATGCTGTCAAGTCAATTGCCGAAATGTTATGCGTTGTTATGCTATGTTGCACTCTTTGATCTTACTCGATCTTGCTCGATCTTACGCGTTCTTACTCTCTCCACTTGCCAGCAGTTAAATGATTAGGGCGCCATGGAGCACCCTATTGTCACTCCTGCCATACCCTGACATAGCTTGACAATGCTTGACACCTATTGCAATAGTGCCACAATGATCCACAATGTGCAGGTTCGCATCGGCCTCGCGAAACTCCACGTGGCCTTTGACCTGATCCAACTTGGCCCCTTCCATGGAGAAGGGATCGATCTTGGAGCGCCGTGCGATCACGTTGAAGATGCGCCGGGCAGCATCTTGGGGCAACGTGGTGTCACTGATCAACCGGGCCAACTCACCAAAGGCTGACACCGTGGTGACCAACGTCATGACGACCACAGTGGCAATGTCCACTTCCATCAATCCACGAGAGATGAACAAATTGATGCCCCAAACAGCCATGGCTAAAATCATGAAAACAGATCCTGATGCCACACCGGTGCCTAGCGCCGATAACTTTCGAATGCCACGCTCATCGGTCATGTGCTCCTCCAACTTTCTCTCGTATTTCTCGAGGAGTACCGGTTGCAAGCCGAAAGCTGTTACAGTCTTCACGCTGTTGACAGATTCAGACACAATGCCACTCGAGTAATCACCCTCAATAGCACGCATGTTCATTGCAACACCAATGGAGCTGATTCCCAGGAGCGGCATCGTGATGAGAATGCACAAGCAAAATCGCCAACTGTAGTACATAGCAACTCCAATCCCGATAATCGTTGTGAAGAAAAAGTTCGCAGCGGATGCGATGTTGGCCTCAGGTTTAGTTTGCAAAGAAAGCCAAAGATAAACACCTAACAACCTTTTCGCTCTTCCAACGATTCCTCAAGTGCGAATCTAGAAAGATAGGAGAAAACGCTCAGTGGTGTTTGTTGCTGACAAGTTGCCCCGACAAGTGTCTTGAGCTGTGGAATGTCAGCTCCGAGCTTCCATAGAATCTGCCCGGTGCCTTGCTTGTCGTGCCACGCCACTTCCTGCATTGGAAACATGGGTTAAACACGAAGGTCCTATGAGGTCCTCTGCAAACCACACCTGAACAGCCTCAGTCTTGCTTTGCCAGTTGAGATCCGTTGAGGTTTCCGTTCGAAGCCCAGTCCTGTCTCAACAACGCCTCAAATAGGGCCGCACGAACTCGCACGCAAAGCAATTCACCTGCTTTTGCAAAAGCCCATGCGCCACCAATGGCTTGCCTGAGCGGTAAAATCAGATTGGACCAACTGACTCAAAGCCAAGCAATCCGACACGTGAAAGAAACGTTCACACTGCCAAGCCATCTCCAAACAGCTCCGAAAAATGGCTGCAGGTGCCGAGCCACAGCAACCAAAATATACTTAATGCTTGCATCAACATGCAGAGGTTCGAGACGTTTGACGCGATGAGGGGCTCGTTGTAGGCTGCGTACCTCCGGCATGTAGCTGCAAGTGATCAACATCCACAGTCGTATCAAAAGTAAATTCCGCCCAGTTCAATTGTGTAAGATGTGTAAGTCTTTTTGCTAATTTTCCGTCTTTCAATAGGGCCCAGACCAATTCTTGCTTTTTGGGTCCAAAACTGCTGGAGGCTGGTTGAAAATGTTGATGGTCAGGGAGAACTGAACACTGAAGTATGGCATGACGAAAGCACCTCAGTCACAGAAGTTCCGGAGCCTTGGCACATTTTGGCGCCCTGCCATTACCAGCCATCTAATATATTTGCACAAGTCGAGGCAAAAAGACGAATTTAAACTCCAATAGCTGTCCTTAGCTGTCCATATTTTAGATATTTTTTGATACTACATTGAAGTTAGTTAATGCTTAATTGTCTTACATGAATTTATGTCTTTCATGTGGCCATCATCTTTCCTTTTCCATCTGTGCGTCGACCCCATCCAAGGCACCAAGCATGGTGAAGCCAACCCCGACGATGTAGTACTTGTAATCTTGCTTGGTGAGCTTCCATACTTGCGAAACTGCATATTTCGCACCCAAGTCCTTCCCAAAGTCATATTGTTTGGCCTTTTCCAGGTAGGAATGATCTCCTCACGCTGTATAGGGGGCGGGCATCAAAGGCACAAACATCTGATCATATTGACTCAATCCGAAAACTCCTTGCAATTGCAACTATATCATATGATATCATATGTTCAAACTGTACTTGTCAGTGACATACGGTTTTCAAACTCGCTTTGCCTTCTGACTCTCTGATGCATTGTATGAATTACAGTAGTTCCATGTAGTTCCAATGTTCAGTGCTAGCTGGTTTATTGTCAGAATGTCACTCCCGCCCTATCCATTCCGGAAAGATCGGGCTCCTGCGGCCTTTTCTTCAGAATCCTGAACAACAGCAGCATCACAACAGGCAACAACCGAGGAGAGAACGCAGCTGGAAGGAAAACGGAGAAGAGGTGTTTTAGAATGTTTTATACATAAATTGGTACAATAATAATAGAACGAATATATGTTACGTTATTATGGTTGCAAAGTCATGCGTTATATCGAACTGGGTACGTCTCAAGGTTCAGAAATTCTACAGAGGCAGGAACTTTCGCTTACAGTACATTCAGTACATCCTCCTATACATCATCTTGCAGATCATAGAGCAATATAGAAAGATAATCAAATATACAGCGATGCATTTGAGCTGAGGATGTTGAGGTTCCACTGTTGAAAGATGATGAAACACCAGAAGACAATAATTGACAATAATAATAATAAACAATAATAATACTAATAATAATAATAACAATAATTGACAATAATAATAATTATTATTGTTAATAGTTTTGACAATATAAAACATCCATGCCTCGGTGCTCCCATTCGGAGTCATGCTCACATTCGGCCGGCCTTGGGAGAGCCAGCACGCTGCAACAACATCTGCGCGCCACCAGCGGGTGCATCGGCCTCACTCAACGCTGTAAGGAAAGCCACCCTGGTGGTGATGAATAATTAGTGGTGATTGGTGGTGATAAACAGTGCTACATGGTGATCGGTGGTGTTACACAGCAAAGCAGACAGAACTGATCAGAACTGCCTTCACATCATCTTGTTTTGGGCTGCTGGAAGCTTCTTCCTGCGCAACGAGCGAGCTTTCCTTTGCCAACAAAATCTGCACAAGTCGGGACGGCAAAAGCTTTAAAAGAATCACATTGTCTGAACATTATAGCAACAGCAGTCAACTGCTGCCATCAAACTTTGAGTGTTCTTGGCAGAGCCATAGGAGACAAAAACACGGTTTGTTGCTCAATATTTAAATGCATCCCTATTATGGACTCACACACACACATAGATATAAGATATGTATGTATATATATAATTATGTATATATATATATATGTGCATATATATAAAATATATATATGATTATATACAATATACATATGTCCAATAACAATAAGTTATTGGGCCCGAAGGAATGCTTGAGGTGTCCATGGTGTCCTCTTCCTTTTGCACGGACAGCTGCAACCGCAGGAGCTTCTCGTAAGCACCCTCCTTTCTCATGAGTTCCTAGGAGAGTGGAGAGGAACCGGTAAATAACAAACAAACTTTGCACTGTCACAAACAAGACCAGATTCAAAATAGTACAAACTTTGTACAAACTGTACAGGCTCCTTTTTATGGCGAGTGTCATCGTGAGTGCCGGACTCTGCGAGTTTCCCCTTGTCAAGCACGCAAATTTGATGCGCATGTCGCACCGTAGACAAGCGATGTGCAACAACCTTGGTTTCACTAAGGGTGACTCACCAACTTCTATCCGTTCTATCCAACACACCTTAAGAGCACCAAACTTGTTTTTGAGATCTTTCATGATCTTTCTCAAATATGTTGTCCTGCATTGTCCTGCACCCTTGTGCGTGTTTTACTTTGCACGTCTGGAACAAGCTGTAGCACATGAGAAACATGTATGAGCACACATGGCTTGAGATCTGTCAATTGTCCACACTCTACTGTACTATATAGGCTTATATTATACTATAATATGCTATATCCATTTATTGTTTCTTATTTTCCTAATCATTGAGATGAGCTGCTATGGTTGTTCTTCCTCCCAGATCCAACAACTCGTCCAAAGCTTTCTGCACTTGTCGTTCAGAGGCTGAATCAAGAGCACTGGTTGCCTGCTCCAAAGGAAAGTCCCCAACGACATTTTGTGAATGATTAATGTGGTCAAACCCAATAATAAGCCATTCCCAATAGACCTGTATTATATTGTACTGTATTGTTGTTTATTATTGGCTTAATTTCTGGGATGGTCTAAAATGAACCCCAAATGGTTGGTTTATTAATGGGATGCTGTAATGCTGTATTAATTATGTATTATTGGGTTTACCACATTAAACTCATCGTTCACCATGCCTTAGAGCCCTTTGGTGTTGGGGCTAACCGTTAAAGGGATCGTTAGGGGCTTTTGGGATGCCAACATGACTCACAGAAGCTTCAGCTCCGAAAATGGCTGGCACAACCTGGCACAGCTGGTATCTGTGCCATTCTGCGCCATTCTGTGCCATTCTGTGCCATTCTGTGCCACCCCACCTCATCCAGCAACAGGACTGCCTTGGCGGAGCATGTGATGCATTCTGAACCTCCTGCGTTCCCACGTCAAGACCCGTAGTGACCCACGGTAACCCACAGTATCCCACAGTGACCCTTCCCAGCCACTGCTTGACGGTGCTTCCCAGTGACGGGCTTTCGTATCAGCGCCCGTGCAATGGCCAAACGCTGCTTCTGACCACCACTCAGCTGGGTGCCGGCTTCTCCAACCTGGCATGCCAGCTTCGAGCAAGGAAGGCGCCCGGAAGGCGCCAGGAAGGCGCCAGGAAGGTAATTGTGGCAACGATATGGCAACGATGACATGTGATGACATGCATGAAGCCACTTTTTTTTCTTGAAGCCACGCCTTTGTCTGGTATCCCATTGGAAAGCTCATGATGAAGTCATGTGCACTAGCCTCACACCAACTCAGCAGCAGATCAGCGTGTTTCAAAACTTGTGAGTCGTTGACCATAGACTTGATATGACACGATGATCAACAGAGTCTGTCGACTGTTAGATGCTTCACCTTTCCGAAAATATTCATGATCTTCATGATGCTACTGCGGTACGCTGATCTTCGAGACCTTCTGAACGGTAAGATAACGCTAACATATGCTAACATGATATAGGTCCACGTGAATGTATGCATCATGTTACATCACCGTAAAAACGTGAAAACTGAGCGCCCAGCCAGTTTGGCAGCTTGCTCAACATCAGCTTTGGAGACACCGCCCTTGCATCCCAGCGCAATGTTGTCGTACACCGGATCTTGGAAAAGGATTGGCTCCTGACGCTATCACCAGATGCAGCAAGAACAGCAGAGCACAGCTCCCAATAGCTCCCTTGAACATGTGACAGCCATTGACACTCCATAGTTTGAGAATGTTTCAGGTTGAAAGACACCCTTCCTCAGAATCTGAGACATTTCTGTCAACTGACTGCCTACCCAATGGCGCCTAATGGCGCCTTCAATGTTGAAATCCAAGCGCAAACACATGAGACCCATCATTGATCATATTACTTATTAATATCTAATCATTAATTGATCATTAATCAATCATTCTTACCCATTCATACCCAGTACCTCACATGATAAATCCGAGTCCTGCTCCACCAAAGCCAATTTGGAGCGGAGCCAATGCAAATCCAAGCTGCGAATGTCATTGCCTCACATCGAGATATTGGGAGATTTGAGGCGTGGACGACTTCGCCAACGGGGCAGTGGTGTTTCACTGGGTTTTTCGGAAGCGGGATGATGAGAGATGTGGAAAATGATTGCAAATGATGTATGAGATGATGAGAGATGATAAGATATGACATCATGCGATGGGATGGGATGCGATTGAAGGGATGCGATGGTCGGAGAGAAGATGTTAAGATGATAGGAGACGATATGATACGACATAATGAAGAGTCATGTAGAGATCACGCGAAACCAGCCCACAGAGGGTTGGGATGGAGTTATTTAAGTGAAACTTCACACGAAAAGAGGCTGAGCGGCTGCCTCCAGACCCCAAAAGCTACTTTGCTAACGCAAAGGCACAACTCTAGCTAGCTCTAGCTATCGTGAAAATATGAAATATCTAAATATATATATATTCCAATTGTTTAATTGATATTATCATGATAGATTGCCAAAAATATATCAGCTAGCCAGGCCACCATCCAAACTAACTTGTCCCGAGTCAGGCTCGTAGAATCGGAGGAGCAAACTGATCAGGGTGCTCCTGGGACCGTTCTAGTGACTAGTGTCGGCCCGCAAGGTGAGAAACAAAACACACCTTGAAACAGGTGAGAACTCCTGCCATGTTGGCTCTGAGTCATCTGATGAATAATGTTTGACATGTGCCATGTGCTCTTCAGCTTTCACGTTCTCCGTTTGCTGTTCCTGGACATTCCTTTCACTCTGTTGGGTTCCTTTGATTCTTGCGATACAACATGGAAGCTGTGCAGCTGCAGCTTCTGCAGCTAAAGATCTTTCCGGAGCCACTGCTTCCAACGAATGCGGTAGTGCAACCCGCAGGGATGGTTACAGAGACACTCTTCAGGACCAACGCATCAGGACGTTTGGGATATGAAAAGCAAACCTCTGAGAAGGTGATCGCACCTTCCACTTTATCCAGCGTCTTGCTGCCACCTGGCAGTGCTCTTGAGATGTCTTGAGCATATAGATGAATTTGCATATAGGATCCTATAGGTGTCTTTCTAATTTGTGTCTATGGGCGGTGACCCAAACCTGACTGATAAAAAAAGGAAGGCTCACTTGTCGAACGTCTTCTGTCATACTAACTGCAATTTCGAACGCGCTTGCTGTTGACATGCAATTTGCTGTTGAAATGCAATGGCAGGCCCAGGCACCAACAATATGAATCGGCTCATCCAAGATTGCATTGATGCGGTGGATAGCAGCTTTTGCGTTGGCAAAGGCGCTGAAGCACATGTTCATGGTGCCCAGGCCCATGGTAAAGCCCCATACCACAGTGTACATTGCAGACAGGATGGTGCCGCCCGTTCTGCAGTTGCCAAAAGGTGGAGAGGAACGCCAGCAGTCCTTCATGGAGCCCAGGCCACTAGACCCAAATGTTTTCTGCCAGAAATGTAACCAGGTGCAAGAAGTATCACTTTATATATATATATATATGCAGCATATATGCATGTAAAAGATATCTATATCTATGTATGTATATATATATTCTTTTTAACACGCATATAAAGACACACACAGACATATATATGTATGTATATATATATATATGCACATAGAATGCAATAAAGTCTGGTGACATGGGCGATTGCTACTAATACTGGGAAGAGCTGCCTTGTGTCGACGACTGCTGTGTCAACTAACGGACCGGTGCCCTAATCTGTGCCCAGTCACTGACTCATAATCTTGTAGAACCCAGATAGAGCCGAAGTATACGCCCAAAGACATGCCACAAATCAGGACCTCAACACGGCAATTTGGAGCCATGACAAATCTGATGATTTGGGCAGATTTGGCCTGATCTTGCAATCGGGTATCTATTACATGGATGGCATTGTCAATTTGATTTTGTCAATTTATTTTGTCCATATCAGATTATATCAGATTGTGCTTGTCCTCGTTTGGGACCTGTTGAAACATCATCGACTGCATGCGAGGCACTGTGTTTGTAAGGCCAGTGGCATACCCTGCAACTACCCCAATCCTTGGCACCACACTTCGGTAAATTCCGACTTTTCTTGCATACAGAACACATGCAAGAAAATATCTCACGATGCTTTATGCAACTGCATGGCTGCAAGAGTGATCGCTCTGTAAGACTCATGAAGTCTGAGAAGAGGTCTGGATGGCAGTAGAGCTGGCTTCATCTACATGGCCATTGAATGTCTCGAGCTCAGCTTTTTGACCATTGAAGGCAGTGACTGTTTTGATGAGTTCGGTTGCAGTCACCTCCGGACATCGTAGCATTGCTCGCACTTGCAGCACCACTGCAATTCAAGATCAATCATTAAAGAGCAACAAATGATAGCAATGAACCAGTGCATTGCATGTGGACATTGTGTCATGAAATGTTAAGATATGTCAAGATTGTGGTAAGCCGAGGGGCACAAACTTCTCCTGCTTTCGCATAGCAAGCTTCAACCACCATTGAGAAGTTGCGCACCACTTCCACCGACAAGGCCATGCAAAGCCCAGCAATTGGCATCACCACTGCCATCAAAATCGAGATCTTCCAATCTCGAGTACATGCCAGGGCCTCAGGACAAGATCATATCATGGAGGTTCATCATGGTTCATCGAATTAGGCCGAATCTCATCAGCACAGGTTTAGGGTCGTTTTGGACGTAGATAAATTTTGGTCGATGCCAGTCGATAGTATCTGATGCAAGTCGATTGACTGGTTGACAATTTTTTCCCCCTATTACTACCCCCCCAAAAAAATGATAAAAACTAGGGTCCGTCTCCAATTTTGGAAAATTTGAGGTTGGCCAATTTGATTTTTAATTGATCCAATTTAGAAAACAATTAAAACATGAAGCTACCATTTCAATCCATTTCAGGATTTCACCCCTAATAATAAAAACTAGGTGCCGGGCATCTGAGCCGGCCCCCGCTGTTGTCACTTTTCAAACATTTTACAGGGGGGACCACAAAACGCTGAAAAACGAAACCTTAGCATCAGGAGCATTTTCATCATCATCATCCTCATCACCGTCATCATCATTTACATATCCATAACCATCCACCTAACACCCGCCCTACGATCTGCAAGTGCATGAGAACGTACAGCAGCGTAGCATGACGTATGTGTGCAAGTGCATGAGAACGTACAGCAGC
>Ga0126342_10005482_pt1 | contig 22157 bp, 19 predicted proteins | sample Cyp1metagenome_FD_92528 | JGI IMG/M metagenome (GOLD analysis project Ga0126342, IMG submission 92528) | Coral microbial communities from Lord Howe Island, Old Settlement Bay, Australia - Cyphastrea 1 metagenome | ecosystem: Host-associated > Invertebrates > Cnidaria > Coral ...
AAGATTTCTATCGCTATATAGTTGATATAGTTGTCATTATTCGGTAATCAAAGGCTTCGGATACTTTTCTGGAATCTAGATTCCCTGGTGGCTAACACTTGCACAAAGACTTTTAAGATCTTTCAAGATAGACCAGCTGGACCATCATTGCGACATACCTCGCATTAAATATCACGAAATATGTATATATATATATATATCATAGATAAAATCGGCGCATTGTCATATCCAAGCATGGCATCCTTTGTATGTCCACCCTTCCATACGTGGTTTGATTATGTTTGATTCATGTTTTCATATTTTCCCAACTTCCAAGAACACACATATCATAAAATGTATATCATTCTGGACTTCCGTCCATCTCCAGTATCAGAAGGAAACTCGCAAGGCCTGGACTTGAAACGGCTAGGCTAGCCATGTGATTTTCTACGAGATTCTCTCAAGACCATGACAACAGATCCCTCTTCTTGCAGTCTTTCGAAAATGACCCGCTTGCAAGCCGTGTTCAGCGTGAGAATCTCTGGCAGTTTCCTCAGATTTGCTCGGCCAGACGACATGCCATGTTGCCGACCCAACGCAGTCTACAAGCATTCCAAATTAGGCAACCAAGCAACGAGCACTACAAGTAGGACATAGTGGGCTATGCAAAACCATGCAGATCGATGCAGTGAATAAAGTCGCACAAAGATTGGCAACATCTCATCCAGTAATTTTGGAATTATAGTTAGTAAGTAGGCCATGAAAATCATGACACCCCCCACTTAGAGGGACTCTCATTCTATATGACCATGAACAGCAGCCTTGCGACTCCACTGCTGACATGTACTTCTCCATCTTCATCACATGCCTTTCGTGCATTTCGCCTCAGATCGATTGTTAAGATAAATGCCAAGAGCATGCCTTCCATCTCACTTCTGTGGATCGTATACTTGGTATGCGCCTCTGTTGACATTGAACAACAGCGGGAAATCTCATATGTGTCTAAACTGAAAAACACACGAGATCCAAGCAGATTCGCCATGACAAAGATCAGTTCGCACAACGAGCCAACACTGGCCAACACTGAAGTTGTACAGCATTTTCGGACACCTGGAAACTTGGAAATATGTTTATCCAATGAATATATCCCATCCTTAGATGTTATCCAATATCCTCAACTTCTTTTGTGATCTTTTGGGTTTTCGGGAGGGGAGACTGTCCGAGTGGCGATTTGGTGGGCACGGCTTCCCAGGAATCTTTGTCACCGTCCAGGAGTGAAGGCTTGATTGACTGGTCACTCGATCTCCTGACATTGCATTCCACGTGACAAGAAGATAACTCCGATATATCATATACATATATATATATCATATTCTCCATGCATGGAATATTGAATATTTTCTGAATTCATTCTCATCAACACTTATATACATCTTAAACGACCCGAATACCATACCTGGAGCGTCTGGGAATGCCAAAAATGACAATGACAATCAATAACAATCCTCATTTCCGAGGGAGGTTTCTGTAGCTGGTTTTGTCTGTTGGCTGAAAACAGCTATGAGAAACGCACAAATTGTGGGATCAGAGAACACACACATATTACATATAAGGTGATTTCATATAGTGTCATCATATTTCACCTATTTTCCCAGACATTGGTACCCTCTGGTAAACTAACATAACTATGGAAAATCACCATTTTTAATGGGAAAATCCACTATAAATGGCTGTTTTCAATAGCTATGTTAAATTACCGGAGGGTAACCAGTGTGTCACTTTTTGTTGGTGGGACACCATGCGACAACCAAGTAGCAAGTTGTAATAAGCATAGGCCAAGCCATGTCAAGCCAGGAGGTTAAGACCAGCTAGATGAAAACCATCAACCGCATTTCATGGCGAATTGATCCACAGCCATATTAGTTCCATATCCCATAACATATCCCATAACATATCCATTTATCCATATTTATCCATATTTATCCATACATATCCTGTCTGTATAATTCTGTATCTCCAGCATCTGGAGGTGTCCAATCCATGGTAACCCCATGATTTGCGCCTGGTGAACCCGGAAAGTCCGGCAGGGGCTTCGGCCAGCGCACAGGATCAAAGTCGACCACCTAGCGTCCCATCGCTTCCCTTGGGAAATCCCCGAGGTTTTTTTGGTGATTTACCACGTTCCCCAAAGATCCCCAATAAAATGCTAAGCAACGAAAACTTGGAGATATAGGATGGCTATAGATGGCTAATTACAGTTATAACTTGTTTTTAATGATTTCTTTAATCTTCAACTCACTGGTGATTTAAGGAACACACCATCGTTCCGTACGGGATGTACGGGCTCCCAACGGTTGACCCCCGCTGAGAGCTGGGCTATGGCTATGGCGATGAGGATTCAACCAGGTGGGTGACCCCATGTTACTGGACGCGAATCTGAACATTTCTTCACAATCTTTTCGGAGAGTTGAATCCTCTGGTTGGAAACAGGCTATCCCCCAGGCGTTTCCAAATGTGGTAATGAAACTTATTGAAGGACACTTTCTCGAAACTGCCCACATATCCGGACTTTGTGAATATTCAGTTCGTTCCGTTCTCTTCACACTTCTTGTTGGGAGTCTGTGAATGAACGAATGTACTTAAATAGTCCATGGCTCTGTGGCCCAGCGTGACTGAAACATGGATGCTTCGATATGTCACATTGGCCCTGTCCAGCTTTGCAGGTGCGCATTGATTTGGTGACATGATTAGACTGATTAGACATGATTGATACCCTGATATATCCCTTTAAAGAACGTTGGGGCTGAAGGAAAACCACCGACTTCGAAGCGGAGTTCCAGTCCCAATGTGGTACTTGGATTCAACGAATTTTCATTATTGTGCTCCCAGAGATTCCCACTGTGCACCTTGGTCGAGCTCGCACCACAGCCCATGTTTGCTGTCAAGATGGTGAATGTTGAGCCAAGTGGCCCCTTGAAGTGCCGGTGAAAAGAATGCCAATCAATATCGAAGTGTTGATACGCCACCTGTATAATTATCTGGTTGGTGGCCGAGCAAGCCCCTGAAAACTATGCTTGTCATTGTGGATCATAATCCCAGATGTGATAAAAAAAACATGGCTGAACATACTTAACATATCTTAACATATGTTTGTATGTTTGAAACCACTCACCAAATATATGCATATGTCTATAGTCTATAACCATCATTAACCATCTACAGCCAACAACTAACCCATTTCCAACTGCTCGTCACCAGAATGGTCCGTCTTGGGGGTGCCAGATGGAGCCCCGGTCCTGTCCCAGCCAGAGAACCCCGGCTGCAGCAGCACGGCCAGTTGGTCTCCTGAAATTCTGGAAACGCTTTGGACATGGTCTGGACATGGCAGTATCAAAGGCACACTCCAGCACATCTTTAACTTGCGCTCTAGACCCGTCCGTGTACTTCACAGAATCTTTGATTGAGATTGAGTCAAACAAAATACTTAGCTTTGGAAATGGAAACTCAAACTTTTTGTGGCAAAGAATGTGGTTTCTTACTAATTACATTAATTACATCTAGTTACTCATATCAAAGAACTGCCCAGCAGCTCCTCTTTCTCAAGGTGCGAAATGCAGCAAAGCACCTTCGCAAGCAAGTTCAGATTGAATATGCCAAAACCACATTTTGACAAGCACCAAGATCTAGAAACCAGAGAATAAGCTGGAGCACAAGTTTCAGACAGTCCCTCACTTTTATGTGTCGCCACAGGTCAGTTTTTGTTGCTTCAAACAATGCCCAATGATGTGCTTTTGGGGCAAAAAAAACATGGAAGGGGTTGGTTTGGTCTTATGACCGCCATTTTCTTACAAGTTGTGAAGAACGAAGGTTACCCTATATTGATTGACCAACCAGCGGCAAAAGGACTGTATGAAACAGTTCCAGATCATGTTCCATTCAGTTGATATCCACTGCATACCCAAAATATCCTCAATAAAATGAATTCCACTTGCAAGGGTATACCATACAGAAACTAATCATGTCCAGATATTTCCAGCCATTTACTGATTACAATGTCATCCACGCAGAATCAGAGCGGCTGAAAATAGTGTACCCCTAGATCCATAATCAATGTTAATCATCACGTTCCCCGCTAAGATAATCACAATGTGAGGAATATATCAAGCTTCCAAACAAAACCAAAATCATATCTTGCTGGTCATCCTTTGTCATACTCTATATCCCAATGTTTTCCCCATTTTATCCCTTGTATGCCCCCATCAAAGTGATGAACCGTCAAAATTTTCCCAGAATTACATGCTAACCTGAAGGCAGCCAGCCGCAGTTCGACGATTTACCCTTGATGATTTGCCTATTCTTGTGATGATGATTATCACTATTACTCTTATTTCTACTCTTATTTCACAATTACGATGGTAATTCCTAGTCATTAATGATGGTAGTTTCACTATTATTGCATTATCATCATTATTACTATTACCATGAGGTTACCATCATTTTTCATGATACTGTAGTGGTTATTACCACTATAATGAACTATTATTACCCATTATCATGCATTAATGGTTCCTTTCCAGTTTGCAAACTGTTATGCTACCAGAGGTTCTCCATGGTCAATCTCCTCATCCGTTGGTCCCCGTTGGTCCCCACAACGGGCCCCCCCACAGCGCCGTCACGGAGGCAAGATGCTGCCGCTCTTGAAGCCTTGCAGTGATGCAGTGATGAAAGGTTGACAATATTCATTTGAATCATTGAATAAACATGTATCTATACATATATACATATATATTATATATATATATTGTCTACAGATATAGATATACAGTATATATATACATATCTATATATATATATATCCAATTATATCTATATGTAATGATTGTGATACTATTAGTATTATGATGCTTCTTATCATTCGTGCTCATATCATGATAACTATCACCATTGACGATATTGTCAGGATTATGATTGTGATCATCGTGTATTGGTATATTTGTTATTGCTAGTTTCTTGATGACTATTACTATTAATATTATTATCATTATTGTTGATCATACCCCTACATAATTCTTGGTATTGATTGCTAGTGTCAGAATGTACATATATATATATATTATACAAAGATGTACACACACATATATATATATATACAAACATAAAAATAAATATGAACATCAATAAATAAATATATATATATATATATATAATCACATTTGTACATTATGTGCGCAATGTCATCATGGATTCAGAACCCCCGGGCTGTTTCATTGGAGAGGGTATGTAATATATAATCATTGTACCTACGTATGCATGCTCACACATTTTTTGTGCTCAGAGCAATGGTTGTGATGATGGTCATCATCATTAAGATGATGAGGATTATGGTGATACAACGCGGCAATTAATCAGGTCAAGCCACCAAAATAGCTGGCATAGCTGGATGTTCATCCTCCCTATGATGGTATTTCAGTGTATCTCAGGTTTTGTTCCATGCCTAAATAATGAATATATAATGAATAAACATGAATAATAAACAAAAATGATTCCTAGACCCATCAGGAATTACATCACTAAGGATAAGCGAAGAAGAACTGCAAGAGACATTTTTCGATCCTTAGTCTTTTGCTCCTTTGAACTCATTCTCCTGATAAAACACCTTTGTAAACTTCAAGTCTTATTTAAACATATTTAAACATTGCCCAAGCAGTGGAATTCTACTAAGTCGCTTCGCAGCTTTCGTGGCCTCCAGGAATGGTTTCGCGGTGTTGCCGTGCCGAGGCCATGGCTGACCTGTAAAGCCTGTGGCCATGGCCTCGCAGAGTTGTTTTTTGTCGATCCATCTGAGGGCACATCTGCCGGTAAAGAATTGGGTTTGTCTGAAAATAGGGTATATTCCCAATTATAGCCATTTAATAGGGATAATGATCATTAACCATTGGGTTTAGGGGTAATTACACTATTTTCAGACACACCCAATTATGCTTTCGTGTTGACATGTGTCTCTACCATCAAAATCATCAAACATAGGCTGGTAACTGGTAATCACAATCCGCGTTTCTGGGTGCCATTGCCCCCAAAATCAAGAAATTCTATCAGGATATCTGAATCATTCTGAATCTATGGGTACTCAAAACTTGGTTCCGAATGGAGCAAAGAAGTCTCTCATTGCTATACTTTCTGGACACCTCTATGTCTATATCGCATACATTTGGGAATGATTTTAAGCCATGGGCTGACTGGTTGGACCACAGGATTTCCTTCGCAACTGGTCAGCAATAAGTCACCAAAATAATCATATATGTTCGTTCAAGTTCAAAGGAACATGTTCGGCTAATACCCAGCATTTTTGATCTGATAAACAAGGGTTTCCCAGTTTTCCCCTATAAACATGGGTATTCAATTTAATGAATTTCCCAAAGCGCTTTCGCCACTATGGACGAGAACCCAAAGCCCAGGCATGGTCGTCGGGTCTTCCCCAGCCTAAATCTATAAATCAAAACCTTAGCACCCAGGAATTAACATCAGTGCGTAGCTGGCGTTCATGGACGTTTGTCCGCATATTCAAATGATAAAAGGACACCAAAGGAATGTTCGGAAAAAACATCGAGCTACGGCAGCTACGGGTGACTGGAAATCAACATGTCAAATTTCACATCAAATCAACCCCACATTCTTCACATTCTTCCAAATCCGAATCCAGGCTCCACGGGGTAGTGGGAGATGCCTATGGCCAGCAGTGGGGCCATAGCAAGCCGCCATGTCTTGACACCGCGTTGCTCAGCTGCTGACTTTGTTTGGGAAACATGTGGAGTGGGAGATGATCATAAGCCACTGGGGTCCCTGCGACCCTCCATCTGATCACCCCAGGCCTGACGAGGTCAAGATCTGCAAGTTACTCAAGTTACTGTATCCTGATGCAGAATGATGCCTGGCACCAGAGGGATATCGTAGTAGAATGGGAATTATGAGAATGGAAATGCCAAACTTGTGTATCGAACAAATGACCAGGTCTTGCGATAAGTGTGGGGTTACTTGCACCCCAAGATGCGAGAAACTGAAATGCGAATCTATGCCAATCTTGTGGGGGGTCATTTTCTCAGTTTTGGCTGGGTTTGGCTGCTATGCACTGAGTAAACTGTGTGTAGCTCAACACTGGAAAAGGCTGAGGTGAACGTAGCGGCAAACTATACCCAACCAGTTTGAGATGTCAAACTGCTGAGATTTGCAACTGTGCTTTTCTGTTGTGGGATGGTTACAATATAAACACCATGACCAATTTTGCGTGTGTGTGCATTGTTATACTGTATATATACAGTATTATTGTTGTGACATTTCTCAGTATTTCTCAATATTTTGAGCCATACCATTTTGGGCCCATAGTCTTTCCCACGATCTTGAGTCAGCACTGTGGCAATCCAGTCCAGTGGCTGGAAAAAAACACATGATAAATATGAGGATTGGCAAATCACCGAGGATTTGTAAAGGAGTCAGGCTTTCCAATTTGCAAAGAGTTGCTATCCACTTGATTCCTTCTCGAAACATTTATAAGTGTTTTTCCGTTCGTGGGTCATGGTCATGTTGGTCAAAGAATCCAAACATCTTCACAGATCTGGCTTTTCCAACTCCTTTTCTCTTGGCTCCTCGCAGGTCAGCTGGGAATTCAGAATCATCAAGTGCCACCTCAGACTTGAATCAGAATCATCTAAGCATATCTAAGCCAATCTAAGCCTCTAAGCTGACTGGAAAACCTTCCCCTGATATTTGATGATTTTGGTTATTAAGGTTGCTAGGCTATTACTGATGTTGCTGGTGCTTCTTCCCAGCGACAAACCACTGCTTCTGTGATGAAGTTCCGGTTATCAAAACCGGGAGGTCCCAGGCATATTTTACTGCCAGGGTGACGGAAGCTGGGGAGGTTGAATCAAGGGCCAATGTTGATAGTGTTGATAGATTGAGAGAAGACTCAAACATACTTCAAGCAGTAGAACAACACATGTGCATCCTGTGGCTTTTCGTCCGGTGAAGAAGTTTCCAGGCACACTGAAGGTTTTGCATGGAAAACTGTGGTTGGACAGGTAGGTGATGTGCTGCAGGATGGAGGCTTTGCAGAAGTACCAAGGATATGATATGTAGGAAGGTTGGAGGAGAAAGATGTGCCGGGGACCTTAGTGATGCCCTTAACCAATACTGCTCCCAGTCCAACCCGAACGAAGCCAGTCCATTACCTTCCGTGCACTTGAACACCAATAATAACTAGGTCTAATCAAATGTATCTATATAATCAAACCATGCGGTTGGATTATGATACCTTCAATGCAGTTGAACATAATCTATCATAATCAGACCATATTTAACCACGGCTCACATTTTCATCATGTTTCATCATTTGGGTTACCCTGAAATTCTATGGTTGATCATCATATTCCTGAGTTTTGGGATGGCCTCTGGAGGGTATCCTCCATTTTCAGACCCCATTTGTCTCTACTCCATCTGGTTCAAATCCTGAGCGGCTGCAACAAGAGCAGAGACATAGCAACAGAAGTCAGACCACCGTAGAGGCAAACCTGCGGGCGCCCTCCAAGAGAGGGCATACCCACCCCGACTCACCCAAACATGGCTGGAGAACCACATGTGTTCCAATGTTTTTCCGTCCCCTGTCAGGTTTCTTCATAAGGAAATCAGCCTTGTGTTCAACTGATTTCAATGAGGGGTTTTCGAACGGATCAGGTTGGATTCCCAGAGAGTACTGCAAACTAGTCACTAGTGGTTTACTTGCTTGACTACAATTGCAGCAAACCTACAGGATATGCAGAGGTGCCATGGGTTTCGATCATCTTTCGGACATCTTCGCAGCTCTGTAGATTGGGATAGTTTTGACACACGGAGCCGAGTGCCAAACCAGCATTTTGCACAGAGCCGGCGTGTCATGGCCGCTGGAAATGATAGAAGTGTCGTGAGCGGCCGTGTTGGCAACTTCCAACAGCCTGAAGTCCCACGGCTCAGGGCTTCGAGATGACCTCGCACCACAAGATCAAAAAGCTGCCTCTCAAGAAACCATGGCTTACCATGGCTAAGTCATCGACAAAATAACACCAAACCATACCTCATGTCAAATGTGGCGTCACTGAATTCTAAGATATTCCAATAATTTATTTTAGTCATTCCTTAGTCATTCCTTTTTGCAGTCATTGCGAGGCTTCGGCTCATGCGGCATGGCTGCGGCCTGCATCAACAGCTGCATGGATGCCACTCTCTGTTTGAAGGCACTCATTTCGCTAAGATAGACTGGATCCTGCCGGGATCATCAGATATCATGAGCATCAGGCATGAGGATCAGGCTGTAGGTTGAATCTCATGGAAAAAACGTAAAAAAAAATATAGCAAAATGATCTAAATTACTACAACATAATAGATCTATTTAGTTGAATCTATATGTACCAAATACATCCAAGTACAAAATAGATCTAAATAGAAATATCTGCACCATCCTTGACAGATCACCTGAATTTGTCCAGCGAGACAAACTCTGTTCATCTCATCGGGCCCAGTCAAACAATGCACAATAAATACGTTTCTTTACACTTTACATTATATACATTGATACATATCTGGTTGGTGGCTGACCAACCCCTCTGAAAAATATTAGTCAAATGGGATTATTATTTATCAATATATAGAAAAATAAAAATCATGTTCCAAAGCACCAACCAGATATCCAATCAGAGGGATGATTCATTGGCAAAACCCCAGCCACATGACATGATCATAGAATCCTCCGCATGAATGCACATCTCAAAGCGGACCTGAGCAAGGCTGGCCGGAAAACCGGATGAAACCAGCCTGGAAAGCCCAAGGGATTCAGCTATAGCTGAGTCGTTCTTGACAATTTCTTTGAAAGTTTCCACAGATTGACTGAGATATACTGAGAACATCCCATCTAAAAAGACAACCAAACACCGGTGAAAATGTAGGTTCTTTGTCAAAAAAACAGTGTTTACTCCAAAAACATGGCTTTTCAAATTCATGTTTTTTTTTAAAAATGTTTTGCACACTGTCTTGAAAAGTCAAATGCGCAAACAGGTCTCACATGACAACATTTTTGCTATACTGCTATCATGGCGCTTTTTGTATCTAGGTCAAGATTTCTGTTTAAACATAGCAGCCGAGAAATTGGAGCCAACAACCAATATTTTGGCTACGGGCATTCACGGGGTAATTACCGTTTGTATGGGATAAATACGGGTTATTTGAATGGAACACATATTTTTTTGGAAAGAACTTCTGTTTTCACCCTTAAACTGTGTTTATCTTGAACTAGGTACAATATGATACACAGTTCCATCGATATTTCCCTGAATCGGCCCATGAATCCATTTCATGATCCTGCTATCAGTGGCTACTTGTGGACTATGTTGTAACAACACAATATATGTATTATTGACAAATAATTCGAACATGGCAATCATAGGGGGTGAAATGTAGTTTCTTAAGTATAAACCTGTCTTTTAAACCATGTTTGCCTGAAACCAAGTTTTTATGCTTGCGACAAACATTTTTTTAGGTTTTAAGGCTTTCAGGTACAACATGGTACAATTTGCTAATCATATAAAACTTTATGATCTCACTTACCAACCGTCACCAATTAGATTCTACTTACAGTAGATCCAAGATAAACGTCTAAGATCGTCTAAGTAGGTTCCTGATGGTTCCTGAAGCCCATCATTCCTGGCCAGTTCCTCAGCAGCTTTCGCATTCTGGAACGAACATCATATTGCCAGGATTCAACAAGCCCTGATTTATTTCACCGTTGATCGATGCAAACATCTAACCATGAGAAAGCCCAATTTCATCCCACCAAACATCAACATTTCGATGTTTGCTGAGAGACCCGTGGGAAGAGGCACGACATTCTCCAGATTGTCGCAAGTAAAGCTATGTGCGAGGCAAACAGCGCTTCAAGACGAATGAATCCTGACAAGGAAGCTTCGTATCATGGCGGTTTCGTACCATATTTATGCTGCAGTAGCCTCACAACATTCCAGGCTTTGAATTGGTGATCCTCCGGCCCTTTCCATCTTCAAATAGGGGTAGGGAAACTTTCCTGTTTGATAAAAAGTTTGGTGGTTGAACAGGATTCTTTTTCTCGGAAAGGTTTTAATTGTTTGAGAAAAGGAGTCCCTGATATAGCCCTCATGAGCAAACCATTTCACTTGAGTCTTTATGTGTTCCGCTCCATCTCCCTTGCGGTACGCAGCACAGCGAACCTTCGTATTCTTTAAAGGCAGATAAACGCGGAGGGCATCGACTCAGCAATTGCTGCATCACATGCCTGCACACCACTGCCGGGGTCGTTCCTTTCTGAAGGCAAAACAGGACCAATCAAACGGACTCGGCTATAGAAAATACAAGATATGAATCCGTGGACACAGAACACCAGTATACAAATGTAAGAACTTAGGATAGTCTCTTCTCACTCTTCTTTATATGGGGAAAGAGTGCAAGACCTGAGAACCCTACAGCTTTCCTGGCGTTTGTACAAGGTGGCGGGTCAGAAAGTCAGAAAGCACTGCCCTCTTTCGGGCGATACAAAATCGCACCGTTCGACGAACGAAGCCAACTCCAACCCTTGGTGGGTGTTATTGTGTTATATGCATTGTTTCTCATGGACACAGCGTGTCTTGAAACCTTTCTACCAGATCAATTTTGAATGAGATATCCCGTCAAATGGGGGAGGCAGCTTTTAGCACCGTGGTTGAGTTCCAAAATCCAAAATCCAAAACTTGGAGCAAATTGATCCACCCTGTGATCTGAAATGGGCCAGCATCAAATCCATTATATACATAATATATATAAAATAATATAATATATAATATAATATAATGTAATATCATATCATATCATGATATGATATGATATGATATGATATAATGTATTATAATACTAATATAATATAATATTAACACATATTTTATATATTATACATGTTAAATTATATATATATTATACATATTACATTTATTATAAATTACGAATAAATATATCTATTGTATCTATTAAATAATATATTATATTTACATATACAATCAATAGTTTATATTATATCATATCATACAGTATCTATAATAAATATATTACAATATTCCACCAACCTATTGCCCAGCGATCTCAATCCATGGCCTCAGTGCCAACTGTTCTCCAGAACTCTGCTTGGTCACGTCTTGGGGCAATGGCACAGCGCTACTCCAGCGCCGCTGAGCTCCGAAGATGCGTCCTTCGCCGGGTCCGACGGATACATCCAACAGGATTCAGCCGATTTCATGTTTATTTCGCTGGAAAAAATGGTTGAAAATGCTTGGAAGGCTTGAGAGTCCCCACTTTTTTGGTTGTGACAGAAACACCTGGAACTTGTGCCGATTTGTCTAAAGCCAATGGACGCTTTCCAGGGCATCTCTCTCGAAGTGCCCTTGGAGTGACGAAAACTGCTGTGTTTTCAACCAAGGGCCCATTGCTGGAAATCTCGGTCCGAAATGGGAGGTCCGTAAAAAAACGCAGAGATCATAACAGGATAGTCAAATTGTGTTTTCATGGATTTTCGTGTATTTTCCTTGTCCATTGCCAGGTTTGTTGGAAAGTAGATCTAATTGCTACTACCATGAGTGGACAGGCCCTGACTCACCACTCAGATTACGGCAGCGCCTGGTTCCACAAAAAGCTCCGAGCGGTGTCGAAGTCGATAACTGAGGAGAACATCCTGAAGCCATCGCTATGGCGGGACATCCATATCTTCATGGGAAAGGATGGGAAAGGTTGGCAGGAAACCTTGGAAAATCCATGAAAATCCATGTAAATCCCATCTTTCATGGCAGGATTGAAAGCAATCCCAGTCAGATTCTAGGTGGGGTGATTGTAAACTGCTTGGTAGCTGGGTAAAACAGAGGTGGGTGAAGTTTTGGATGATTGTTGAACAGTTGAGCATGATATCGTCACTAAGACCATCATCCCGTTTCAGGGAAAGCCGTGGCACAAGTGAACAATGAAAACTAATGAAATGCCAAACACCAAGGTGCACCGGGCTCTTCTTGCCCTTGCAGCTGTGACTCGGAGATTCCTTGGCATGACAGGCAGAGAGTGGGCATCGTCCATGGGTTGATTTTGCGCCAGAAAAAAACAGGCATTGTGTTTAGTATAGTTTTAGCACAAAAAACTTATTGTACATCTTCCCTCGTCCCCCTCTCGAATCAAGCACAACTTCGCCCACACAGGTCATAGTCGTAGTCATCTCCTACGAGTAAGGAGGGAATGATCCTCTGAACCATGGGTGAAGTCTGGCGATGGTCTGTTTGACACCCACATTATGTCATTACTTTATTGAAATTCATCCCCCTATATAACATCATATAATATGAAATACATTGAAATACAACAATCCCAGCAGAGGACTTTTTCAGCAATCAAAAGATGCAATCCTAAGATATCGTAATTGTTTTAAGGAGGTATCTTTATTTCGATGCTCATGCAACCATCTGTCATGCTGTCCCAGATTCCAAGCACTCCCATCTCTCGCAAGGCCCGGCGCATGCTCCCAAGGTCCAGCAAAGGTGGCGGCCGCAAGTAGAGGCCGTGGGCCGAACCTAGGAGGACCAGTTTCAAATGGGGCCTCGATCTCCTGAATCACATTGAAAACATCTGGGATCCCCAAGTGGCGTTTCAAGATCTACGACTCATGCGACCAGATTTTCTGGATCCTGCCATTGATTGAGGCTCCAACCCACACTGATGAATGAAGATGCGATGAAGTCCATGCGCCGCACCGGAGGAAATGCTGGGATCTGGCACAGTCTAGCTGGGCTGCGGGGCAGCTGGGTGGGGCCATCATGGTGCAAACAACAACATGATCCATAATATGTGTATATGTACATTAATATATACACATACGCATACACATGTATATCTTAATGTATATATATATATATTATGATATTATGTATTACTATGTATATATAATTAAGCATATATATATAATATGCAATGTTGTGATATATGTATATGTAATGATATATGGAATGATATATATAATTATATATATATATATAGTATTAGCCTCAAGCCATTTTGTAAGAAAACTAGTTTCACACCCTCAGGCAAACATATGAGCATGCAGGCGCCTCAAATTTTCAATTCAACAAAAAAGACATGGTTCCTGGTCGTTTTCGAGATTTCAATTCGCGCTGCGTGAAATGAGCCCCAAACAGTGTCATGAAATGACTGGCCCCGACGTCATTTTTTCACGCATTTGGGCCAAATTTGGCTCTTACAAAACGCTTCGCCCAAGTAAACATAGGCCTTTTAAAAAATGGCAGGATTCACTGGGCACAAGTCGTTACAAATGGTTCCTTTCTTTATACAAATGGACTCTGAAATGGAACATGCGTCCCACCATGTCATACTGGAAATGTGCACAGGGATATATTAAGTATATATATATAGTGATATGTATATATATATATTATATATATGTATATATATCGTGTAATATATATATATATATATATCGTGTAAGGGGAGAACAAACAAAATCAGCTATCCATGTGGTAAATGCATGTGAATGACATACCCAGGGTCAAATGGGATAAACATGGAGTCGATTTTAGTCGTACCTGGCAGGGGCCCCTTAATGTAAATAGATTGCGATGATGGGAATAATGTCTGCATTGCTCGCTCCAAGCCTTGTTGCTACATGTGGAATTTGTACACACAAATCACTTTGTTGTTAGGCATCCAAGTCTTTGTTGCTGATGTTATTTCATGCAACAAACTACAAAAACTTCCTGCAAATCCTCTTGTTCTGAATTCCGAGGACAAAATTCTCACTCTGCCGAAATCGCACAGACTCTTCTTGCGAATCTTTCGTGTTTTCAACTTGAACTTAACCCACAAATTAGCCATCAGTTTTCAATTTGCAATTTATTAATATAAACTCTTCAATTTCAAGTAATTTCAAGTGTGCAAATGTTTGCCTTCCGTTTTCAATTTGAAATGAACTTGTTGTTTTTGGTTGCCAGCTTCCCCATGCGTTGGGGACACACCTGGATCTACGGATCCCAGCCTTTGCCACAGGCATCTCCCAAAGCCTTCGCAACGGAACCTCCTTCCAAACATCGCGAAGCTTGGCGCAGCAACGGAAAAAAACATGAACAAACTCCTGGTGTGGTTGATAGCTGAGATTCCGGGATGATCATCTAGAGTTGAAATGAACACGTCTTTGAAACGTTTTGAAACCATCGAACTATGGAACTGCCGTGTCCTGCCCATGGGAATGTGACAGGTTCAGCCCCTGCTGCAGGTGAAGGACATGGCCCTCCTGAGGTTGACAACGGATCAAATGGTTTCTTCGCGACGGGATGGACCTAAGTCACCGAAAAGGTACCCTCTGGTATACAGCCACATAGCTATGGAAAATCACCATGTTTAATGGGAAAATTCAATAAAATTCACTATTTCTATGGCCATTTTCAATAGCTATGTTAAATTACCAGAGGGTATAGTATAAACCATGAAATGTTCATCAACATAAAGGGGGAGAGAACCCCCATAACGGTGAAAGCGCGAAAATTGTCACAAGATCCCTGGGACATCTTTTTCGATTCATTTCAATCCAGTCATGTTTCATTCAATCATCAATTGAATCCTCTGTCTGTCAAAAAATAAAAGGCCAATTCCGCACAATGATAGGGCTGGATGATGGTTTACACAAAGATCCCAGACCATCAATAGAATTCAACACTGGTGGGGATAAACTATTCTACCCTGCATGGAAAACCTAGCAATATTTACATATATATATGGAATACATAGCACTCTTTTTGACCACAACAGAAAAAAAACATTGGTCATTATTCTGGGCAAATTACAATAGACTACTAGAATAGATTACAATGATCTATATATATATATATTTATATGTATACTTATTGAAGAACTTTGCAATTTTGGGATGATTCCAATTATCCTTGCCATCATATGGATTCTATGGGCTTTGGTCAGCCATGGTTCGGTTGCGACAGACCCAGATCATTCCACACCTCATCATGGATGGTACGAACACCATGTCCAGCATTGCGCAACGTGGAAAGGAAGGCAAAGTCCTGGGGCTGTTGACCAAAACCTGTCCTCTAACCTTGGATGCCCCCAAAAACAACAAATGCTTGCTGTGAATTATGCCCCACCTGGCGTGGGTCTCTAGAGTCCAACGAGTTGCTGTCCTCCCCAAAGTGGACGTGGGGAAAGGGCTGGGCCAGGGCTGCGGCACGCCGATAGACATAGGAAAAACCATAGCCCAGCAGCCAGCTGTCCTGCGGATCTGCATCAGCTAACAGCGGCTAACATGAGGCTACCCTCTGGTAATTTAACATAGCTATTGAAAATGGCCATTAATAGTGGATTTTCCCATTAAACACGGTGATTTTCCATAGCTATGTTAGTTTACCAGAGGGTAACCTACGTATTGTTCTGGGAAGTTCTGCTGGAAATTCTGATTTTTGACTGGAAAAATTTGCCAATGGCAACTACCCGAAAACTGGATGCTGGATGATGCGGGCTCTGGCTCCTCTGATCCATCCTCCTTGGGGGTCACACGTGCCAAGTATCCAGTACAAGCATCCAGGACAAACCAACTGGCCAGCGTCACAGCGGCTGCATTTTGCAAACCTGCCAACCAGCCGAACATAGTGAGACAGGGAACAAAGGGATGTAGTGTCTGGCTCCGATGTGGCAGCATTGAGAAAACAGCAGCAATATATGCAATATGCAACAATCATGTTTGGGATCTGAAGGTATCCAAATTGAGAACACAATTGAGAGCCATACACATCTGAGGCTACATCTTCGTCTCATCAAATTCTACCATGTTCTACATGTCGATATCTGTCACAATCCAAACTTCAAACACACACTGGGGTTAAGTAGGGTGCGACCCATCGAAACCTTCTCTACTGGAAAGTAACGTATTTTCCTGGTTTCGAGTCAATGGCACCTGTGTTTGCACAATCTTGCACATCTACAGGATATTCATGAATATCGGCATATTGAACTTTGAAATTGAAACTAAAACATTTTTCACTATAGAAGTCCATGGGAGTCGAAACATGAATTCACTTTTGTGCGGACTTCTGGCGAAGCAAAACGATTCGAAGGCCTTGAAACTCCTCCTTGGCAGGGCGAGTTTTGTTTGGCCTTTGACAAAACACCTCGGATACCTTCCTTGGCCCATCCCAGATGGAGTCGTATTATAATATACGTATAAAATATCGTAAAATATCTAGTTTTCAGCAAACGCCCATGAGTTTAATGAGGTCATTACTATGTTCAACCCCTAACAGTTGGGCCAATCTTGATATATCTCCAAGCCTTCCAGCATAAAGTCCAAATACTCGGGAGAATAGAAATCATCGTCGTCGAAGTGCGCAATGATGGCTCCTGTGAAAATCGGCACCAGGACTTCCCCAATCATGGCATATTACCTGGGTAATGCATATGACCTGGGTAACGCAGGCTAGCTCATACCGATCAATCATGTATCATAAATGATAATATAATGACAATCATGGGCAATAGTGGGTAATCATGTCAAACATCATCATGCTATTCACGGTGGATTTGGTTTGCCTCACAGATTACAATTTATGCAGGTGGCCGTCAATCCACCGATACTAGAGCGCGAGCATTGTCCTGGTTGGTTGCTTCAATCAATGTCAAAAAATATGTGTCAATTCGGATTAATTATCATCCCAGGCAGGATAGAAAACGCACTTAAATAGTCCTAAATATGTCAAACCCCCAAACCTCTAGAAGACTCTGGAATCCAAACGTATCCTTCACACCGCAACATGCGCGAACCATTGGTAGACCGGGGCGTCTCCATTGAATCATTGGCTAACCGCCGTGGTACTCCTGTGGCCAAGAGGTTTGCAAGGTTTCGCTTGAAGCCCACCGACCACCTGAAGAAATCACCCATTGGACCCTTGGACCTTCAAATGGGACAGGATGGACAGGCCACCGAATTGACATCCCTATATTTGTCGAATCATAGACAGTTATGGACAGTTAGATGTATTGAAGGTGGGAAATTCAGACATTACTAGTGTATCAAGACTGGAGATATTTATGAAATCATTTTATGAATATAAGGACAACAACTGTTTCGGACCATCAATTTGTGGAGATATGAACATCCAGAACTGCCAGCTATTGAACAGCTGGGCAGTTCCCATCAAGTACATTGGCTCATCCTCTCATTCAATCTTAGTTTCAAGGTCATCTATTGTTGGCCCTAGGTAGAGCACAATTTCTGCGAGGTCCAGTCCGCCCAGGAACCCGATTGTGCTCTTCCCTTCTAGATGACCTTGATTTTAGCTTGGTATAGAACGGCAAGGAATAGTCCCCCAGCGAAATACAGTAGATCAAATACATGGGCAATGTACTATAGTGAGAACATGAAATTTCTATAAATTTCTCTTTAACCCAGCGGTTTCGCCCAACAACCTAAACCGTCGGCTGAAATGAATGATTTGCTGATAGTTGTCTGATAGTGACGTCCAAGAAAGAAACATATAAAACATATACACTGTGTATATATATACAGTGTGTTTATATATATATAACTATATGTATATAATTATATTAACATATAATATATTATATATTATATTATATATATATTAATATGTTATATATATATAATATAATGTACAACATATTAATGTAATATAATGTATAAAATATCAATATACATTACATATCATTAATATAAATAGATTGAGAAATAATGTGTATTATTATATATATATATATATGATTCATGATAGTATAGATATAAATACAACATAATTATATATAGATTGATGTTGTTTTGAACTGTTTAGAAACAGGACATCTTGATGTTCCAGTTCGATGCCATCTCAGAATGAAGGATCTTGATATGACAGGTTCCGACGTGTCCGAGGCGCTCTGTGGCTGAAACCTCGAAATGTTGGTAGATGACACGTTGATCTTCCAACATCTTTCGGCCTAAGCGCAGGAGATACCCTCTGGTAAACTAAGATAGCTATTGAAAATTGCCATTTATAGTGGATTTACCCATTAAAAATTGTGATTTTCCATAGTTACGTTAGTTTACCAGAGGGTATATGGATATATCAAAATGTTTTCTTGGACTTTAGCGAAGAGAAGATAGAGACGGTTTTCACATGTTGGGATTACTCGTGCAGCTGCAGCGTAGGTGCGTAGAAAGGGAGATGGTCTGCGGCCAGTGTCGATAACAACCAGCTCCTGGTGCAATTCGAAGCACGGAACAGTAGGGATGAATATCCCGGTATTTTCATATGCAACTAATAGAACCGCATTGACATAGAAACCACATTAATAAATTACAATACAGTATATATATATATATACAGTATATATATAATATTATACAATTCATAGGTCAGTGCTTGGATGTGTATTATGTAGATATGACAATATAAATGTAATATCATGCAAAAACGTTTCGCCCTTTGAACACGTTGCCGCCCAATGTCACTTCTTGTAGCCAGCCCCTTCCTTATCGTGCCACCTTTGGGCAGCGAAGCAGTGATAGAGCTGCGGGTGAAAGTGGATCCGCTCATCTGTGCTGGGACAAATGATACCTCGGATCTGCATGGTGGGGTAGAACCATTGGGAATCCCCCGGCGCAAAAAAGGCAAAAAAACATGTCATCGTCACCAACAAAAGGAGGTGTTTGTCCATTTTGATATGGCGCTTTCCGGAAACAAAAAAAGACAGAAGATGACAGAATTTGGCATCAGTTGGGTGATCTCCCTTCCGACCCACTTATTATAGTAGTTTCCCAAATGGTAGGTTTAGGGCACTGAGTCTACCACCTTATTGATTATCTATCATTATCCTCATATCTTCTTGCTTAAATCATGTTAAATCCTCATTTCGGGGTCAAATCATTTGGTCAAATCCCTATTATCATTCTCATTATTTTCTGGTTGGTGATTTTATCCCTTGAAAAATATGAAAGTCAATGGGAAGGATCATCCCTTTTTTATTATGGAAAATAACAGTCATGTTTGAAACCACCAGTTTGTCCCAGTTTGCTGCGCGCGTCACGTTGAGACGACGTGACCCGTCTTGGGTGCACACTAGAGACCTAAAGAAGTCAACCAGTTATGATTGGGTGAACCCAACTTGTGGTAAGAAATCCAATTGGTAGATGGTTTCGCCAGCTGAAAACTGGTAGAACATCACAATGATCACAGACCTTAAGGGGATCATTCGGGATCATGGTAAATCGATGTAAATCGTACGATGAGGTGTAAAGTGCACAGGCTGCCATTGACTTGATGTCAGTGTGAAAAGCATACCTTCAGGGGGACCGCCCTAACTTTTCCATGGTTCCTATGTTCGAAGACTGCACATGGGAAGAATGACCTGAAACGATTTGGCACAAACCAACATCCCAAATGGGGTTGCCGCTGAGTTAGACTCCAGGTCCATGGGCAATTGGGAGCCACAAAATCATCCTAAAATGGTCGGAATGTGTCGGAATCAACTGGAAAACTATGGGAGAAACACTGCTTATGTTTTCTCGGCCATGAGGCTGACGCGACCGCTCTCTCCTGCAGAGTTCCTGCCAAGACAACGAGTGGGGAATGATTCTCCATCCAAAAGAGGTGAGAATCCAAAAAATAGATTCCCAAGTAGATAGAAAAGTAATTTATCACTATTTCAGTTGGATTTTGCTGTTCTATCTTTTTGAGGCTGCTTATCATTATTATTAGTAATAAATCATTACATGTGTATACTGTATATATAATTATATATAACTATATATATATATATTAAGTATGTCAACATTGATGAATTCATGACCATCCCCCAATATGGGTATACAACGGCCTCTTGACCAACGAACACAGAATCATGTAGACATACTTAATCTATAAACATATTATGAATGACCATGGGATACAACGCTATCCCAATCTTTTCTGGTTGTCATCCCATCTTCCCATCCACATAGCTGATCAATCACTCATCTACCCAATTTTTCTTTCTGTTGACTCTAAAATCATGATTAAATTTTGCGTGTCCAATCAAGTTGGTCAGCAACTGAAAAGCCATGAAATGTGGGATGTCATCTTCGGGGACCCCTTCGGGGTCCCTGTGGGTCCCTGTGGCACCAGTTCCTGAACATCCGGGCCCCAGGATTCTAAACCACCGGGTGCCAAATCCAGCCTTAGTTAACAATTCGTTGAAGATAGATCGAAAAAACATGTGCTATATACACATAAATTCACATAATGACTACTGACCCATACAAGACTTGCAAAGTGGGCTTGATCACCCAAAAAATCTCCTGAACAATGGCTGAACAATCACCCACAGAAAAACTACCAAATTCAAGTGACGGAGGACCCACAAACAAAGGGAATATACCAGTTGTGTTTGGGGATATACCATGGTTATTGGTTTCAGTATAATTAGAGTAGCACATTTGTCCATGTGGCATGTTACCAGCCGTCAGTTTCATTTCAAGCAACCACCCTTGGAGTCCAGGATCATGATCTCATGGTTTTAGAATAACAGGATTCAGACATTCCCTGATAAAAAGATAACATGGGAACATATTCTTATAGCTCATGGAAAAATATAACATGTCCCTGACATATCCAAAAGTTTGTTTTTCCATGATCAAGTACAGTTAGACACCCAAATTCTGTATTGACAAGATTTTCCATGATCTCCATATTATAGCCTCTTGGTACAGGGTGGGGCCTCCTAGATGGCTAAGTTGGTTTATAACTAGCTTAACTATGGTTTATGGTAGATATAACTATAGTAATAGTACGGCCAAACACCTTGATTTGCCCGCGCTTGTCCGCGGCCATCTTCGTATGTGCTGAAGACGTGGTAAAAATGGAAGTTTTTTGCATCATGGCTAACTTCATGTTCTATATCGGCACGCACAGCATAGGGACCTGTGCGAGTCTCTTACACCACATCATCATCATCATCATCATCATCACCACCATCATCAAACCCTTATTGAAGATCTTCAATGGATGTAGAAGTTTAACGGGGCTGGGAGAATTAAACCCTTATTGAAGATCTTCAATGAATGTAGAAGTTTA
>Ga0126342_10005483_pt1 | contig 22157 bp, 20 predicted proteins | sample Cyp1metagenome_FD_92528 | JGI IMG/M metagenome (GOLD analysis project Ga0126342, IMG submission 92528) | Coral microbial communities from Lord Howe Island, Old Settlement Bay, Australia - Cyphastrea 1 metagenome | ecosystem: Host-associated > Invertebrates > Cnidaria > Coral ...
GGGGTGAAAGGGAACTACCCATTAAATCAAACTTAAATTTGGATGATCTATGACCCATGATCTAGATCCTGAGACCCCAATTCGATTGCAAGAGTTTTAGTGCGGTTTTTTTTCCGGTTTCGGGTTCTGAATATTGTGCGGTCAAAAAAAATTGATAGATTTCAATTGATTTCAATTTACGTTCAATTTTTTCAATTGATTTCAATTTACTTTGAACTGATTTTCAATGGATTTCAATTTACTTTCAATTGATTTCAATTTACTTTCAATTGATTTCAATTTACTCTCTATTGATTTCAATTTACTCTTTATTGATTTCAATTGATTTCAATTGATTTCAATTGATTTTCAATTGATTTCAATTTACTTTCAAGTTACTTTCGGTTTGATTTCAATTTACTTTCAATTTGCTTTCAATTGATTTCAATATACTTTCAATATACCTTCAATTGATTTCAATTTACTTTCAATTGATTTCAACTTGCTTTCAACTGACATCCCATAATAATCCCATAGAAAGATCATAGAAATCTCATGGAAATCCCATAGGAATGCCACAGAAATCCCATAGAAAGGTCATAGAAATAACATGGAATAGCATAGGAACCACAAAGAAATCCCATAAGAATTTCCATAGTAATCCCATAGAAACATCATAGAAACATCACGGAAATACCATGGAAATCCAACAGGAATCCAATAGAAACCCCATAGAAATATTATAGAACTATTATAGAACCACCATAGAAATGCCAAAGAAACCTGATGGAAACCCTACAGAAATACCAAAGAAATCCTCTAGAAATATCATAGAAGTACCATAGTAATCATTTTTGAATCCCATGGGAATCTCATAGAAATATGATAGGAATCCCATAGAAAGATCATAGAAATATCATGGAAATCCCATAGGAATCCCACAGAAATCCCATAGAAAGGTCATAGAAATGACATGGAAATAGCATAGGAACCACAAAGAAATCCCATAAGAATTTCCATAGTAATCCCATAGAAAGATCATAGAAATAACATGGAATAGCATAGGAACCACACAGAAATCCCATAAAATTCTCATAGTAATCCCATGGAAATATCATAGAAACATCACGGAAATACCTTGGAAATCCCATAGGAACCCAATAGAAATCACACAGGAATCCAATAGAAACCCCATAGCATCCCTTCAGAAATCCCATAGAAATCCTCCAGAAATATCATAGAAACATCATGGAAATCCCATAGGAATCCCATGGAAATCCAATAGTAATACCATAGAAATATCAAAGAAAAAAAAATGCAAAGGAAAAGGTAAAGGGAATGTTTGGAAAAAAAAAACTCAGGAAGCAGCTGGGCACAATAATGGGCCCCCCAAACAAACCATACTATTACGGATCAGGGTTGGTCATGGACTACCCCCTAGAAAAATTGTTTGGGTGCTGTTTTTTATTGGGTTTTCATAAGGCATCATATATTTTGGGAAATTTGGCATTTCTGAGAATTTTAAGTGAAAAAATATAAGAAAGTAAAAAGAAAAAACTTTAGCAAAGGAAAAGGTAAAGGGAATGTTTGAAAAACAAATCACCTCAGGAAGCAGCAGGACACAATAGTGAACCCCCCAAACAAACTATTGTGGATCAGGGTTGCTTATGGACTCCCCCCTTGAAAAATTGTTTGGGTGATGATTTTTAATTTGGTTTTAACAAGGCATCATATATTTTGGGAAATTGGGCATTTCTGAGAATTTTAAGTGAAAGGAACTAAGAAAGTAAAAAAAAAATAGCAAAGGAAAAGGTAAAGGGATTGTTTGAAAAAAAAAACTCCGGAAGCAGCTGGACACAATAGTGGACCCCCAAACAAACCATACTATTGTGGATCAGAGTTGCTCATGGACTACCCCCTTGAAAAATTGTTTGAGTGATGTTTTTAAATTGGATTTTAATAAGGCATCATATATTTTTGAAAAAATTGCAGTTCTAAAAAATTCAAATGAAAGAAACTAAGAAAGTAAAAGAAAAAAACGTTAGCAAAGGAAAAGGATAAAAGGAATCTTTCAAAAAGAAAACTCAGGAAGCAGCTGGGCACAATAGTGGAACCCACAAACAAACCATACTATTACGGATCAGGGTTGGTCATGGACTACCCCTAGAAAAAATAGTTTGGGTGGTGTTTTTTTTATTGGGTTTTCATAAGGCATCATATATTTTGGGAAATTTTGCATTTCTGAGAATTTTAAGTGAAAAAAAATAAGAAAGTAACAAAAATAGAACTTTAGCAAATGAAAAGTAAAGGGAATGTTGAACAAAATCACATACATCAGGAAACAGCTGGACCTGGACACAATAGTGGACCCCCCACACAAGAAACACACATTATTTAGGATCAATATAATTATAAAAAAAATAATAAATTACTATGTGTTATTATTTTTTTAAAATCAAAATAAAATCCAAAATTTAAGTTAATTTTTCAAAAATTGAATAAAATTAAACAAAAAATAGAAAACCATTTAAAACAATTTATTTTAAAAAAATAAAAACAACGACAAAAAAATGAAAAAAACATAATCTTGTGGACACAATAGTGTACCCCCCATCATTTCCAAAGGTTCACAATTACTTTGGAGTCTGTGGACACAATAGTGTACCCCCACACTAATCAGGACCAACATTAACAATAATAGTAACAAAAGTAATAATCCCTGATAATAACAATATACTTTTAGATAAGAATAGGCATAGTAATAAAATGATAATTATGATACATAATAATTATGATAGATAGTTATTGATCATAGTAATAATCATAAGCATCATCAAGCGTCATCCAGCATCATCCAGCATCCCGGTCTATTCCAAAAGGAGTAATTTCGATGTCATTTCCATCCCTGCTGCAGGTCCCAACTGAGCCTGTTGCCCAGGCGCAGCTGAGTGAAACATGGGTGGATGATGGTGGATGCCACCGGGGGATGTGTTGAAATTCCTCTGGGATACTCAATAATAAGTAATCATACAGATAATATACTTACAATATACCCAACACAAATATACAATAGATATACCATGATATACCCAAGAATAGAGGTAACCAATAACAATATACTATATATATACTATAGTTACTTGAATTTGCTGAAAATGACTGTTCACATGACATGAATTTTGAGCCGCAACCTAGGCGGCCCGAAAAATGCCCAAGAGTTGGAGATAAGCGGATTTTTGTTGGAGCTGAATGAGCTGAACATGATGAACAGATATGAAACATGATGAACATGTTTTTTTTTTACCCTCTGGTAATTTAACATAGCTATTGAAAATGACCATTTATAGTGGATTTTCCAATTAAAAATGGTGATTTTCCATAGCTATGTTAAATTACCAGAGGGTAGTTGAAATTCCACCAGCGGCTGGGGAATCTACTGGGAAGGCTTTTTTCGCTGGTTTTACTGAAATTCTCCAAGGTGGAGCAACTCCAAGGTAGCTACAGTTATTTGAGAACACACTTTTGGTTTCCTTGCCTGAAGAGGCACATTCTTGTTCAATTTCAAACAAACATAATAATGCATAAGAATGCATAACTGGTTGGTGGTTTGGAACATTTGGATTATTTTTCCATACAGTTGGGAGATTGTCATCATCCCAACTGACGATTCGTCATATTTTTCAGAGGGGTAGGTCAACCACCAATCAGATAATCATTAGATTGGTTTACGGGAAAATTTACAGGAAACCCCCATATTTAATGGTAAAAACCCTGGTTTCCTGTAGATTTTCCCTTAAACCAATCCAATCAGATAAGAATCCAAATGGATCAGTGAAAAGTCCTCCAAGAACTGTCATGCAGGCGTGCGGCTCCCCTTCTGCCAACGCAGATTACTTAAGGTCGTCGGGGTGTTTTTTTTTTTTTGCAGATGGAAAGAGGGTCAAGTGCTAACTAAGAGACCGCTTCGGGATATGTGATATGTTTGATTGATAGCCAAGAATCCAATACTATCTAAAATTTAGATCCGAGATTTGATCCCAAAAGTTGCATTTGGGATTTGGGATTTAGAATAAGTATTAAACGGCATCAACTCTCTTGTACTTCTGATGTTTTTTTGTGCGAATAAATATCAGATACCGGACAGGGAACATGTCCAATACGTCTTGATGCAAGCAACTGAAATCCTGACGTCACTCTTGCGAAGGGAGGTATGTAATCCCAAGAATGAGACTGTCGAAGATTATAGCCAACTTGGGAGCGCGAAAACGTGGCCCACCTATGTGGGAACAAGTTGAAACTATCCGATCAAAAACAACTAGATACTGTGATTTTGTTTATCTAAGATGTTAGAGTTCAACTTCGATTGCAATTGAATGGTTTGTATTGGTTTGTTTCCTCCAGCAGGGGACAGCCATTCTTGACTGAAATCAAGGATGGAACAAACTCTCGGAACATCATCTTCCAATTCCATGTCTTTGAAACGGTTGCACATTTCAATTCAGATGGGCCATGTAATATCATATATAATTATATATATATATAGAGAATTCACATATAATACATATATATATATATAATATGATATTATGGTATGGTAAGACGTATATCATATTTATATATATTACATATGTTTAATATGTTGTGCTTTGCACTGGCCGAAGTTCTCGTGGTGTTATGTTCCGCGCTCAGGTTTGGTCCCAACGCCCACTTTGAGGCAGGGCCCCGGGTCCATGGGTCTTCCACATCGTTGTTTACCCGGGTAACATCTGTTGAAAATCATCCATTTTAGGACATCGTTTTGTAACAATTTGGCACCATAAGTAGATATAAGTAGTATTATTGTTGGGTAAATCTTCTGTTGGTCATTTGATATAAGTATTATAGTCAACTGGATCCATCCTTATGAACTGGATCCAGCAGGGTCATTAACTAGATATAAAAACTGGATCCATCTATATTACTATATGAAAAACTATATTATTACTATATTACTATATCATTAACTATCATTAACTATCATTATCTAAACTATGAAAACTAGATCATTAACTATCATTAACTATCATTATTATGATGAACTGGATCCTGTTGTTCCTGTTGGATGGACGAGCGTCGAGCGGTCGAGCGTTTTGGTTGGATCCCAAGGAAGCCAAACAACGTCACTCTGCACCCATCATCCCCCCAAATTATTATAGGTCATTCAATTTAATTAGGATAATATATATATATTATGGATGTTTTCATGATGTGTATAATTATATATATATAGTTTTATAAGTTATATAGGTTATATATATATAGATTATGTTTGTACTATGTGTGTGTTATGTATGTATGTATATATATATGATTGGTTTTGATCCATCCCCGCATCTTGATTCTGGTGCCTCTGGTTACTTGAAACCAATGCTTTTGCCGGCAAAACACATGTGAGGCCATGTTTTCCAGCAGAGAAAGAAAACACATGGTGACATTGTGGTATCTCTGTAAGTAGAATTTGATGAACACTTTGCCATGTCCAGTGTTTGTTTCTTAGCACATTGAACATCAACTAGCCATCATTTAGATTTTTTTTCGGCTTAGCAGATCGGCATCTCCTCACTCTTGTAAATAATGTAAATGGTGTACGCCGAACTGACCATCCAAATGGAAGTTCAAATTGTGATTTTTTCCAATAAATCCTGGTGATAAGCCCTGGAGGTTCGTCCAACGTTTTCAGGGCCCAAAATCAGATTGTTGCTTATCTAAGATCCCATGATATCTGGATGGAAACCCACTCGTGAACTCACTCGTGACGTCAATGCTGCTTCTGATTCGAATAAAATAATCTCCAAATGTCAGTATGACAACAGCCATTTGACAAAAATCAGGCTAGTGAATTATCTGCCAGATACCAAAAAAGGTATTCCAGATTTTTGTTCTGCAGCATGGTCTATAGAATCCGAATGATCTTTTCCAGGCAAAAACAACAAACAAAGCCTCCTTTTTGGTTGCCATTTTTCACCCCCAAAAAACCGACCTCCGACTTTTCGGCGGCACCTTGTTGAGGCGCCCAAGAGCTGGAGGTGCCTATCTATCTATATTATATATGTATATAATGTTATATAATGTTATATATGTATATATGAATGTAAATGAATGTCTGCATGAATGTAAATGATAGGTAAATGAATGTAAATTAATGTATATGAATGTAAATGAATGTCTGCATGAATGTAAATGATAGGTAAATGAATGTAAATGATAGGTAAATTAATGTAAATTAATGTAAATGAATGTAAATGAATGTAAATGAATGTAAATGAATGTAAATGACTGTAATGTAATGTATGTGTCTGCAATATGTTTGTAATATATATACATAAAGATAGGAAAGCATTGGAGATCAGGCTGAAACTATTTCTGAAAACAGACAACTTTTACAGGGCATTGCGTTTAGATCGTGTTTAATGGACCAAGATTTTTCAGTGTGAAGACAGGCCTTCCATATGTTATTGTTTGCAAGAACCAAATGGGGATGGGTCAAAACCCTGGTACCTAGTGAACCCCAAAATAGCTGGTAAATGGATGTTCATCCCACTAAAAATGTATCTATAGGTATTGACCCATACCGAAATGATGGATCACTGAAGTAGAATCATCCAACGGATTTGTCGCCAATGGGGATCACCGCAATATCATCCGCCAAGGATGCCGAAAGGGCTTTGCAGCCTGTCACCCCCGTATTTTTCAGGTTTCGCACTCTATCTATTTTGCGGGTGCGAGTGCTATATGTTTCTGTTTGCCTCCGTTCTTACAAACGTAAACAACAGATCTATTCCCAACTACGTTTGGACAGGCACATTAGGATTGATGCAATTCGATTCGATGCAGTTCAAGTGCAAGAATTACTATTTAGTGCATTTCTAGATAGTTTGAGATTTTTGACAAAAAGAGTGCAGGAGTAGATGATAAGAATATTAAGAATACAGTCTTGCAACCCAATCCCATCCAATTCCAGTGGGTTTTTTCATCAGATCCCACCATCCGATTTCGGAGATGAGTTGATCCCGCATACATAGGGAACGTTTTCACGAAAGTGGGCCAGGCAATTCATTCTTGAAAATATTGGCGTCAAGAATGTGAAATATACCTGTATTGGGAACGAATGGATTCCATTCTTTCATTCTTGGGCCAATACTTTCACATCTGCAAAATATTGGACATGTTCGTTGCATTTGACCTCCACTTCCGAGTTTTTTGCGTTTGTTTTCAGTAGTGCTTCCTGCAGGCGTGATGGATTTGAGCCTAGCCTGATGTAGCGCCGCAAAATCTGGAGATCCCTGACCTCTGCAGGGTATACCCTGTTGGATTGGCATGCCCTGCTGGAGCCTCAATTTGATCAGTGCTTGGTGGCTCATCCCACGAATCGTAAATGGGTTAGTTCACCCCAGTGATTTCAATGGATTAACCCTACAAAAATCCCATGTAAATCACTGGGGTGAACTTACCCACTGACGATTCGTGGGATGTTCGCCACCAAGTGATATCTCCATCTTCTTTGGTTCGTCCAGATCAGATCCCCAGAATGCCAAGTCCTAAAAGGGCCCCCATGGGCAGTGCCACTGGATCTCATCGTCACTTCGGACTCACTGAGGAAGTTCGAAGGTTCCCACAGGGCAAGATCTGGAAACTCCGCGGAGTTTTCCCCTGCCCGGCCCGTTGCCCTTCTGGTTCCCATGTTGGAAAACCACGTGATGTAATAAAACATGTGCACCAAAACTTCATGAATGTATTCTCTTATAGGATCCATGTATGGTATATATATTATATATGCTAACATTTGGGGTATATTGATGGTAAATGTTACCATATATAGCATACATGGATCCTATGGGTTTGAAAAGCACTTTCACCTTTTTTTCCTTTGATCCATTTCACCTGCCAATCTGCAGTCGAGTCAGAACTGGAAGGGTCACCTCCTGAAAGTTGAACATGGGACTGGAAATCCACACGACACCAAAATCGGAAGAATTTTGCTAACCCATTCAAAATGACCATGTTTTGTTTGGGTCCATGTTTGATTTCAGAGGGGTAAGCGTTCTGTTTATCACATCACATGGTTGTGATATAGTTTCAGCTGTGCCCTGTACAAAGTACAACTGCGCAGCAATTGCAGCCAAATTGTACCACAGGCGGAGATCTGGGTGGTGCTCACTAATTTAACTGTCGTGGTCATGTTCAAGCAAGTTGAGGGTATGTTTACATGCATATGTATGAAATATGTCAATATATGGCTATTGGTCAAAACCCTGGCACCTAGTGAACCCCAAAATAGCTGGTAAATGGATGTTCATCCCATTAGAATTGATAATAATAGGTTTTGACCCACCCCCATATGTCAATATTAATGTCAATGCATGAAAAAACATCTCCATCCATTTTTCTTTAATATGTCAGTCGACATGTCAGTCGACTCAATTTGTACAGTGTACAACCGCTGAAACCTCGGCGTTCGCACATTTTTTTGGTTTGGGGACCCAACTTTCCTGAACTTCCCCCTGATGTACTGTATCCCATGACGGATCCATGCTGCTGCTATAAATGGTGCTCCATGGATCCCATCAATATACCCCCTTTATGTTAGCATATATACCAGCACCATGGATCCTATGGGTATATACATACGTAGGAAATTCGTGTTAGCGCAGCTAGTGCGGATTTTTCGCGTGCAAATGTGCGTTTGGACAACTTTTTTGTGTTGATCTGGAAATTGAGTGAAGCTAAAATTTCATCTGGTTGGTGGTTTGGAACCATGGAATTTTATGACTTTCCATTTCAATCCATTTCATATATATGGGAATGTCATCATCCCAACTGACGATTCGTCCATCATTTTTCAGAGGGCTGGGGCTCAAGCACTAACCAGATGGACATTCCACCGGGATTCGCCATGACTTTTTGACCAAATCTGACTAGTTAGTTTACATAGCCATATAGGATCCATGGTGCTGCTATATATGGTAACATGGATCCCAGCAATATACCCCATTTATGTTAGTATACCAGCACCATGGATCCGTCATGGGATATAGTTTACCCCAAAAAAGGGTATCATTTTCCCGACTCATCTGACAAGTTTGCAGTCATCTCAATTTTCAGAGAGACGCAATTAATATTGATGATATTGTTGGTTATAGATCCCACCTCCCATATCCCAGAGAAAATCCTGCTTAAATATTCTATGATTCTCTCATTCTGTTGTCATTATATACTCCCTTTATTACAACCTGAACCCCTGGATCTCGGACCAGTGGATTGTAGGTCTTTCCTCTGCCGCTGTGCCCAGATTCGCTCCGCGCTTTCGGGGCCATCGGCGGGGTGAGCCCATCACGTCAACGTGGATCCGTCCCGTCCAGCGTAAAGTGGATGCTGCTGGGGTTGTACTGTAATGGCTATGTCAGGGGTTTCCATAGTCATGGGGGTAAAGTGGATGGTTGATTTACCCTCTGGTAAACTAACATAACTATGGAACATCACCATTTTTGATGGGAAAACTCACTATAAATGGCCATTTTCAATAGCTATGTTAAATTACCAGAGGGTAACCATGGAAAATGTGCGAAAATCATCGAAAATGACCACTGGGGGTACCCCTTTATGACCATCCCCCCGAAGTTTGTTGACCAAAACGCAAAAAAACGGGATGAACGACCACGACCCAACGTCATGGGTGAATCCGATGCTTCAATACATGGGATCATCACGGTCAGATGGGAAAATTCATTGATTGAAACAAAGATGAGACGGTGAGGTGTTGAGCTCAGGTTTGTGCCCATTTTTGGATATTGTTGGAGTATGACTCAGTATGACCCATACTGTATGAACTGATCAAAAGCCCAGTATTCATCTGGTTGGTGGTTTCAAACATTGGTGGTTTCAAACATTTTTCTATATTGAGAATAATCATCCCAAGTGACGAACTCATATTTTTCAGAGGGGTAGGTATACCACCAACCAGTCATGGGTGAAAAGATCTAAATTGTGTTGTTTCTTCCCATAGAAATTGTGTGGTCACAGATGTGAATGTTGGACGATACCGGGATGACAGTCCTGATACAGGCTTCGTAGTGGCTTGTCTCAATGTATCCCACTGATCCAGTTCTAAGTAATGACCAAAATGTCATGTGGTAAACCTGCCATAAACCTGCCATAAACCTACCATAAACCAGGATTATACCGCCCATAAAGATTTTGTGATTTTGGGGATGGTTTCCCTCTGGTAAACGTTTACAAAAAACTATGGAACATCACCATGCTATTCATGGGAAAACTCACGAAATCAATGGCCATTTTCAATAGCTATTTTGACATAACCAGAGGGTTATCATTGGGTTTTCCACATGACTTACCATTTTTCAACACGTATGGTGGCCACAAAAGTTTCATGGCCTTTGGGAAAAATACGTATAGACCCTCCAAATACCCGCCAAAAAACATGGTGAAAGTAGGCACACTATTGGGGGTAGAACGTGGTAAAACATGGTAAAACATGGTAAAACATGGTAAAACATGGTAAAACCATATTGCTATGGGTACAAATGGAGGGTCTAAATATATGCAGGATCATTTTCGTCAGTTATATCATGGACTCTGTGTTTCTCAAAATGCAGCAGTCTTGGCTCCGGGCGTGGGCCCTGATGTGGCCCCCTAAAAAGGGGGACCCTGGGGGGCAACAGCAGGTGGGGATGGGATGTTTTCTGAAAGCCAAAATTGCTAGTTTGCTTTACTTGGAGCCTTTCAGCGGCCTTTTTGGTGTTTTTCTATCTTTTTCTTACGTAACTTTTGCCAAGCAAAATTTAGGAGTTTCACCCAAGTTACACTTTTGAATCAACGGAAATGGGAATAAACGAGCAGCTCATACAATGATGAACCCTGCAGGCAGACATTTTGATGATGTCACAGCTACCTATACACAAGTGAAGGATGCTGGAGAGACGTATAGGAGTTCCCGGATAAAAAATCATCAACAATCATATTATATCAATATATATGTATATAATTATATATATATAAATGAAAAAAACATATATATATATATATATATGTATATGTATTTACAATATACAACATAAATTTGATCCCGCCGTTCCACGATCCTGTATATTGGTAGCCACACCAGGATTTATATTCGACGCTCACAACGTATCACCTTCCACACTTTATAGGTCCTCAACGCAAGGGTCATTGGAGTTATACCAGTGGACTGTGGATGTCCCCCGCATCCGAAATTTAGTGTATATCCCCTACTAAACCATGGTTTATGGAGATGTTTATTATTAGGGGGAAGGGGTTATGGACTTGGGATAGTATATCAATAGACACTAGAGTCACTATCTCACAAGTTGTTTGATGATTAATGTTCTATTGTCTATTGACTTACTATCAAACAACTTGTGAGATAGTATTGGGATGTGAAACACTGCTACGCACAATGATGTCTCCAACTTTACACACCCGTGGTTTGCCCTACATTTTTTCCGCTGCTTCACTCCTCTGCCGAATCTGATATCATTGGATACCTTGGATATCCTTGGATCATTTTCTGGAATAAGTTCGCTATCTTTACATCAACATACAATTTTTCATTCTAGACCTTGGATCATCTTTCTGGAATATGTTTTTCTTGTTTAATCTTCATACATATATCAACATCAATCAAATTCATCCCACACGCGGACAAAAATCAACACCGCGTCGTATCCTGCTGAGTAGATCCACCGCAGGGAGCAAAACATGGCTCCACCGCGGGGGCCTTGGGACCGGCGCCTTTGTTGATGGTTGTATATAGGACTCATATAAGGATGAAGGATACCCGGTATCATGGGATATCCCATACCAAAATGGACGTATCAGGTTATCAAACTGAGTAGTCTAATGTGGAGGTCATCATGATATTTTTTCCCTGCGATTTGCTGTCGTCAAACATGGCTGGAAAGGCAAATCTCCGAAATATTGGAGGTTTCCAGCTGGGATTTTCCATTGCCATGTTTGATTACCGGCAGGTAGATAAGGGATCCAAGGGATCCCTCAAAGTCATGATGCATCGCTGCAAATGACGATCAACCATGGGGTCGCATGGCCAGGTTTGATGGGAATCTGTCAGGCATTGTGTTTACCAACCACCAGAACCAGTCGATGCTTTGTGAAACCACTCGAATGATCCAATGACATGAAACGCGGACAATGTCATGGGCGTGATGAGCCGTAGGGATGGACATCCAGAGCATCATTCCAGGAATTTTGCCACTATCCAGATTATTCAGATGATTCAAGTAAGGCATGTGTCATTGTATTTTTGATATGACTTTAATTTTGATATATCACCCGTGAGCATGTACTGCCCAGGGTGCAGCCAGGCAAGGTCGCGACGGTGATGGGGTCGTTTTCTGCCGCCATGGTAAAATTATATAAGGTGGATTGTAACCATAAGATTGGCATTTATTGGAATAGATAGGTTCTATATACGAATAATTACGTATATATAAATCATATAACCAAGTAAATCCAAAGTTGGATGGATTGTATAACCAACCAGTCCTTGGGGTGTGATCATGAATTCCTTTGATATGGAATTGTAATGAATTGTATGCCCATTATCATACCTCTCTTTGACCATGGTTTGTCCCAAAAAAAATGTTCGGCGATACAGAGATACCCAACTACCCTCTGGTAATTTAACATAGCTATTGAAAATGACCATTTATAGTGGATTTTCCCATTAAAAATTGTGATTTTCCATAGTTATGTTAGTTTACCAGAGGGTAAACTCAGGGACAATCGTCGTAAACTTCGTAGACGCGCAGCTGGGAAATCACGGTGATACCCAACAAAAGAACATACCGATTCGACTGGGTCTGACATGGTTTGACCAGGGAAGAAGAGAAGGAACCATGGGAATACAACCAACCTCCATGAACTATATAGTTATAGAACTATATAGTTATATACATATATATATATATGTTTTTTTCCATAGTTGCCACAGTTATGGGATTTATCTTCACCGTCACTTCGCTGTGGGCCACCACGATGGTATGTTCGCATTCATGAAACCAAGGCATTCGCTTCGGGAATTTTTGCAGGCTACTCCTGCAATAATACATGGAATCATTTTGGTTATTTGATGCATCATTCTGGGTAAATTATAACGACCTCACTGTTCTCCTTCACTGGCATGATGGGTAGGATTCGGGGAATCCTCCCCAAATGACCGAACCATTCAGGTTGTTTTTTTTACCCCAATCATTGGGATCATGCTCAACGCTATGAATACGGGCATGTTCGAAGGCAATGAATGGAAGTACACTTCAAAGGATCAAGATGCATGATTTCCTGTATACGATGGCTTTAATACCTTTTGTATGTATAGGAATATCTTTGATTCACAGGATCAAGTTGAATGAAACTCCCATGCAGGGGTTGTCCACCCACAGTGCTTGTGTTAGTATCACCTAGCATAATACATACAGTATATGGCTGGTTCTCGAAATAGAGGACCCCAAACAACATATGGTTCGCGTTTGAAAAAGAACATATCAAGTGCTTAATGACTATGCGCGTTATTCCAGAGTGATGAACCCCGCCTGCTTCTCCGAGCATACATACCCTTTAGATGCGCGGCTCAAGGGCCAAGACCTTGATATTTTATTAATTTGGATACAGCCAAGGTTTTAATGATCATAAACAATGTTGAATTGAGTTATTATCCCAAAATTACTGTAACCAGGATTACTTATTGTTTATTAGGTTAACCAAAGGCCAATGTTTTTCATTGGGTTAGGCCCCCAATGTTTTTTCATGTTCACCTCATCCAGCACCTTATCTTATTTTTTTCGAACCTTCAGTCAACACGGGATTCGCACGTTTGCCGTGCTTGCATATCATTGAAAAAAGGTGTGTATCCTCACTTGCCCAGTAACAGATGTAACAGTATACTGTACCATTTGTTGGTTTGCCCCAAACTTGCTTCACAATTTCAAAACAGCAGGGTGGCTCAAGCTCGGACATGTTCTGGCAAACAAAGGAGCAGCACTAGGAATATCAGGACGTCAAAAATCGCCAAAGATCCAGCAAGAACAAGGCTATGAAATTGTCCGTTTTGCGGGTTTACAGAGATCATATTTATCCTTGCCAATGATGTCACTGGCCGTTTTTTGGCTCCGTACTCGATGCATTGTATCTCTTGAGGGTTTCCCAACCTCGGGCATCCCATCATCCAACAGAGTGGTGCACCCAGGAAAAACACACACAGAGTGCTCGTCTAGCTCTACACATTGACCCAACCATTGCTATACTTAGATCAGCAGCTAGATCAGAAGATAGATCATCAGAGAGATCATCAGATTCCATGCCCAGCTTTGCCGATTGCTCCGATTACTATCCTTACAATGCGAGGCCCCCAAGATAGCTAAGTTGGTGCCAATAAGTCCAATGTCACAATGGTTTATGGTATTTATAACGAACTAGTTACTGGCGCGAATCTAAACCAACAAACATCACTGGTGGGGTCCATGTAGCTCCTTGATCCCTTGATTTGCGAATCATCCTCTATCCCTTGTGTGATGCACCCCACCATGGCATGCTGTTGATGCCATGATGGCGTCCTTTTTGAGGGGGCCGCTGCGGCGAGCCTTTCATACTCAACAGGTCAAGGCGTCAGGGACCATGGCACCGAAGTCGGTCTCATCAAACCCATAGAGAATCCATTCAAAATCGTGATTTATAGATGATTTACCCATTAAAAATTGTGATTTATACCATTCTACAGATTTTCCCAGCTATAGCCCACCTAAATCATCCAAAATTACCATGTTTGATGACTGGAGGGTAGCAAGATTCGTTTTTTTTCGTCGAATATATGCGGGTAGATTGATGACTAGAGAATCGACAAGCCATCCAAGGATCTCGACCACCACGAAGCCCAAAAAGATGTAGGAACACTGTCTTTGCTGGACGCTGTTGCGGCGAAGTGCTTGCCACAGTCTTCATATTCGTTCCGGAAAAGGTTATGTGTGTTTGTGCAAACATGTCTACGCTCTCAGACTCAGACCCACAGTTATATATGGTTTTCCAAGCTATGATTCCGGCTGGTTCGATCCCGCCAACAAGGCCATGCAGCATGGTCAGATCTGGGCTTGAGTCTTGAGGTAAGCATACCATGGACCATGGCACCAGAAGAAGTCCCATTATACAACCCCACTACAAACTAGTTTATCCGCAACTGTTGGCAAAACCACAATTTTTGCCACTACAACCATCATTCTTAGCTGCTAAAATTACCACCCTTCCTGGGATTTCCTAAGTTTTCGTTGTGTTTTTTCATGCTTTTCTTGTTTTTCTTATTGTTTTTTGCATGTTTTCCTAGGTATTTCCAGTGTTTTCTGCTAGGATTCCCACCTTCTCCATTGGTGAAGGCTTCCTGCCGAGCGCCGGTGCCATCACGGCGGCGCCTCAGCGACGTGGCGGTGCAGGATGCAGTGACGACAGGTGTGGCCAAGACAAGTTCTTGGAGGATGGAGTTTGGAACATGGAATTTTATGATTAATCTATGGTTAATCTATGGTTAATAAATGGTGAATATATGGTTAATAATTGGAATAACATACTAATCTGGTTGGTGGTTTGGGACATTTTTTTTCCTCCGTATATTGGAAATAATCATCCCAATTGACTAATATTTTTCAGAGGGGTTGAAACCACCAACTAGTATTACCCTTTGGTAAACTAAATCGCAAAATCATGTGGTAGAATGTGGTGTTTACCAATTCTACCTTCAACATCCTGAAAAACCTCATTCTTCAAAAATGGAGGTTTCCATAGTCATGTTGGTATCCCAATAGCTGGATGGTTTTTTCATGGAAAATCCTACTAAAATGGATGATAAACAGGGGTACCCCCATTTTAGGAAACTTTCACATAGCTATGGAAAATCACCATTTATAATAGGTATATAAATCAACTACAAATGATCAATGATCATGTTCAATATCGGGAATTACACAAGAATTAGAAGGAATCCCGTTCATGATGGGATGACCATACCCATCAGTTCAGCAGTGTTCAAAACCCCCATTGGTTGATATTAGTGTGGTGTTTACTGCGCTGGAGGGACGGCAAAGAACGGATGCAGAAAGAAACCTTCGTTGCTTCGTTGGTTCAGCAGGGTTCGTTGTTCTCAGGGATGTCTTGTTAAAATCTAGAGACCCTCACATGGCAGGTGGGGAAATACCGATATTTGTTCACATCAACATAGCTGTTGCTCATGGATGTTCATCTCCCCCAAATATCGTGCCCCCTTAGCTAGTCTTAAGTTGGTTTATATCCCATCTATAAACTATAGCCTATAGCTATAATATTGTATTCACCACACACCGTAGTGACATGTTACTTATAAAGCAACTTAGCTAACAAGGGGGCCTCCCCTGGTATTAAGGTCTTAAAATTGGCACAACAAACAAACACTTATTACATATATATATATATATACATATGATTATCACAAATAGTCATTGTTAACCCATTCTCACCCATATGAACCTGTTTTACTAACCGTTGTTTCCACCCCCAACCGCCCCACTGGCCCCAGGGGAAGACCTTGAACCTCCCTGGCTGGCCCTACGGGTCGAAGCACCGAGCGTCGCAGCCACAAAGGCCATGGAACGTGTCAAGGCCCGAGGGTCCCAGTTCAAGGTGCCTCGGAACGGAACACAGTTTGGTATAGGGTTTCCCTATCCCATATGCTCCATGTATGGAATATTGACCTCATAACTGGGCCATATATAGGTTTATGAAATTATGAAATTAATGATAATATCGTTCCGGAACACAAGTTGGTAATGGAATATCGAACTTAATGGTTTTGTATCATCAACTATGCGGAACATGCTGTGCTATGAATGAATGTGGTGATAATGGATGATTTTGGATCATCATGAATATTCATGGTTAACTATGATAGTCATATATTAACAGTAGTCATATTATGCAAGGTTGACTATGACAAGTATAGGAACACAAGGTATTGCTATGGTGACCCTATGAAATGAAAGTCAGAACGTTTGACCAGTATTTCATTACTTTGATACCAAGTTCTAACCTTTATTCATTAAACATGGAATTGGAACCTCTACTACTTCTTCTAGCTATATACATATAATCCCCCACCCCTTAAAATGTATGAAGAGGGGGGGGGTACCCGGGAATTTTGTTACATATATCTATGGCACCCTTAACCCACTTTTTTTGGGTTGAAATCGAAAAACCTGTTGTTTCAAGATTTTGAGGAAAAAACTAGTATTTTCAATAGAAAAACCTGGTTTTCCAAGTTTCTACCCGTAATTTGCGCGTAATTTACCCATGATTTCCCGTAATTTACCCGTATCTTCCCGTATTTTGAAAAAACGTCTTTTTTTCTGGCAAATCCTGTGCCTTCCCGGTTTGTATACTTCACCGCCAAAAACTTGCGCTCCCAGAGCTTGGTTTGAACAAGGCAGAAGGTCGATCCAAACGGCCTTGCGACGCCATTTCAACGAGGCAGCCGACTCAGTCAACATGCTGTGCAGGCAGAAATTATCTGACCGAGCAACTGAGCTGACCCCTCTCCGCAGACTCAGGTCGCATGGGTCATCGTCCATGAAAGGGTCGGGCGCAATATTACGTTTCACTTTCAACCCAGTGCAGGGTACCCAAGTTTCTTGCACACCATCTCCACTGACGGCGAAAAAAGAAATCGAGCGGATGCACGCTTCGGGAAGAACCGCGTTGTTTCGCCAAAGCTCAAGCATGCGCACATGTCGAGACCCCATGGTTTAATGCACCTTTGCAGGTTTTCTTGCATGTAAACATCACAATGGCAACTCCGCCTGGGTCAATCGAAGTCATCACGCAGTAATCCCTTCCCCTAATACTAACCCCCCCAAATAACAAACACCTCAAGTAGTTTTTAGATGTTTTTAGTATTAGGGTGGTATTTATTATTAGGGAACCCTATTAATAAAATTCAACCCTTAATAATAAAACCTGTTTTTCCGATCTCAAAATCAATGAAATTTCCTTAAATAACGCGATTAAAATATTACCAAAAATTGGATTTCGAAGCGGACCCTATTAATAAAATTAAAAACGAAAAAATTCGGACGGACCCTAATAATAAACACCCCGGGGCTAACTAGTTTTCATTATTAGGGGGCAAAAACAAATGGTAGCTTTATTTTTAAATTGTTTTCTAAAGGGATCAATTAAAAGTCAAATTGGCCAATCTGATTTTTTCCGAAATTAGAGATGGACTCTAGTTTTTAGTATTTGTGGGACGTTTAGTAATAGGGGGAAGGGATCGAAGTCATCACGCAGTACTTGGCTTCAGTGCCTCTTCTGGTGGACTTAGCGTGCCAATATCATGCAGTCGTTGGAGCCTCATCGAATTGAACCCATGCGTGACAACTACAAAACGAAGACCAAAAACACAAAATTAACTTTCTGCCAGCTTGCGTCGGCTGAACGTCTGATTCCTCAGCAACATGGTAGTAGGCAGTCATCATCAGCCAGCTGCATCGTCGTCATCGTTTAAATCTGAGAGTTTACTGTCCATTGCATTCATGCTCCTTCTCTGATGCGCGCGTTTCATCCCGGCACACGTTTCGCAAGTATTCGCAAGGGTGGAGGTCAAAGTCTGGCTGCTTTGCATCCTGTCGAAGGTCTGTTGTATGTACGAAACCCAGCGACGCCGGCCGTCAACAGTCAGTCGTAAGTAATTATATAATATGTCGGTTGTGCTTGCAGGCGCCGTCAAAAAAGGCACATTTGGGCCACCAACGGCGTCAACGGCAACACGGTCAAAGTAATCAAAGGCAGCGGCCTCAACAAGACCGTCCTAGCGACGGCGCCCAAGCATCAAATATATAGCCGTTCTATTTTCAGACCCTTTCGGAATCAGGGCACTTCTCAATCGAAATGGCAATCTGTCACCATTTTCATGAAAAAGCTGGAAGCTCAATGCATAGCGGGCTGATAAAATGCCTGCATAGCATCAAAGTTCGGTTATCTTTACTGAGGCCGGAACCTTGGTGATAGACTAATGTGGTAGGGCGGCACGTGGTGTTTCACTGGGCACCCCACGGGGCACCCTTACGACCGCAGTATTTTGTCAGATAAAAAATTGCGGTGTCGGACGTGCCGCAAATCCGGGGGCCGAATCTCTCAATCAACAACACTGCGTACACAGTTCAATCGGAATTTTCGTCATCCGAAATTGTATCAATAGATCTTCGCGCTTCCTGTCTGGATGTCTTAGATCAAGTGTGCTTGCATTGAGGTGCATTTCTGCTCGCCGGGTAAAGACGGCAACGCACAGAGATATATGTATGTATGTATATATATATATATAGATATACATATGTATATATATATATATATATATTTCTAATTGTATACTATTAAGTGTATTTTCCTAAATATATTATATTATTCCATATTTATATACGCACCTCTCTCTCTATATATATATATATATATATATAGAGGTGCGTATTATAATAGCTTGTTTTGCTATGTCAGTTGCTAATGGAAAACCAAGGACATCAAGCCAAGAGCAGACGAATAATTTCTGTTGTTGGCTTCGCCTTGCGTATATAGACAATCTAGACCGGATGCTTGTCCAACGTCGAATCTTGCCATGGGCAGTGTGCCCCACATCTCAATGCATAGCAAAGCCATTGGCATACAGACATCTTCCTCCGTTCTCATTCGGCTCGCAGCCATACTTTCACCAAACAACGCAGAGGCGAATCACTTATATCCAAACAACGAGGCAAGCATAGGATGAGCCAATGCCAACAATCAGCAAAACATATGCACACGTAGCCAAGGCAACCAAGGCAACCCAGATATATGATATAAGCTTTCCAACCTTCCGCCACGCATTCTGATGTCGGCGCAGCCGTGGAAGATCCTGACGGTGAAGCCCGAATGGCTCTGTGACATTCTTGCTGGCACAAAACGTTGGGAAATCCGCAAGACAAATGCACTTCACAGAGGCATGGTGGCATTCGCCGCAAGCGGCACCTTCAAGCTCTGGGGCACGGCTCAGCTGGTTGACGCCACCTGGATGACGCGTCAAGAGCTCAGAATGCAAGAGGCGCTACAAGCCCACCGCCTCACATCAGAGCAATTGCATGCATATGGGACGAATGGCGGCGCATGGGTTTGGAAATTTCAAGGCGCACAGGCACCGCAAAACCCACAGTGTCATGGAGACCCAAACGTGGATCGATCATTTGGCACAAAATCAGTGAAGGCATTATAAATGCACTTAAGGCAAGGGACCGGCAACCAAAAAAGAAGTGGGTTTTGGAGGCTGTAGGTATGTATATATATATAGATATAGATATAGATATAGATACACAAATTTGTAAGTGAAGACACATGTGCAAAGTCTTTTAGATAATAAATAGAATTTAATATCACATTATCACATAGTGATACATAGGTATTTGACATAGCTTATCGATTAAATTAGGTATTTGACATAGCTTATCGATTAAATTACAATAATTCCATGTAAGCACAGATTTATCGGCAAATTCACAGAGTACCCGGACATGGATCCCAGGCAGGCGAAGCCCTTGAGAAACCGCAGAAACTGCTGGTTGCATCCGTGGAGGAAGTACTGAGTCAGGCCGGGGATGGGGTAACCTGGGAACAAAAACAGGCGATTTGTTGCTTCCACACTTGGAGCAAGAACATGCCACAGGGAAAACCGCGGGACCGCATTTTGTAGGTTTCCTCTATAGATACGAAGATTTTGCTTACATTATACACAAGGTGTATATGTTATATATTCAGACAAGGGAGTAGGTCGGGGCAAGAACGTTCATGTTGACATGCACATGCTGTGTTGCTATGTTATCGATCTGCCACGGTATGACCCTGATGGAGGGGATTCTGAACCGTAAACCATTCAGTAAGTCAGGCGAACGGTGCGATCGAAGGCATCACCACAAGAAGAAGAAGGAGAAGAAGAAGAAGAAGATACATAAGAAGAACTACTGATGAGATGATTTTGCCACGATATTCTACACTCCGTAGCCAAAATCCACAGGGGTGTTTACAGCAAGTGGTTCAGCTGAAGATTGGGAACTTGGCTCGCTGGATCAAGCAGCAGAAACGAGAGATATGGTAGTCCAGGCCCCTACTACCAACGGAAGTGGAAAACCCATGTGGAAGTGGTCGTTTTAGCCATGATTCAACTATCAAAAGCATTCGATATTAAAACATTATATTAACATACCATTCATCGCCATGAATGTCAAAAACACATGGCATCATAAGCTTACAAATGTAATGTTTATTGTTTTTACAGTAACCACGGTAAAGACTAGTATTGATACAAATGTTTTTTTGTTCTCATGTAAATACTAGTAAACCATTATAAACCATAGTAAAACCATAATTCACTGTTCGCAATTTGGGGTGTAGATCCGTTAGGTTTAGATCCGCTACCTTTCAAATCTCCAAAAAACACCAAAAATCCTAGAAGTTCATGTCTCACTGTGGTATCACCAAGAGGCAGTCATGAAGCAAAAGAAACTGCGGGCATGAACGGTTTTTTCCTATCAAAGCAATGCGATTTTTTCGGGAGAATCCGTTGATTTGAACAATGGCAACCAATCTAATGATAAGTGATTTTTGTCAGTTGAAACTGACAATTGAGGATTCTGAATGCAGCAGCAGGCATGACCTCGGCTCAATTGACACTGACCTTAAGCCCATGCAACAATAGACACCGGCAACGGCAATGCCAAGTAATGACAACTTTCGCACCTGTATATGCAAGAACATCACCCCTTTAGACACTTGGTGGGCCATTGTGAGAAATTTTGAAACATTTTGAGACATTTCGAGCATATTTGAGCAGTTTTGTGCAAATTTGAGCAATTTTGAGCAAATGTGAACAATTTTGAACAATTTTGAGCAAATTTGAGCATCTTTGTCGGGCAAGTTTGGGTCATGTCAATGTCAACAATTTTTGGAAGCACGATATGGCATTGTTGACCTTGGACAGTGTTCAAAATGTCTCAATTGAGGCTGCTTTGAGACATCTTACTTTGGCTGAAAAAGGTAGCTGATGTAAACCCCACGGA
>Ga0126342_10005484_pt1 | contig 22156 bp, 25 predicted proteins | sample Cyp1metagenome_FD_92528 | JGI IMG/M metagenome (GOLD analysis project Ga0126342, IMG submission 92528) | Coral microbial communities from Lord Howe Island, Old Settlement Bay, Australia - Cyphastrea 1 metagenome | ecosystem: Host-associated > Invertebrates > Cnidaria > Coral ...
CTGTATTGCATTTGTGTTTGTATTGTACTGTATTGCATTTGTGTTTGTATTGTACTGTATTGCATTTGTGTTTGTATTGTACTGTATTGCATTTGTGTTTGTATTGTACTGTATTGCATTTGTATTTGTACTGTATTGTATTTGATTTGTATTGTATGTCCGTATGTATGTCTGTATGTCTGTCTGTATGTATGTTTGTATGTCAATATGTCTGTCGGTCTGTCGGTCTGTCTGTCTGTCTGTCTGTCAATATGTCTGTCGGTCTGTCTGTCTGTATGTCTGTCTGTATGTATACATGTGTATATATATATATATCTCTCTCTCTCTCTCTGTGCGTGTAGCTCCAATACTGAACTGGGTTTCATGTGGGTGCATTTTATAAAAGAAATTGCGTCGGCCATCCCCCAACAAACTCCAGTGATTGACCAGTTGCCAAGTCAAATTCTCTGAGCAGGTCCCTTCAAACCATCATGCCCCCAAGCCATCCCAACACATTCATAACTTCTTTACTCAAAAAGATCTGGATGAAGCCATCTGGTAGTTATCCCGTCATAGTTTCCTGGCTTCCCCCAACCCCCCAGCTGGTCTCCTGGTCAGGACCATCAGAGGCCCCCCAGCAGATCCTCAGTTGCGCGGCCTGCTGAGCCTGGATTTCCTCATCGGTTTCCAAGCGGTTTCGCCGCTGCCAGCCACCTGGACACGCCAGCGTCCAGCGTCCGGAGAGTTCAGGAATGCCAGGGCCATGATACCCTGGGAATATGGCTCCCAAATACTGTTCAGATATTTTTTGAGAATATGATTAATTATAAATAATGAAATCAATTGAATTCATATGAATTGTTTGGAATTGTTTAGAATCTTTAATCTCATCGCGGCTACTATGATTAGAGCGCAACGTGACTAAGAAATCTTGAGAGTTTCACCCCCAGCCACAACCAATCCCTTCCATCCCTTCCACCTGCTCCCCCCATTTCTGCCTCGCTGGTTGATGAATGTGATATCTGGACGCTCACCTTCAGGCCAGCCCAGGGCAATACTCAGCTGCCGCGGCTCTCCGGGGACGTAGGACACGCGATTCCACAGCATCCGAGTGGTCTGGGGCTCGTCCGCGAAGGCATAGATCCCCGAGAGCTTGGACACGATGTGCCTTCCCCCAAGCCATGATAGCCAAAACCATCCACAACATCAACATACCTCAACATACCTCAACATACCTCAACATACCTCAAGCACATCCACCCTAACCCAACCCCAACCCCCATCCCAATGAAGCACCTCTCATGATCCGTCCAGGACAGTTGCCCCCGGCCATTCAGCAGCACCGTGGACTCGTCCAGGGTGATCTGATCCCCATCCGCCACCTCCGCCGTGACGTCGCCGCTGAAGAATAGGATGGACTTGGTCTCCTGGATGCTGATGCTCTCGATGTAGAGCCCCGTCCTAAAATGGGGGAAGTGCTGGGCTCCAAAAAGGTGCTGAATGGTTGAAAATGCTTGAAATGATGGGTAAATGGACGTTTTATGTTGTTTTATGTTATTTGATATCCAGTACCTCAATGGACGTTTCTAAATTATATTTTTTAGCTTGATGGACTCTTCCAACAATGGGACGCTTCTTGTGCTTTCTATTCCCCTTGGGCTGGTTCAATTGGGGCACGATTCAAAACTATGCGCCCCATTTACCTCCAAAATTCAAGCTAGTTGATTCTAAAAAGGAGCAGACTTGTGGGTCCAAAAGGACACCTGATTTTTGATTGCCAGGTTGCCATTTGCTTTTTTTTCTGAAAATTCTACATCCAGTGATCAATCATCATTTTCCTCATTCAAATTGCAATTTTGCAGGCCATACCCTATTTTCAGACACAGCGTCATTCAGTTGGTTACATCCCTATTTTTGATGGCTGAGTCCCTATGTTTGGCTGGTTTAAATCCGTATTTGTTGGATGGTCTTAATCCCCCCCCTTAGGCTGAGCTCAGCTGGAAGAAGCCTAGCCAACACTCGCCGCTTGTTTCCAACACAGAGGCGCTTGTCATTGAAGGTCACCAGGATCAACACTTTGCGGAAATATCATCCGATTGATGTCATCATTCAACTCCCATCATTCTCCATGGCTGAACTCCCCATGTTTTCATGGACTTTTTTTCCATGGTGAGTGAATTTTCTCATCCCCCATGGGCCTGTCCCGGTCACCGGCTGGGCTCCCTGGGCTCCCCGCGCCTCTCTGCTGAGATGAGGTACACCTTGATGTTCTCTTCGACCTTTGGAGAGCGACAGCTGGTGCCATCCAGCCCTGGACAGCCCAGGCGAAATCCGCTGACCACGCCTGGCGTGGAAGGGAGAAACATTGGAAACACTGGGGGGGGAACCGGGGAAAATGTTCAAATCTTGGCAAATGTGGAGAAATCAACGAAAATCGTGGAAATGAAAAAATGCCGAAAAGTTGGAAAGCCAGTGATTTTTTGGGGGGCAGGATCCCTACCATGATGACCATGGCCATTCCACTGCCTAGAGTGGCTCACTTGCCATGAAGGCACACTCTACATCTATCCATCGCCCTTAGTTGTGAACCTGGCGATTGTTTCATCAACAAAATCGATTGTCTCCATCATATCACTTAGGTGAAACATGGTGAAACATCCTTTCTTTGTCCGACACACCCGGCACCGCCCCTCAACACTTGAAGGGTGCCTTTCGGGTTGTAGGCATTCTCAGAGCACGTCTGGGTCAAAGTGATGAGGCGGATGGTATCCTGGCAGCTCCACAGGAAGGGAAGCTGATGACAAATTTATTTTGAGATGGATTTCTTGCCAAAAAGATCCAAAAAGTGAAGCTTCCAAGATGTTCCAAGATGTTCCACTTGGTTTGTTCATGGTGTTTCTCATGATTTTTCCAAGACGGTTCTTGCATCTCATCTGCAGACCTCCAACCACTCCCAGGTTTTAGCCCCAGCCCCAGCCTCTGTGGTAAAGCCCCAGCCCTCCAAGTCAATGCGGACCACAAAGTTCGTTGGTAGGATCCTGAGGATTTCTCCACGGATTTCAGGTGATAAACCATGGGGAAACCTTGGAGAAACCTTGGGGAAACCTCTGGGAAACTGTTGCCACAGTTGACTACTGGGCATCAGTTTTCACCAGTCACCATGGGATCCAGCTTAGCACCGTCCCGGTGCCAAAGTCGCTGCATCCAAGCTTCACATTTTGATTGCGCCTCGTACCCTTCACCCTGGGCGGGAAATGAGGTGTCCTACTGCCCAAAAGGATGTCATGGGCCACATCTATGGGGACCAACCCGAATTTCCATGGCAACAGGAATTGTAGCATGACTAGAATCGGCTCGAATCTGCTACCGGAATGCCATGTCAAGATTGTGCTCGCCTGAGTGAGTTCTTAACGCAAGCCTCAATTTCTTAATGACAATTCTGGGCTAGAAATCATACTTTCAAATGGCATGAATTGAGTAAAAATGCTGAAAAGACATAGGTCCATAGGTTTCTTTCTGTTTTATAGAGAGTTTTGGGATCGACAAATTCTCAAGAGCCAGACCCGTGGTCCCCGCTCTACACCGCCCTGGTCATCCTCCCCTATCTCCCCTGCGGATGCCACGCGTGTTGGACAAAGTCCAGTTGGCATCAACGAACGCTTGATTCACATGATTCATGAGGGAATTGGCAAGAAGGGTTTATGAATCTGAGGTTTCGTTGCTGAAATTCATGAACCTCTATATTATATATATATATATAAAATCCTCAACTACCCTTAAATGTCACATGTTGTCATGAATAAGCACCTCCACCCTTGCAGATATTCCCTCACTCAACACATCCTGATCAACATGATCAACCCGGTCGAGGCACATAATGGAGGCAGCCCAAATGTACCCAGTGTCTGCAGCGCATTCGTCTAAATTGTCCAGAAACGAGCCTCGGCTACTGTCAACCCCGGATTTTCCACACGGACTGTAGAAATTTTGCGGCATGCCGTTCGATTTTTTTTCTCCCCGGGGGGGGGCTAAAGCCCGAATTAACTCAACTAATTTTTGTGTAGCGGGATGAATGAGCACCTTTTTGTGGGGTAGCCCCTTCCAACACACTGTTCGCTGGGAACAGCCACGGTCACAAAGGTGACGCAGTTGGGTTTGTCCAAAGAATAGGGAGACACTCCATGGCAATGGGCAATGTTAAGGGATTTTGCGGTAATGTGGCAAACGCAGGAGTAAACCATCCCCAAAATCACCATAAATGGGTGGCATAAACCATCCCCGCACTATTATTGGGTTTACCACATTACCCTGTTTTGGGGCGGGCTCGGTTCAGGGCTATGTGGGCTTCATAGCGGAAACAAATCTCCGGTAACCAGGAACAAAGGAATGAAAGACCAGTGAAATGCAGAAATCCTAATCCCAAAGAGACCATCGGGTTCCAAACTCGAAGGGGTGAGAAATGCCAAACCAGCTGGCTGACTGGCAAATGTGTTGTACGGTAATTCAAATCAAGGAGCAGTAGCATATGGCGTATGTGCCAGCTTCCAAGAAGAGAAAGGTCTGATCATTTTCACCCCCTGCGGCTGGTTTCGCTGGTTTCAGGCAGGGCATAGCGGGCATAGCTGCCATAGCTACATTCATCCAACCTTTACCAAGGATGTCCTGCTGTTTTCCAGTTACGATGTCAGAAACCATCCTTCTGTTAGGGTCACAAATGTCCGGTTGGCGAGAAAAGAGGAGCAGGTTGGGCATGACATTTGCAACCATTTGCCTTTCGTGCTCGAATAGTTTCCAGCTATTTACAACTGCCTCGCCACCAATTTTGCGCGAACTCCCCATCAAGGTTCAAAAAGAATCACCACATTTTGATCGTAGATGATTGGTAGTTTCAACATCCTTCAACCCCATGTTTGGTTCGCAAAAACTAATTTCAATGACTACCCGAGATTATTGCAGCAAATCCTTACATACTTAAATACATACAATGTGTATATATATACATATATATATACATATATATATACATATATATATATATACATACTGACCCTCCGCCCTGGCCGACCCCGCCACCCGACCCGATCACCGCCTGTGAAGGGTAGGTACTGCGCTGCCTCCGGACCGACCCATGCCATGAAGTTCTTCGCACTCTCTGTGCTGTCGGGGCCATTCACCGTGCCCACACTGGTGCTGTTGAAGGCGCAGGCAAACTCAGCCGAGATGGCCGTCCATGAAAAATCATCATGGTCCAAAAGGTGGCTTGCCATGTGTGTGTGTGTGTTCTCATCTTTTTTAGGTGGACAACATGTACATCCAGTGTGGGATTGCTATCCCCAATCATATGTGTATATTTATATACAAATGTGTGTGTGTGTTTGTGTGTCTGTGCGTGTGTACATCTTACATTGTATCATAAATTCACAAAAAAATGGTATGTGAACTTGCTAAGTGCATGATATATTCTCGATGTATATATATATAGTGTATATATATATATTTATTTATTTATTTGTTTATTTATTGATTTATTTATTTATATTGAATTATTTATTTGTGTGTGTTTATAGTTTTGTCTATATTTATGTTTATATTTATAGTTGCATTTATATGTATATTATATGTACCTCTATATTTATATGTATATTTATATTTACATTTATATTTATATATTCGTATTTATAGTTATATTATGTTATATTTACATTTATATTTATATAGTTATTTTTATATAATATATATATTTATTTATTTATTTATTTATTTACTTATATCTACATGTAACATGTATATTTATGTTTATGTTTATCTATTTATTTGTTTGTTCATTTTGCTATATATGCATTCATTGATTTATTTAGTTTGTTAGTTGACTATTTATCTATTTATCTATTTAATTATCTATTCATTTATTTATATGTAGCTATTTACTGTATACATAACTATGCGTATATATATATTGTCACCCACCAATCCCATTGTTTGTGGAGGGCCTCGGCCATTCTCCACACCCAGCTCAGTCCCCATTTTGGCATGCACCCAGCTCAGGGATGATATGCTTCCAGGGAAATCCTAACATGGTGAAATGAACATAAATGCAACATAGTCATTGGATGTCATTGGTCAATGGATGGTATATGATGGTATGTTTATGTATGTTTGATGAAATGGTGGAGAAAAGTTGGAGAACTATGTTGGTCCATCTGTCTGTATTTGCAGGCGAATGCAGACAATTGAAGATAAAACAGACTGGAAGATCAATGGAGATTGTTCCGCAACAAATTTCCATGGGCAGACGAACATCTCAGCAAAATATCCTCTGTTCATGTCCAAATTGAACTGGTTGGTGGTTTCAACATGTTTCAACAATGGAGGATATTGTCAGGGTGAAATCTGAAATGCCACCAAAGATTTGCTTGCCACAAACACGAAAACAACGCGTTTGACGTTTGTTGGCTGTGGGAAACACCACCCCACCAGAATCCACCAAGAGGCATCTAAGCCGCGCCGTCCAGTGGCCGTCATCTCCCGATTGAGGCCCAAGTACTCTTCAAGCGTCACTTTCGTTGAGCCTCGCCATGATGTGGCAAATACCCTATCCTGTTTGCAAAAAATGGTGGGGCGTCACAGTTCGAAAGTCCTCCAACTGGGGGCCTTTGAACTAGTTTTGGAACCATGAAGTCTACTCCTGCTGGACTATGCTGGACTCTTGGTGCCTGCCAAAAATTAATCATGGAGGTCCACACAATGTAGTGCATGACAACACGTGAAAGTGATGATTTTGCAACACAGCACCATGCAACGTTTCTCATGCTATACATCTTGTATGGCGTGGAGGTGTGAAGGTTTGTCTCACATTGGAACGACACTATCCATCCATCCGTCCGTCCGTCCATCCATATCCCTGTGTAATTCCGTGCCTGTCCGTGTCTGTCTGTCTTTCTGCCTGCCTGCCATTGCCTGCCTGTGTTTGTCTATGTCTTTGTTTGTCGGTGGGTGTTTGTAATGTCAACTTCTGGCTGCCCCCAGTCCATACCAAAGGCCCAGCGTCAGTATCGTTTCACCCCGAGCTCAAGCAAACACGAACCGGTTGGGTTGGTCCAGAAGTAGGGTAGCCGTGGAATTCATGGACTTTAGCGTCACCTCCCGGGTCAAAATAGTTTTATCACCGTAAATCAATCCTCCATTTCCTGGGCTAGCCATCGGAAGCAACGGTCCAACAATTTGCTGAGCTACTACCCTCCGGCAGATACTCCGCGGTGTTGTCATAGGACAAGATCTTCATGATGGACTTTCTCCGCCAAGGGATGCTGTCGTAGGGGTGCATACCTAACGGGAAAAAAAAAACGCAGCAATGGCCTGCTGGCATGGGAAAAATCTGATCACCCCAATATAATGAATATAATGGGATATAATGGGAATATATAGGAATAATGTTGGTATATAATCTATGTAGCCAGCTCTAGGTTCTACGATGAAAACACTGGAACAACAATGATAATAATGACATTAATCCGCCGACCCGTACCTAGCCTTGGCCTAGGCAGGGCGGTGCCTGGGATCACCGCAGGTGTGCAACACAGCTAACCCATTTTGCATTTGTCGTTCAAGGCCGGGCCCAGGGAATCTATCGGTTACGGGTCTTGAAGCTGCCGTTAAGCACGTTTCGTTCCACTGGGCCCAAGGCCGGGCCCTAGGAATCTATTTCTTTGCAGGTTTTGAAACTGCCGTTGGACGGTTTCCGTTCACTGGACGCCTACATATCCCGTTTTCCGGGTTTGGAACTGCCGCTTGCACCCTTTGGTTCTACACGGCCTCACTTGCCCTGCTTTGCAACCGTTTCGAAACAGCCGTTTGCCACCTCTGGTTGCAAAGAAGTGCCTGCCCGACCTTGCAAAGAGTCTTTGCGCTGCAGCTTGGCACCATTGGTTCTGAAAGCCATACCTGCCCAACCATGTCAAGCCTTCGAAGCGGCCACCTTTGGTTCTACAAACCCCTACCTGCCGAGCCTTGTAAAGCATCTTTTCAGCCTGTCAAAGCTCCCCTGGCCGCCTTTGTTTCTACAGAGCACCACCTGCCTGCCTGCTGCAAATGCCGTTACCATGCAGGTTGGGTCTTCCTCTTGTCTCCCCGAGCCACCTCCCGAGCCACCTCCCGAGCCACCTCCAAACAAGGGGGTCGGCGGCATCAAGGCATTAGCCCATTTATAATAATGATGATCATGATGATGAGGACGATGACGATGACGATGATCATGATCATGATGATCATGACCACGATCATGATCATGATCACGCATGATCATGATGATCATGATCATGATCATGATGATGATGATGATGATGATGATGATGATGAAAATGAAACGATAAGTGATGATGAATATTGACGGAATAATTGAGGTCCGCTGCCATTGGTGTCCATTTATCCATGGGTATCCTCGTTGAATTTGGATGATTATTGTCGGATAATATAGGACGTGGCAATCTGAATTGAGTATATAAAACATCCCCCGTTTATCCAATGAATTTCTCTTGGGACGCATTTTCTAGCGTCCAAAAGCTTGGATCTGCCACAATACCACCACTTTTTACGAGATTTGTTGCATGTCCACAGGAGGTTTCATCGTCATTCTCAGCACAGTCGCTCCCAGCTGGGTTTCCCCCCGCCTTCCGAGAGGTTGGAACGGATTCCAGCAAAGAGCCTTGGTGAAGCCGGCTCTACCTGCCAGTGCCAGTTGCAAATTTTTTATTTAGACCCCAATTCGAGGTATAAAAACTTAGATGCACACGCACAGATATATATATATATACATTTATACACATATAATTATATAATTATATATGTATACATATGTTATATGGGATAACCCCCAAGTCAAAACTGTCGGCAATCTGCTTCTCCACTTCCCATCCACCAAGGCACGTGATGCCACCAGCCTTGGTGGGATACTCCACGGTCTCGATGGGCTGAATGATCTGAAAGCCTTCCCCGACCTTGGACCACCTGGCGATGCCCGCGGAGTCCGCCAGGCGGATCTCACCCACCTCGAAGAAGTTGTAGAAGTGTTCGCCTTGGAGGCAAGCTGTGATGGTTGAGAAGTTCCATGATGTTCCTAAGCATCAAAGGTGGCAATGAAATATGAAAAACAAAGTGCATGTGCGATTTTGAGGCCTGACCATGTGCCATGTTTGTTTCCCACAAGCAAACATGGGTCATAATTCTTGATGCGGCATGCTGGGGAAAGCATGAAGCAAATTTATGGAAATCACCGCCTTCACTGTTGAACATGACTATATCAATAGGTGAATGACAAGAAAAGCATCATAATCATTCATAGTGTGATGTCATCACAGGAATCATCAACAAAAATTGGCACCATGAGATCCCTTGGCTGTCCTGGATGTGTCATTATCCTTAAAAAAATTGGAGTTTGAGTTGGTCCATGTTGCACGCCCTGGGATTTCACCTAGGGACAACCCTCGTCGCAATAGCACACCATCAGCCGATCACCCATCGGAAGCTTACCTCGGCGGAAGCTTCGCTGCTGCCAAACGGGTCTGGCTGAAAATCGGGTGCACCAAAATCTCATTGTTTGAGAAGCGTTATCCATTACCCTCTGGTAATTTAACATAGCTATAGAAAATCACCATTTTTAATGGGTAAATCCACTATGCCTATGGCCATTTTCAATAGCTATGTAACAAATTACCACAGGGTAAATACACAGTATTAGGGGATCCCCCTATTTTTTGCAGCAACCCACGTCACAGCATCAAATTGAGAGCAGCACATCAATCATATTTCCAACAGGACACCCAACCTGAAAGCTTCAATATCTTTGGCATTGCCTTGGGGTTCGGACCCTTCGATGCCCCAATCGCCATGATAAAACATACTCATACACTCCAACTTTACAAAGCTTGCTGTCATCAAAGATCATCATAACTTTCCCGTTTCTCATGGTTTTTTTCGGGGGTAACCCGCCATTTTCAGACACCTAACTCTCCACCATTCATTGGTGAAATCCCTATGTTTCATGGTGAAGTCCCATAAACTGCCGGGTGGAGTCCTTTGGATTCCATTAGATCCCATTAAATCTCACTAAATCCCCGTTAAATATGTTAAATCCCATGACAACACCATGAAATCCCCATGGTAGATGCTTAAAATCCCCATTTTCTATCATTTCTTGGCACCACGACTCTATCGGCGCCCCGAGGGGCCGATAAGGTCTGGAAGCTCCCAGAATTTGTAGTCGCGACGGTCGCCTGTTGTGGTTAAAGCTGCGTAGGAAACAACCTTGAAATAGCGTAGGAAACTAGGATTCAATGTGGTTTACAGTAATGAGCAATGGGATTTAACTGTGCTTTCATGGGAATTCATGGAATTAAAGCAACAAACACGTAGATTTACTCTCCGGTAATTTACACGAACCAAAAGGGCCATCGCTTCCATAGCTGTCTATGTTAACTATGGCTAACTATGAAACACTGCAAATAATGGTAGTATAATGGGATGAACCATCTACCAACTGGCGCAGGATTTCTTCCATTCACAGCATGGTCTTCTTTCTATCACAAATTGGGAAAACGTACAACTTTGGGATATGATGTTGCAAATGAAATGGTGAACCCCCATCATTATCATCATTTGCTTCTGATTCACTGTTGAAAAAATCATGCAGAACTTGGTTCTCGAGTTCTCCAGTATACCACATTGCTCACAGATAAATTCACAGAACATGGCATGGCAGTGGGGTTTTTTGGTTTATCACCCTGCCTCCATACCTGTACAAGCCAGGATCGATCAGCACCCCATTCTCATCAAAGAGATCTGGGTAGAAAATCAGCCGCTCGCTCTCCTGGGCAGCTTGAGCCGGAAAGCTGGGAAATGGAGGAAAATTGCGAAAAATCACGTAAAGACATGGGAATATAAGCACATGCGCATGCATATCATTTATATTAATAACATAATTTATAAAATTTATATCATACACCTCTCTCTTATGATTATCAATCCATACACATATATGCGTATGGGTCAAAACCTATGGGACCATAGTTGGGGTGATTACAATCCTTTCATTAACTATTTTCATGTTGACCAATGACTGGGGTTTTGACCCATAACCATATCTGAGCTCCTGTGAAAATCCTTTATATCTCAGTAACTACTATTATCCTGGCTATCGCTTTTGGAGGCCAAAAAAAGGACTTGGGTATGGGTCGGTCAATACCTATAGATACATTTTTAGTGGGATGAACATCCATTTACCAGCTATTTTGGGGTTCACCAGGTACCAGGGTTTTGAGCCATCCCCACTTTACAGCAGCATTTCGTGCACATCATTGCAGTGCTTCAACCAAGGCGCGGCCTTGCCGGTGCGGCACCTGGAGCCCGGATCCCACAGCGGGAAGGGGCCCTCACCATCATCGCCCAGGGAACCCAGCTGACAGAGGGGGCAGTAGGCTGGCAGGAACTTGATGCGGTTCCTGAGAACGGCCACGGAGACGGAGAGGGCTTGGTGCTTGTGTATATATATATATATACATTTATATATATATCTATATAAATATACATATATATATATATATCTCTCTGTGTGTGTAGATATAGATATATATAGATAAAAGATATTGATATAGGTGTAGAGATAGGTAATTATATAACTTTAAGAATTGGTTGATTTGGGTTGCGATGATATCCTATTTTTATTTTGTCAATAAGGTTGCAATGGTTACAATTTCCTAACACCACCACATGAAAGAAATTGAGAGTTATACCTGCTTAAACAAACGTATTGAATTGCATAGTCACAAGATTAATGGAATTCCTGCCAAAAACCGGAAAGATGTTGCAAACATGGACCAAACCCCTCCAATTTTGGTGGGGTTATATCAGTTGAATCTCCCAAGTTTGGACACTAAAAGATAAAAATGTTTGCAGATGGTTTGGCATTGTCTTGCTGGATGGGCCAATGGGGAATGATCAACCCAAATGACTCAACTGGATGGGATACCTGCGAGGTTAGAAATCGGAAACTTTTGCATGTCTGCCATATCTGTCAATAATGTAATCTAATCTACTCTAATCTAATCCAATCTAATCCAATCTAATCTAATCTAAATCTAATTAATCTATCTATCTTTTTTGTGGCATATATACATGGCGGGGGAAAAGGTCTGTATTTTCCTGAGAAGCTGTTTGCTAACTATGAATCGGAAAAAGGGTACCATTTGACCCCATTCATCTTGCCGTGAATTTGCGGCTTTAACTTCGCTGGAGGCAAGTTGGGGAGACTGATCTCCCAAAGGAACGGAGACCGTTCCATGAGTCATTCACTGGTCAGAAACCGAACCAACCGTCTGCTGTGACAACACTTTCCAATGGGCAAGGAAAATCCCTATGGCAAGGCCCTATGGTGACATGTTTACCAGCTTTCCGAAGTATAAATCGTTCACATATCATTGGGAAACATCCATTGCTATGTTTGCTCAGCAGCAGGTCATGTCACCTTTTTGGAAACTCATAGCGCAGGCAGCGGTCTTCATGCCACCGGCAGTTCGAGCAGCGAACGGCGTTTCGGCCAGCAGGTGTGACCGTGCTTTGGTGGCGCGAGTTTTTGCCACAACGCTGGAGTGGTCCAAGAACGGGGCAAACAATTGGCAAACTTCCCAAACTCATGGGTTGAGGTTTCCAATCTACTGTGCTCGGATGAATCCGACTGCAAGATGTAACCATTACAAGATCTCCAGAGTCTGCCATCCTAACTTGGCTCTTATGATATCTTATGGCAAGTCTTATGGATCTCTCATGATCTCTCCCCCATTTTTGGCACCAGATCTCACCAAGTTCTCAGAAGCCATAGAAATCGAAGTCACGGTCCTTCTTCTTGGCATGGTCCTTCCATCCCGCCTCGAAATCCTTGGGAAGGATGACGTAGCGATTGTGCCGCACCGCCTGCCTTGGGGTTGCTGCGAAACCCTGACGCCATTCCCCCAAGGACTTCTGTAGTAGAAATTGCTAACGTGCATATATATATATATATGTGTGTGTGTAAGTTATTTATATATATATACACCTATAACATACATTATATATATATACATATCGTATAGATAGATGTATGGATTTTTATAGGCCATCCCCCTCATAGGCCATTGCCACTTGGAAGTCTTATTCGTTGATCTTACCTATGTTTACGACGTTGGGAGTCATATCTGGCTGTGCTTGCTCTGGATCATCAATTCTCAGGATCCATTGGTACCAAAATGGAACCAGCCCCATCCCCCAACCGCGGGCAAGGCACATGCCAGCCTCCTGACAGATGGCCGCGATGTCGGCGCAACTGATCTTCTCGGGTCGACTGACGTAGTCCTCTAAGTCCACCTCCTGCGGAATTCGGAGCGTTGGAACGCGGAGCTTTGGTGGCAGATTCTCAGCTTCCAACTTCCGTCTTTTTTTGATGGTGACCAGATGATCTGCTACAGTGAACATTGCCCGTCATCGTCATCATCATCATCATCATCATCATTCTCGGGGTGCCACCGGCCCCAGCCTAGCCAAGCCCCATCATCTTGCATTTGCTGAAGGGCCCCCCCAAAAAAAAAATAAGCAATAGAGCCACCAGTCATAGTGCATTGGAAGAAAATATCCAAAAAATCACCCATCTCAGCCACACGCATAGAAAGCTCTATGTTTTTCTATGATTTACCGATTTTACCAAAGTGAAAAACTGCATTTTCCTTAGCGAGCTGTGACAACTGTCCGGGTATGGGGTACAGTATCCCATGTATCACCCTCCTCACTGAGATTCATCTTCGAGGTGATGGTCTGGAAGATGAGCCGTTTCTGCCGTCGGTCCGGCAGGGGGAACTCAATCTTTCCTTAGAAAAACGACTGGGAAAGGCATCGGAAAAGGTTGAGGAAAAACCATGGAAAACCCGAAAAGGCCATCCCGTGGGGGCATTGATCCGCTGTCAAACGCACCTCTTTGTTCCGGCTTATATCCAATTCGGGGGTCGATCCGGTAAATAAATGTGTATGTTTGAAATATTCAACCGGAAATGTATGCTTACAATCCTCCTCCATCAAAGTTATAAGTTAAGTCATTTAAAATCAGAACTGAAGCCATTCACCCACACCAAGCCCCAGTCTGACGGCCTTCCTCCTGGATGACCGATGCTTGGGGGGTTTTCGCCCATCTTAGTTGAATGGAATGATCATCAACAATTCCGGGAGAAAAAAAATCGGTAGGTGTGATGATCATCCCAAATGTGATTGGTGTGATGATCATCCCAAAATTTCTCAACTAACATCATTATCAAATATGATCAACAAGTATCAATTTCACCAACCAAATATCCCAATAATTTTCAAATATCCCAATATCCATAAATCGAATCTTCCCCAAGGATCGATCCAACCGCCCCGGCCGCAGTAAAGCGGGATCCAGGGTGTCCGCGCGGTTGGTGGCCATGATGACCTAGCCATAGCGGAGGATGCCAGTTATGCCAGAGATGCTGAAGGATTTCATCGGATTAAACCCGACTTTTCCCATGAAAAGATGGGTATCATACCCCCTTGGACATTGACCAGTGACCAGCAAGACATGGGGCATTCTTGGGGAATTTCACCATCAAAAAAAGGTATCTAACTCATCCAACTCAATGAAGAATGGATTCAAAGGGTCATCTCCAGACATGGGTCAACTCAAGCGCTGCCAAACTGCAATCAGTTGGAAAATGATGGTAAACAAACATGGCATTCCTCCGAAAGGCCGGGTCTAGATATGGTATGATCTAGGGAGCTTACCATGGGGAAACTGGCTTATTTATCTATATATATATACAATGGCTTATATATTATGTGAATTATGTGTGAGGTCATGCCGGCGTTGTGTCGATGAGTCTACGAGCTGTTGGGGAAAGCACTTGTGCTTTGGGGAGAGAGATTCCTGGAGGAGGTTCTGGTAAAACGATGCTCCTCACCTGGAAGACCAAACAGAAACCCAATTAATTACCATTAATTACAGTACCATTAATTACTGAATGATACAGAAACTTAATTACTTAAGTTAATTAAAGTTAATTAAAGTTAATTAAAGTTAATTGAGTAATATTGAGTAATATTGAGTATCATTGAGTATTAAGTACCCCTTTGAAGACACTATCGGTAGGTGTGCCTTTGTAAACATCCAAGTCAACAAAACGCACATACGATGTACTATGATATACTGTGTTGCTGATTCATGTAGTCAGTTGGTTTTGGTTATTGAAAACGCAGTAGCCACAGTTCTGTCTTCCAATAAAGTAGTTGCCAACATGTGGCAACTTCTGGATCTCTCTGCTTAACTTATTTGTCGTAAATCACGTGAAGGTTGGCACTGACCCAGCTCCGGGCAAACTGCTGGTCCCCAAATTAGCAGCGTCCAATTGTGCTGGTTAAGAACGGGGACTCCCGTTCTCACATCGATGATGATCCCCCCAATACATTGGATAGTATAACATAGTATAACCCCCTACATCAAAATAGCCCAAAGTCCCAAAGCGAAGAAAATCCCCATGCCTTGACAGTGGTATCTTGGTCAAAGCCATCCATCTGATTCAGCAGTTCCAACAAGATCCGCTGGACTTCGCGATCCGCGCCCGTCTGCGAGTCGAATCCTGAGGGATCGATAGGAAAATCATCTGCAGATGGGGCGAGTTATTCAATGGGAAGCTCCAAAGAGTGAGAACCTGCCATCAAGTCATTGAATCAAATCTAAAAGCCCTTAATTTAACAACACAGAGAGTTTTTCTCAATCTAGGTCAGACATTGCCCAATTTGCAGGTGCCTAAACGCCGTTTGAGGGCCTTTGGACTCAGGCCAGACAGTGTATAATAAGCCCATTGAACACCATCCCGGAATCACACCGGAAGCACCATGCCGGAATCTCCGGAACAACCGGAACCAAGCCGCAATCTGCACCAAGATCCTCAGAACCTCCTGGAACCATTGTGGGAACCGCACCAGAACCCACACCGGAACCTACACCGGAAACCACCACGCCAGAACCTCCAGAACCACAACGCCGGAACGTCTGGAACCTCCACCCAGGAACCCGCTCCGGAAACTTCCTGGAACTCGCACAGGAACCTCCCAACCAGCCCACCCACACCGGAAACTGCACCGAACCTTTATCTGGGCTGTGACCCCTAAGCCAACGCTGTTGGGGGAAATCACCCCCCCTCCTACACGAGGTGATGCTCTGTTGCTCTAGCCCTTTTTTGGTGGTTACCACACCCAGGGCTTGGTGCTAAGCATCGCTTGGTGCCAATGGCATCAATTTCATCAATGAAAACGATGGACGGGGCATTCTCACGCGCCAAGCGGAAGACATCACGGACCATGCGGGGTCCCTCGCCCAAGTACTTCTGAACGAACTCCGACCCGACCATACCTGGAAATGGATCACATGACCCCCAAACAAAAAAAAAAGGCGGGCTACTCCTCCCAAAAATCCAGAAAAATCCATCCCAACTGAGCTGCGAATGAAGGTGGCCGTGGTCATGTTGGCCACGGCCTTGGCCAACATCGTCTTCCCCGTGCCCGGCGGTCCATAGAGCAGCACGCCGCTCGGTGGATCGATGCCGATCTGCGCGTAGAGCTCCTTGTGGGTCAAGGGCAGCTCCACGGCTTCCTGGCGCCCGCGGGCCAACGGAGGGATCGTGTGCATTGCAGGTCAGCACGAAACGGTTGAAAAGAATTAGCAATGTAAAAATCATTAAAATAATACGTTCAAGATTGAATAGTAATGACAATACATATATACATATATATATATATATAACAATCAAAACATAATATAATGTAGAATAATTAGTAAAAGTAATAACACTAACAATAATCTGGGTAAAATATAATAATTCACTAACCTGAAATAAGGCCATTTTGGGATGAACCCCCTTATTAACCATGATTTCCAGTGAGGTCGCAGTGAGGTCGTTATAATTTACCCAGAATAATAAAAATATGTTTGAAAAAGATAGTAACAACAATAACAGCGTTCATTTACAGTTGTTGAATAGTATTCAGTTTTTTCTATATATCTGTGGGAGTTTCTATGCACAATGTGCACAATCATGCACATACACAACTGTTACACAACATATACGCACTTATGTGCGAAGACAGAGCATGGAGATGGAGAATACACTGTACGCCATGATACGCCATGTAAAATAGTTGTATCCATCACAAAGCTAGACGACTTTCAGCTAAACTGCGCTAAATCTGTGCATCTTGTCGCATCTAAGAAATCTACACCTCTCCAGTGCCCTGCCGCGTTTCGCCTTGATCTCCTGTTTCTGGATGTCCATGCCACCGATGTCTGCATAGGTCACGTCAGGCTTTTCGGACATGGCCATGCTTTGCACCTGCAGCGGCACATGTTCCCTGGGAAAAAAATGAAATGAATCAGTGATGGTTGTTGGGTATCATGCCCGTTTTGATCCGTTTCGCGCGTTCAAAAAAGTCTTATATAGTCAAACTCCCAATTTTCTTGGTCAAAATATGTCAAAATATGTCAAGATCCCCATTTTCCTTGTCAAAATCCCACATGTCTTCATTAATAATTAACATGTATATATACATATATACATGTGCGTGCACGTATATATACACATAATCATACGTCCAAACCCCTCTTCTCCTCAAAATCACAATCAATATCCATAAATCATATAATATCCCACTTTTACACATGATGAAAATATATGGGTATGGGTCAAAATTAGGTACCCCAATAATTGGATGGTTAATACTAAACTAGACATTTCCATCTGTGGTCCCCTAGGTCTTCCATTTTGACCCACATCCATATGTTCACCACAACTCTGCCCCAGTTCCCTTGGTCCATCGTCCAGGGCGCTGTGCTATCCGCTTCGGGCGGCAAGATGTCCACCACGGCATGGGAGTGGCGGTGCAGGGCCACCGAAGAGTTGGGCTTCAGCAGCTCGCGGTTCAAGGTGCTGAGGATCCGCACGAAGTAGTTGGAGCCTCCCAACTAGGGATTTCGAGGAGGTTATGGATGAGGATCACAATGGGATACCATCTGGTTATTTAACATAGCCATGGTATAGAAGATGGTAATGATGGATATTAATATGGGGATAATGATGATATATAATATTATATAATCCAATATGGGATATTTCTAGAATCATATCTAATATCCACTTATGGATGAGGATCATCATGGGATAATGATGGATACCCTCTGGTAAACATACAAAAAGCTATTGAAAATTGCCATAGAAATAGTGGATTTACCCATTAAAAATGGTGATTTCCATAGCTATGTTAAATTACCAGAGGGTATTAGATATGATTCTATGATATGATATTGGATAATGAATATCCATTTTTTCCTACGTGATAAGAAGGGATCTGTTTCATGACATGGGTGGAATCTTGTGGCTATGTTCTTGGCTATGTTCTTGGCTATGGGATGCTATGGGATGCTATGGGACTATGGCTCAGTAATTTCATTCCAATACAGGAGGTCAAAGGTAGTTACCACATGTTACCACTGCCCATTTGTCGTTGAGGGATTTGTCCATTGCCAGGTTGGTAGGTTGAAAGGCTGCAAAACATCGGTGGATCATCCCGCTGCCGGCGATCAACCAGAATTATGTGGTTACGGTGACTGGGACTGGGGGGTAGTCTTGGCTCCAATAGTCCTCAATTCCTAACACGAGCCATCACTTTGACTGGCCTATGACTTGCCAGTTGCCATGTGCTAATTAAGTTGGACTATCCTGCCCTACCAGAGGTGCTTGCCCCTGCTGGTAAGGCTTGATGGCGGTGAGGCACTGGAGTGCCAAATCCTCTCAAAAACTGAGGTTGATGCAGTCATCTTCCATCACAAATCCCACTGGAACAAACCCAAAAAAGATCAAAAAAGCTCACCCTCCCAACCCTTCAGACCATTCATCCAATCATGCACTAGGCAGCGTGTGTTTTTCCCACATCACCGTCCCCCATCCTGCCCTGTTGGCCTGCCGTGGAGGAGACGATGCCATGGTTCTGGTCGATCATCTCGGAGAATTGACCGATCACCAAGGGCACCGACTGCACCCGCTTGATCTCTTCCTGCGCGCGGATCATCTCGCGCTTCAGGTTCTTCATCTCCTTGGGGCACGGCATAGCGTGGGAAAGGGAGGGAATGGAAGGCCAACCTGGGATTGATAGAGCATAAGTAGGGGCCAACGATTGTGATCAATGGTACCCCCTGGGTCCCGGGGTGGCATTGAGGGTCATAAGAAGGGTTGAGTTGTCTGCTAGTGCCTTTTTCTTCCTTGCTCTTTGATCTTTGGTGGATCCGCTTTTTTGCCTGAGCCGGGTGCCTTCGAGTTCGTTTGTTGTCTCAGTCTCAGACCCACGACTCTGCCAAACCACTTCAGTCGAGGTACTCTTCTTGGACAGAAGTTGCCACTCCAACAGTCAGATTCTTTAAACCAAACCTTCCCAACACAAGACATCTCAAAATACCTTGGGGGAACACGTGTAATATCGTGTAATTATGCCCATTTCACCAAGGGTCATCTTTGATGTACTCCTCCTGGATGTCCGAGAACTCCATCTGCCGCTTCAGATCCTTCAGCCGCATGTAGAGGTCATCTTTGGTCCAGGACACATCCGTGTGCACCATGGCCTGTTGCCTCCCCGGAAGCCACGCCGTCGAATTGGTCAAGCGCTGGATTTTCTAAAAGAGCGTCGTCCCTCTTGAGCCACAGCGGATGAAAATGATGAGGTGGTGGAGCCGAAAAAAGCCAAGCATCTGCACAGGTGGCTGTGTGTTTAGGTGAAAGCATGTGTTTCAGCTGATGATTGACAAATTACACCAGGATTGTTCCCAGTTGGCCACCATGAAATGGGGCCCACCGGAAGATTTGCCAACCCATCCACCAAGTATCTCATTGCTTCCGGTACAGGACGTGCCACCAGGAGGGCATTGCAAGCGCAATGAGAAGGGCTGCTGGGGTAGGATACCTGGCAACTGTTGTTGATACGTTGCCAAAGAATACAAAATTCATAGTAGACACTGACATGATCCCAAGCAAAAAAACAAAACATCATGAATAAAAAGTGTGTGTCTGAAACCCTGTTACGGTTTCAGAAAATGGGTGTCCATCCCACTCATTGCCAAGCTATTTAACTTCCAGATCTTCCAATGTCTGCATGGCGAGATGCGCATAAAGGGCTCTACAAGGCTGCCGCAGGCTCCGGTGTTGCCAGCATCACCTCATGTTTTTTTGGGTGGATAGGATGTCTCGGAAATCTTTGGCAAGATCAAACCTAACCAAAACTTCATCGTAGAGCGTGATTCGCAAAGCTAAAGCCTCAGAGATGGACAAAGCGTTGCTCTTGGAGCACTTGCGTGTTTTCCGACTTTTAAATTCCAAGTCGCAAACATGAAGGAGCCAGTAGTAGACCACACCAACCGGCTGAATGTATTCTGTGACCTCGGTTGAAAAATACGACGGTTCCTACTCTAGCCTCTAGCCCCCTTTGAAGGCGCAATCTATAGATCTGGATCCAAAAAACCATCCGTTTTGGGCACCCCAATTTACTTCACAGGATGCCGAAGGAGCATCGTCGCAGGCCACCACCGAACCATCCACGGGACCATCATAGCTTGGGCAATAACACACCTGGAACTTTGGATGCACCAAGTCACTTGGAAGAAAAAAACTGGGTATGGCCCGTATGGCTATTGCTTGGACCAGAAAGGTGAAAAGAACTGCTTGGTAAGCCTGGTTCATATGCATACTTCTTTGTACTTCCTAAAAAACTGAATCTTCAAATCCATAGGAGCTCCCTCTCATATATGTCATAAACCCTTCCAGGCACGGTGAGGGCATAGCTCTGGGTGGCCATCACTGGTTTCAAGGGTGGCATGTCCATGGCAGTCGTGGTGTCGGTGATGAAACCAATGTTACCTGGACAGGCACGGTTGAGCCACCTGTTGTGGGATCATCCCATTTTGTGACATATAAAAAAGGCTCGTCCTCACTATTCAATAGTGGTTTTTTGGGGGTTGTACAGTCATACAACCGCAAACAAATAAAAGACACAGAAAACTTGGAAAGCAACCAAGCTATGTTACTGTCCGACCAGGAGAAGGACTCAAAGATGTCGGTTTCCACAACCAAATACTCCCCCACGGAGACCTGAGGCCGGCGGGGAGCGCCTTTTTTGGAGTAACCCAAGAGGTGAGGGAAAAAAAACATTCCACATTTCTAGGACCTAGATATGTGCGTACAATCACTTATGACAAAGACAGATTGAAATAGAAAGGTGAATATAGATAGATCTACGATATATTGATACACCTATCTGTACGTCAGAGATGAATGCCCCTCGCTTTCGCAAATCACTGTTGAGCCAAGGAACATCTGAACAGTTCCTTTGTTCTCCAGGTAGGAAGACGCCCAGCTGGTAGCTGTCGCTGCCCCACAAGGACGTCCACAACGACTTGCTGACGGCAGCAGCTTCCACTGAGAAGCCAGGACGTCCACCTCCGAAACCTGGTGGATAATTGAAGCGAACTCGCAGAATCAAATGAAGAAAAAAGTGATCCAAATCCGAACGGAAACGATGCCAATATTTTGGAACTGCCTGTGCCCCATCGCTTCACAGCCCGGGTTCTCTTGGCATAAAAATTATGGAGATGGCCGATGGTGCGCTCCGTCTGCTTACCCTTCCCCACCCAATTGGCCCATGTTGGCCCTGCCCATGACCACTGGCAGTAGTTGGAAGAATCAAAGCCTTCTTCTTCTTCTTCTGATTTTTCTTCTTATTCTTCTTATTATTCTTCTTATTTTTCTTCTTCTTCTTCTTCTTCTTCTTCCTTTTTCTTCTTCCTTCTTCCTTCTTCCTTCTTCCTTCTTCATGTTCTTCTTCTTCGTGTTATTCTTCTTCTTCCTCCTTCTTCCTTCTTTTCCTTCTTCCTTCTTTTCCTTCTTTTCCTTCTTCCTTCTTCTCCTTCTTCTCCTTCTTCTCCTTCTTCTCCTTCTTTTCCTTCTTTTCCTTCTTTTCCTTCTTTTCCTTCTTTTCCTTCTTTTCCTTCTTTTCCTTCTTTTCCTTCTTTTCCTTCTTTTCCTTCTTTTCCTTCTTTTCCTTCTTTTCCTTC
>Ga0126342_10005485_pt1 | contig 22156 bp, 14 predicted proteins | sample Cyp1metagenome_FD_92528 | JGI IMG/M metagenome (GOLD analysis project Ga0126342, IMG submission 92528) | Coral microbial communities from Lord Howe Island, Old Settlement Bay, Australia - Cyphastrea 1 metagenome | ecosystem: Host-associated > Invertebrates > Cnidaria > Coral ...
CATTTGTATGTGTATGTGTATGTATATGTATTGTATGTATGTGTATGTATGTGTATGTATGTGTATGTATGTGTATGTATGTGTATGTATGTGTATGTATGTGTATGTATGTGTATGTATTTGTATGTATTTGTATGTATTTGTATGTATTTGTATGTATTTGTATGTATTTGTATGTATTGTATGTTTTTGTATGCATGTATTTGTACTTGTATTTGCACTTGTATTCGTATTCGTATTTGTATGTATGTATGTAATTATGTAGGTAGGTGTGTATGCATGCATGTATGTATACATCTATATACAGTATCTCATCTTGTTTCATGACATCATTTTCATCTCATCTTTCTCTGATTCTCCATGTCCATGTCCATGTATATCTATCTATCTATCTATCTATCTATAATATAATGACATCTGATCTAATCTAATCTATATAATCAAATCTAATATAATCCAGCCTTATCCAATCTATATATATATATATATATATATGTGTTTTTTAAATCGCTCGGCACCGAGTCATGTTGACGACCTCCCCATCTCCAACGAAAAAATCGGCTGCACCCGAGGCACTTCCTTCGCCGTCATCCACTTCTTGTTGGGAGGGGAGATCACCTGCCGGCTTCACCGGGGATGTTTCATGACCGGGGATCACATGAAGATTTAACATGATGCCAACTGAAATGTTACCCTCTGGTAATTTAACATAGCTATTGAAAATGGCCATAGAAATAGTGAGTTTTCCCATTAAAAATTGTGATTTTCCATAGTTATGTTAGTTTACCAGAGGGTATACGGAATGGAGTTTCAACCAACCACAAATCAGGATTTCGACTTCCAACTGATAAAAAAGTCACATGAAAATTCATTCGATTTCATCATCTCGCTGGTGACCAACGTCCGCTGCTGCACCGGGAACCAGTTTTTCTGTGAAGCACCGGGCTCTGGGATCAAAGGCCGGCCAGCACCGGAGGTGGCCACCGATGCACCGCAAGCAAGATTGGTGCTCACCAGCAATTTTATGGGATTTGGTTGTTTTTTTGCTATGGATCTGTCTTCCAAGAGCTTGGCGCAAGATCGCAAGTAATTAAAATATGATAAAACCCAGCAGCTGACCCAAGTTTGCCTTAAACTTGGCCTTCACCTGTCCGATCTGTCTGGAACCACCTCAAGGCCAAGTTTGAGCAGGGATGATGCCCCCAGCGTGACTGGTACACCATGGTACAACCCATTTCTTCATATTCCTTTCCGATTCTTCAACAAGGCAACAAGAGCTTGCACCCAACATCAACATCCAGAACTGCGAACATATTAAAACCCATTCTTAGGATGGACTTCTCCAGTTTCTGTTCTCTTTAAGTATTTCCTGGGCAGTTTCAGAACATCGGAATCCTCGATGGAGCCGGAAAACATATAGGGCCAATAGGGCCAAATTCACTTCCCATCCCCCCAACATCGCCTGACGCATCTGACCCCAATCACCTGTAGAGGAAACCAATTGTCTTCAGTCCCTCCGAAAACAGCAGAGTATTGATTATCATAGGTATAATATGGTATAATTACCAGTAATGACACCTTAAAACCATCTATGTGTTTTTTCTCCAGATCCAGGTGTTCTCAACTTTTTCAAAAGCCACCCGTTGCCACTGCCACCCAGCAACTGAAGAGCGGCACGTTCCGGAACACGGCCGGCTCCATGTTGTCCTCGAGACCTCATATACTCCATGTATGATGACAATGACGATGAATGACCAGTTAAGGTTTGGTGTATTCCGCCATTTTGGGTTCGGTTCGGCCAAAGAAAAAAATGTTTTATGTCAGGATGTAGCTGGATTCGGAATTATTTGTATGATTTGGGAAAGACTTTTGACGAATTGGTATTGTTCGTTCAAAGATTGATACTTCGGTGTTTTTTTGGATCTTGGACGAGTTGCATCGGTTGTAGATGTCAGCTATGCAACTAGATGGTGCGGACATTGAGAACTGCTGTCGGCAACCACTAAAGTTCCAGCCCTTAATTCATGTCCCAGCACAGATATCCTCCGGTATCAGAAACATGTTTTTTTTTCCCCATCATGTATAGTATAAAATTGTATAGCTGGTATTCCGAAGGGTTTCCACTAATGGGCCTCAAGGATGTGACCTCCATGCACCACCAAGCCCTCAAAATGCAAAACTCCATGAGTCCAAACAAATGCTCAAACTCCAAATGGCTTTGTGATTATCAAATGTTGTCTTTTCTTTTTAAATCAAATTTATCATTCATTGGTATTACTATGTATAGCTAACATCTCAGCAGCAGCAGCAGCAGCACCACCACCACCAGCAACAACAACAACAACAACAACCACAACCACCAAACCACCAAACCACCAAACCACAAAAACCACAACCACAACAACAACAACAACCACCACAACCACAACCACAACCACAACCACAACAACAACCACCACCACAACCGCCACCACAACCACCACCACCACCATCACCATCACCACCACCATCACCATCACCATCATGATCATCATCTTCTATCATCAATCAATCAATCAATTGATCAAGCAAGCAATCAATCAATCAATCAAACATCATCACCATCGCCATCGCCATCGCCATCGCCATGGCCATCATCACCATCACCATCACCATCACCATCACCATCACCATCACCATCATCATCAACATCATCATCATCATGATCATCACCATCATCATCACCATCACCATCACCATCACCATCATCATCATCATCATCATGCATCATCATCCATCATCCATAATCATCCATAATCATCCATAATCATCCATAATCATCCATCATCCATAATCATCCATCATCCATAATCATCCATCATCATCATCATCATCATCATCATCATCACCATCACCATCATCATCATCATCATCACTGTAAAGCTCCATGGCAATTTAGCAGTGTTCAAAATTCCTGTCATTGGTCATTGCATTATACTGCTTGGCTAAAACGGATTCCCTGTTCTTGGGATATTAAAATCCCCTTGTTTACAAAATGGGATATATCCACAACTAATCTCCCAACTAATCATCAACCAGCCATCATTTAAGAGTTCTATCCACACATCAACCAACTCATATCCCCATGGCCGTTTGATGCTCAGCCAAAAGCTCTGCGAAGAGCCACTGAGAAAAAACCCACCAAGTTACATCCCTGGATGGAGGGTCGGGCTTTGTCATCTTCTTCATCACCTTGAAGCGCCATTTCGGTCGCGGCGCGTGAATTGGAATCCGAAAAACCAGGGGAAAGATGGGAAAAAACCTATGAAAAAGCCATAGACATATAGAGACTGACTTTTTTGGGGCATGTGGATTGAAAATTAGCTTCATCAAATGGTCCGGTCAAGAAACATGTTATATACATATCATGTGAATCTATGTAATGTAATCGACTACTCCAATCAAATCCAGTTATCTAAGCCAAATCCAGTTAGCTAAGCTATCCAACCGAATAGAATCAAATTAATCAATCTATCAACATAATATATACTTACATATTAGAGATGATCATATGTTATATGTTATCAACCTAAAGATATATCATATTTTAAATATTATATATATATTACATAAGCCTTACTTATTTAATCATATGTTTTATGTTTTCAACCTAGAGATCTAACCATGAAACGCTGGTTTCTTGGCGTCTGCCCCAAACCTCGCGTCCCGCTTGAGGATCCCACCGCCAGCGATGAAGCGCGCAATGCCCTGGGCTCGCGATGGCTGAAAACAGTGTGGCTGCGCAAGGTATAGATACAATATAGATATAATGACATACACACAATCATACATACATACATACATATATATATATGTATATGTATGTATATATAATGATACATTTATATTTGAAGATGCACATGTTTCATGATTAAAGTGTAATGGAGACCAAATCACATAATTTTTCACCAATTTACTTTACATTTACATATTCATAGACTTGGAATGTAATCGAGCCGCATTTTGGATGGTAATCTGCGTTCCAGGTGTAGAATTTGATATCATAAAACTGACTGGACTCTGAAATCTTAGCAACCTAAAGTTGCAAAACTCTTAGCAACCTGTCTGCAATAGGCAAACTTTTCGCCCCCACATGGTGAATCTTCGAGTCCTCGCCATTTCAGAATGGCTTACTGTGAGTCATTGATTGCTTGAAATGCTAAACATCAATGCAAAAGGCTCTGATAAGTTGAGATGTTCATCATCACACTCGTGCTTTTTACTTTCATATATATATACATTGTATAGATGAGAATATCAGAATCAGGTACACCCCACAAACTAATTGCATGGCTATATGCAATAGAAACAGCAAATATGATGGTGATGTCCCGGGCCTTCAATTCGTGACCTCATCATCCACACTTAGAAACTGCTTGTATTAAGATAGCACATATATATATATATATATTTGGTGGATCTGTACGTAAAAAATAACATAGCATATATATATACACCATATGTGCACAAATAATATCGAGTTATTTTTCCTAGATGCAAAAAGGTGCTGCATGTGTATATGATCACACATACAATGGCACCTGCACGTCCAGCATGCCGGCTCGGGCGGGGCGACAGTTGAGATGCTGCGTGTTCACAACATCGGGGAGCCTCGACCGTGCCGTGTCGCCGAAACATCGGGTAGCCTCTGGTATAGTTGGATTTCATGGGATTCAATGGAGTTTATAAATTAAATGGATTTATTTTTGAGTTTAAGTGGGATTTTTGATGGGATTCAATGGGAATATATATATATATATATATTTGGTGTATATATATAATATATATATATATATACGTATATATATATACGTATATATATATATACGTATATATATATATACGTAATATAAAGGTGATTCATGGAAAAAATGAAGGGTCAACCATCAACCAATGGGAATTTCATGGGATTTATATAAGGGATTAATTTACCCTCCAGCGATGGTGACTTTCACCATTTTTTGGTAAATCATCGAAGTAAATGGTTTTCCAATGGACCATGGCTTCCATTCCATAGCAAACTCTGAAAAATCACCGGAGTGTATCTGGGTAGTTCTGATGCACCCAACCTGCTGAATGTATGGAAGCGAAATTTCTATCTATAACTTACAACTGCCACATTGATGAAAATCATTCGCCAACCTGGAACCTTTAGTCATTTTAGGATACTCACCCATATGTAAACCATCCTTTTCTCGTCGGCCAGTGACGTCCTTCTAATGTTCTATATTTACCTAAGCGGGTATGGGTCAAGCCGTTTATTCGTGCGCAAACGGACCCGTCAAATGGATCGGACATTGTACCTTTCTTTGCGAATTATTGTGGAGGGTCTTCTCTATGGCATGATTATATGATATTATATGATTGAAATGTGCGAAATTATGGGGAAAAGGGTCTTCTCATCTACCTTTCCTGGTTTGTGATGTTTGTGGAGACATCAAGACCCACTTGTTGACCCCTTGCGTGTACTGCATGTGGGATGCTGTGGGATCATCTAAACCGCAAACCTATGTGGACGTGTTTGAAAGTGTTGGTATACCACCCAGTTGTGGCCACATTAGTAGGATAGGGAAGATTCAGAATAGCCATCAAATTGGGGATTCCAAATTTTGTTAGGTACCGTTTACCCATCCATTCTCGCCATTTCCAGTGTGGCACCGGGACCTCGTCAGCCAAGTAGCACAGCGCTTGGTCTAGGAACACGCAGGAATGCCAGCGGACCATCCTTATGGCCAGGTCAAGGTGTGGTCGCTTTCAAACACTGACACTGGTGGTTGAGCCAAGTGTTTTTTTTTTCAATGGGGAGAATGGATGATTATCTAACCAATTTGGGTTATCCCTTGGGTTAGATATCTAACCAATGAGTTAGATAACCCAATTGAATGGATTGAATTGTGATATCTAACCAATTAATTGGTTGTCCTTTGGGCAAACATGGCGATGCTGGCTGACATGGAGGTTTACTTCGAAAGAACCAACCATCCCATGGGTACCATCCCAAGATTATGATGGGGCCTGTCCACGTCTCCCTCTGTATACAATGGACTGTGGCGGGAAAATGGTGCAATCAGTTGGATACAAGGCCCAAGTCACAAACACAAACCTCACCAATCGCATGGCTTGGCCATGGACAAGCAAAGTGAGCAAGGAAGTGAGCCAGAAAAAAAGGAATCCCATCAAGAAAGAAACCAGGGATGACATGATGGGCTTGGAAATTGGATTTTAACGAACGACAAGCACAGGTAAAACATCCATAATTGCCATAATTGGTTTCAAAAGAAACCAGGCCATTCCGATGATTGCTTTCCCTTCTGAAACTTGAATAGGCTACATTTCAAACCACCAGCCCTGAGGTGATCTGCTGTGAGACATTGTCAGGTCAGGCCGAGGGTCTTTGTGCCGCAGTTTGTGTTCATGCTCCTGAGTGACCCACGATGGGTGCTGGCCTTTGAGTTGTTCTGGGTTAAGCCACATTGAGAATGGGATTCTGACTCCATGTCCCAGCGAAACAACGGGCCGTTTTAAGGATCGCTTGCATGAAGAGCCCTGATGCAGGGGGATACGTGGCAGGAATGAGGCCCACTAGGGGCCCGCAACAAGCTCTGGCCAGCTTCTGCTGCCAAGAAATCACGTCCGTTGTCAGTGGATTGTTCTCTAGTCACGGCAAGGGTCTTACCCTTTGCCAGTGACAATATCTAACTGATTGGTGGCTTCAAACCACTTTTTTGAACTGGAAAGTGGTGGCTGGGTTGCTCCAACCATAAGTTTTGGGATGGAAAACACTTGGATATGAAATCACCACGCAGTTACCCGGAGAATTTTCCTTACCTGACTTCACCAAGCGATCCTTTTAGCAATCAGTGGCAACAACTCACATCTGTTGAAATATCTATGGTTCAAAAGATGGGTGTGTCTGAAAATGTTGTGTACCCCTTTTTACCCAATGGTTTTGCTGATCATTATCCCGTTTTTTAATGGCTATTTCATTGGGAATATACCCAACATTTTCAGACAAACCCCTATGGTTACTATGGAAAATCACAATTTTTAATGGGAAAATCCACTATTTCTATGGCCATTTTCAATAGCTATGTTAAATTACCAGAGGGTATGGTTCAAAACATGTTGAACCACCGCCATCGATCGGTCCTTGTAGACTTTAGTGGCCACTCCGCTGAGCATCACAGGTTTCCCTTCTTGGATCACCCTGGCGACTGGGAATGGCCATGGTTATCCTATGGGAATCCAACTTTCGACGAGGCACAAACGGGCATGGGATAGATCAATATATTTGCCAGATTTATCCCATTCAATTCCAAATATATCCACGGATTTCCATGAAATTCCAGTCAATTACATTAAAGTTCCATTAACTATCATTAACTCATATGGCAGTGTGTCAAAACCTTGTACCCCTGTAGTTCACATCAAAATAGCTGGTAAATGGATGTTCATCCCCCTAAAAATGGTATTAATAGGTATTGATCATTAACTCATATCCCATCAAATCCCAGTACATACCCTCTGGTAAACTAACAGTTTGCTATTGAAAATGGCCATAGAAATAGTGGATTTACCCATTAAAAATAGTGATTTTCCATAGCTTTTGTATGTTTACCAGAGGGTAAATCCCATTAGATCCCCCCATTAGATCCCATTAAATCACTATAAAGTCCCATTAAATCCCATTAAATCACTATAAAGTCCCATTAAATCCCATTAAATCCCATTAAATCACTATAAATCCCCAAGGAACTCCCCGTCAAATCGCCGGTCGCCCCGGCCTATCCGAGTCGCCCCGCGCCGCCAGACCGTGAGGTCGACAGGTCACGATCGCTGGGCGCAGCTGCAGCAGCTGCTTGAAGCGAGGCATGACCTGCCGTGAATTTCATGGAACTTACCCTCTGGTAATGACTAACATAGCTATTGAAAATGGCCATTTATAGTGGATTTTCCCATTTAAAATGGTGATTTTCCATAGCTATGTTAAATTACCAGAGGGTAAAGGGCATTTGACTGGGATTTGATGGGATTCTAATGGGATTTTAATGGGAATCTAATGGGATTAATGGGAATTTAATGGGATTTAACTGGGATTTTTAGTGGAGTTTGACTGCAGGATGGGGCCCCCAAGATAGCTAAGTGGGCTTATAAACCATTATAACCCCTATTAACTATAGTTATATCTACCATAAAGCCACTTATAAGGCAACTTAGCTATCTTGGGGGCCCCATCCTGTGGGATTTTGCGGAGTTTCATGGGATTCTCATGGGATTTGATGGGAATTCAATTTAATTGGACTTAATTGGAATTTCATGGAATTTACATGAATTTAGTGGGATTCTAATGGGGATACAGAGAATACAACATCAACAATATTGGATTCTAACATTTCAGTCCTATAAGTCTATAAGTGAAATAGTCACATTTGACCTGTCCATGGCAAAATGGAAACTGGTAACCAATATTAATATTTGGGTGTGTCTGAAAATTGGGTATACCCCAAAATAGTCCTTTGAAAGTATGATACCCCATGGGACTTTGGGGCACCTTATTTTCGGACAACCCCATTTTACCTACCCAGTAAAATTGAATTTGGTACCTCCTTTCCAAGGGATAATGATGGATAATGGATAGCTGATAGATCGTGACAGATCCTTCCTGTTTTTTTCTCAAAAGGTACCACACCAAATAGCATCCGGGAGTTCAACAGCTTGCTATGGAAAATGTATGAACATGGCTCATTTAGGTCGGTGGTTTACCTATTATACAACATGGTATCTTTTTAAGTTTTTTTTTTTTTTTTAAATAGCCATGATAAATTACCAGAGTGTAAGCAAGAGAAAGTGGTAAAAACAATCAAAAAAGGTGGTTTAGCATGGTTTAGCTGCTAAGAAATGGTGGTTCAACCACTAAAGACGGTGCTTCTTCAACCAAGTTGGTAGTCTAAGAAGCAAAAATTTAAGTTTTAAATGTTTTAACCACCAAGAATTTTGATTCAAAAGATACAGAGTGAATTCTAATCAACAAAAACATTCCAATGAATTGAACTTGTGGTGAACATGGAGGTGGGACCAATACAAACACGGGATTTATGCAGTTGGTCACCTGGTGGGTCGCCGACAAAAACATGACGATTTGGTGGGCTTTCCTAAGTCAGGGGTAGCCCAATAGCTGGATCATTTATTGATTTAGAATGAACATAGATGGAAACTCCTATGAACATAAATAAAAAAAACTGAAAAAAGGGGGTACCCCCCCAATTTTGGAAACCTGAATGTTACTTGATACAGGTTTTGTTTGATTTCCTCCATGCAAAGAATGCGATGATGGCTCCACAAAGTGTCAGGTGACCAAGATCTATCCACTTTTTCAAACATGTTTCGAATTCGACTGAAATCGAAGATTTCGTCATTCTTCCCTCAGGGACTCTGAAAAATGAACTTTAATGGCCACATTACTTCCTGAAACCCTTTTTGAGGATCCATTCCAGGACATATCTAGTGCTGAGTTGGTCCCCATGGTCTCCATCCCAATTACAACCGATTGGGGAATCATCCCATTTTTTGGGCCCCCACGAGTCGCTTGGGTCCCAAAGAACAATCGCCCAAGCCGGGCTTAAAATTTACGAATGACTCGAGGCTCCAATATGGCCTTCGTTTGTGTAGATCTTATATCTTTTTTTCATATTTCTTTGGTTTTTTTTCATTTCGGATCTTCAGCCGTCTTTGGAGTGGCCACTCTTGATAGCTTGAGATAAATCAAAACCCAGCTACCATCCTTTCTATCGACTCACCAGTCGATTTGTGCAAAATGATTAACGATGCGAAAATTCTACATATTTCTACATCCCGAAAAACCCACCACGAATTGTTCATCATTTGTCATCCATGTTTCATTCATTTTTCACCATGTTTCATCATTTTTCCCATCATTTTCCGTAGATTGGTAGGTTGTAGAGTCATTTCATGAGTTTTTTTCGTCCAGTCCAGTCATCACCGTCACCACCGTGATCACCACGGCACCGAAGTCATCTCTTTGGTGTCCACCCCGTTGATGTCCACGATGCGCCAGCCGGGGGAGATGCCCTGTTTGCGCCACATCTTGTCCTAGCGCGCTGCGGGGATCGCTGGGCGGGATAGCATGGGATAGCTGGGCGGGATAGGCGAAGATGATAAACGCAGCGTCAATTTATTGAAATTTTAGGGGACCAGAGATTTTCGTCGATGCTTATTATTCACCATCTTCACCATCTAATGATTGGGATTGATTGGGGTACCCAATGACTTGAATAGCTATGGTAGCGTCTTGCTTCTCCGGACTGGATCATGATCTGTTTTCCGGGTCATGCGGTCATACCCTCCAATTTTTCCATAAAGCAACTGGCAATGGAAAATCCTGGGCAGAATCATCCATTGTCATTCATCATCTTCTAATTACGGTGAATGCTGCATCAAAGGTTAAGATTACAACAAAAACATACAAAAATGCCCGCTACATCCCGCAGGACAGCTTGCACCTGAGCTACCCTCTGGTAATTTAACATAGCTATGGAAAATCACCATTTTTAATGGGAAATTCCACTATAAATGGTCATTTTCAATAGCTATGTTAAATTACCAGAGGGTAAACCCCCGGCTTCCTTGGAGATGTCTCGAAGAATCTTCGGAGGCATTTCGTCTTTGCTGTCGGCCAGCTCCAGCATGTGCCTGAGATCAAGGATGATTCGCCAAGAAAGCCTGGTTGGTGGTTGAGCCATCCCTCTGAAAAATATGAGTTCGTCAGTTGGGATGATTTTCCATTCCCAACTGAATGGAAAAATCATCCAAATGTTCCAAACCACCAAGCAGAAGCTGTCAAATCTGTACCCCAACTGTAGACTTTTACACACAAAACACAACGGGGTTGCCAAGTGATTGGAGTAAATTTGCTGTAGCAAACTGCACCAGTTGCAGGTGGATCATGCCGTCCCTAGGGCCCAGTATTTGAAAAGCACCATGGAAACCCAAGGAATGAACTCAGCAATGACTCCCGGCATAATACTTAGTGAATTTGTTACACAATGAGCTCAATATATGTAAGATATCCCAGTGTCACTATTGAATGTATATATTTGATATTTTGCGTAAGAGTTAACTGCTGAATCCGTATGACAATTCCATTTGTATATTCTACAAATCACCACTGTGGATGGTTAAGAACTCCTGCACCACCTTGGATGGTTGAACCCCTACAATTAAAAGTGGCTAAACCATCTATCAACTGGTGCAGGATTTCTTCCATCCACAGTAGGAATTGCCATCTTCGAAAAAAAAATCGCCATGCCACGGGCCGTTCATGATCCTCACATGGACTTCGATCTTGTCCTCAGGCCATCCATGGGAATATCATAGGTACCCATAATGGTTCTTTAACATAGGGACATGACCCATTTCCAGATCATTTATGATGATCTACCATCGTTTTAAATGGTGATAGCAAGAGGGTATTAAAGGAGTGATGATTTGTTGTAACTGATTGGTGGTCTCCAATACGACTAAGAGTTTGCGAACTTGAACATCACAATGTTTTTTTTGGGTAGATCATCGAACTAAATGGGCCATGGCTTCCATAGCACATTGTTAAATTACTTGAGGGTATCTATCAGGATCTATCAAGTATCAATTGTACCTTGGACAAATCTGCCAAATTGATTTTCACTGGGTAGCAGTGATAAGAATCTCATAGCACCCTGTGGGAATCAAACATGGCTGGAAAATTCTCATTGTGTCAGAGAAATCATCCACCTCATGGCGGATTGTCGGTTACGTTACGATGTTGATTAGTAAAATGAGGCAACATGTGATTAATCTTAATAGTCCCTCCGCCATTAAACGTGGGGACAGGTCAAAATCCATGAACTTCCACATGAGTGAGGGGGATGAACATGCCTTTCCGAGCTAATTTGGTGGGAAAACCCGGGTCGAGAACAGGATTGATCCATACGCACTTTTTTCCCATTTTCCATAGTGGATTGAACGCATGAATCCAGATAGCACACAGCTTTTGATTGGTATTGGATTATTTGAGCTAATAAGAGAGAATGTGTGTATATATATATATACACCATATTGCATGCAAATGTAAATCTGCTAGTCCGAGTATGGGTCCGCATTGGTTCGCCCCAATTGCAATATATATATATATAAATACTATATATGTAGATGTTGAACCCAGTTTGTGATCGCATTTGGAGGTTTCGGAAAATGGGGTACTTCTAAATCATTCATTTAAATTAAATCATTGATAGATGGCTCTTTAATCAATTTTTATCATTATAAACTATTCATTTTTGAAATCCCCTATGACTCTGGAAGGCCCCGATGTGGACACCACAAAAACGTCTCCTTCTTTCGAAAGATCAGCTTCAAAGGCCTGGCTGGGTGAAAAAAGGCAGCATTACAACGCGGAGTTGTACTAGACATTATACTAACTAATTATATATTTACATCATGTATACATCCAATTCATTTTAGATATGATATATATATATATGTATCACATTCAGATTCACAATTTGATTCATTGATATAGGTGCCATGGTCAAAACATGCTATCTTTGGATATCTTTGGTATGGTCATCAATCCAACAATAGGGGTCTTTACAATCGGTGTATATATCTCAATTAATGGAGTGATGACCAATGCTGAATATGGGTATGCAATGTAACTTTTGACCATGGCAGTGCACACAGATATACATACAATTACATACATATGTACCATCTGGTTATCCATGGAAAATTCCTCATAAATGGAGGTTTCTAGCTGGGAAAATCATCTATTTCTATGGGCCATCTATACCATGGCTATGTTAAATAACCAGAGGGTACATATACATATCATATGTGTGTATACATATTAATGTATGTGGAGGGATCCATGGATAAGTTGAGTATTTGCCCACGACATCCTATACTGTACCATGCAGAATCATGCATGCTGATATTGTATGTGTATCTATGCAACGAACAAAAGTTGCTCCGTATCCTATATATGCATATATCCGGCATATATCTGAATGGGCATGCAATGGAAATATCATGAAATATCATGGATGATTTATTTATTTTGTGTTATCCAAACATTGTTCCGACTAAAAAAAACATGTGATGAACAACGGCTGCGGCGTCTTGGGTGTTTTGATTCGAGGACCAATCAAACCCATGCCCGATATGTGTACAGGCACGACACCATTTGTACATCTGTGCGTATGATGAAACGCAATCAGTAGTGCGAATGATGCTGGATTGCATAGGTGTCAAAGCTCCCCGCAGGTATTTGATACATCGGATATCACGGGATCACATAGGTACCATCTGGTTATGACGAATCGCCATGGTTTTTCGATGGCCCAAATCGAAATAGATGGTTTACCTATGAAAATAGCATGGTGGATCTTTCCATGGCGAACTTTTTTTCGTCATAACCAGATGGTAATTCCAAGGCTACCCATGTGATCCCTGTTTTGGATGGCTTGGTCCCTGGCGCGACTTCTACCCTGCCATCGCCGCCAGGTTCTTCCCGCGGCCTTATCTTCTCTTTGTCGCTTTTCCTGACCAATTTCCAGGTCCCCTTTGGAGATCGAGGAACCAAAAATGGACTTACCGTCTGGTAAACTAACATAACTATGGAAAATCACAATTTTCAATGGGTAAATCCACTATAAATGGGCCATCTTCAATAGCTACGTTAAATTACCAGAGGGTATCATCCCCGTTTCTTTTTATCATTGTATGTATTTTTTCGCCGCACTTACATGATATATATGATATGATAATATAGGATATACACACCATTTATATGCCAAGTCTAGTAGCTGAAACAGTTTTTCTATGATTTGATATGCATCCAGATCATCCAATTCTTCCTGAAGTTCAACTCTCTGAAGGTGCGACATTTCAGGGGAGGCCACTTACCAGGCCAGGCCAGGCCATGCCTAGCATAATTTCTGAGTCGCTGCAGCAACCAAGGAGACCCCTTGCCAGTTGCAACCACAATCATGCCAGTTCCTCTACATGAGACAGAAAAACTCATGCAGAATGACATGAAAGTGACCAAGCTGTCTTCCCCTTGAGCTCAATCGCCACTTCCATCTTTGTCATTATCTGCACATATTACCATCAGAAGCTCCAGCCCAAACCAAGAAAAGGGAGCGACGAAACCATTTGAGTGATGTTTCTCCCCTCAAAATTCGAGGTTTGCTCCACGTTGTTTACATGCAATATGTCATCCACATTTGGGGCACTATAAAAACGCATCGACACCACCAACTATTGCGCGCTCGAGTGAGTTAAGTTGTGTTTGCTACTGACAGTGCTACCTATTATATATAGGTCATGAGAAACTCTCCGAACCAACAAATGCCCATCATCTAGAACTGGAAAAAGTATCAATCATGTGGTAAACCCGCCAACCAACCTTATAGCTCAAGAATTCATGGCTTACCATTGCTCACATGCCCCTTGTCGCTGGGCCAAGGTTCTCAATGAAGTCTGCAGCCTTCGCTGGGCTCCATGTGATGGTTTGCTCCTGGATGGCTCCGGAGGTTGGGATGTTTTCCAGGTGGATGTTGTTAGCCATTTGGGGATGGGTCAAAACCCTGGTACCTAGTGAACCCCAAAATAGCTGGTAAATGGATGTTAATCCCACTAAAATGTATCTATAGGTATTGACCCATACCCATTTTACATCATGTTGTAATTCTTCGTAATTATGCAATCCGATCTTTGCGAACATCATTCAACATCATTCAGCAACCATCTTGGGGAGCGACAAAAATCTTGCCCCATAGCCAGTGAAGTGGTCTATGGGAGCTGGAAATGGAGATCTCAGGGATCCCCAGAAATTCCAAAAAAAATCCGGCTGAGATTTCCTGCAAATCAGATTTCCTTAGATTTCCCTGAGATTTCCCATCCCTAGTAACCCAGCAATTTTCATCAACCCTTCACCAAGTTACTATAATCAGAGGCCATCCCGGAGCGTCAGAGGATAACCCAGAACCCAATTTAGGCAGCTGTTTGAGCGTCATTTGCAGCTGTTTTGAACACATTTTGGGTACCAGATACATTCTGATAAATAATGGGAAGAGCCCATTTGTACATCACTCAATCTTGGTGGATTGTTGATTGATGATCCAAATAAATCACTGGTTGGTGGTTGAGCCACCCCGAAAAATATGCGAAAGTCAGTTGGGATGATTATTCCCAATATATGGAACATGAAAAATATTCCAAACCACCAACCAGAATCAGCCTGGCGTGTCCTGTTTCTCGTCTTGCTTCTTCACAGAAATCAGCCAGTCCCCAACACCAATCCTTGGGGATGTGGTAACCCGCAGCCGACGTTGTAGCATCCATGATGGGCCATAGCGAACAGCTCAAATCTCTTTAACCAGGCATTGAACAAGTTAAGGCCTTGAAGTTCACCAAATACCTTGGGGATAGATCAGACAATAGTTAGTCCCAGTGTTTTTGTCTCAAAATGAGGGAAAAAATATGATCACATGACATTCTTCATGGGATTCTGGAGTTCCAGATAAAAACAAAAACTCCAAATGACCGTGGCAGATTTGGATCCACTGGGGACGAGACATTGATGAAAACCATCCCAGGGACCACTGGTTAACTAGCAAAGTCCAGCTAGAAATCCCCGACAAATGGAGGTTTGTAGCTGGGAAAATCATCTATAATTAGTGGTTGCTGGTTGACCTACCCATCTTGAAAAATATGAGTTCGTCAATGGGACGGATGACAACCCATATATTTTGCAAAATGAAACATGTTCCGAACCACCAACCAGATTACCCTCTGGTAATTTAACATAGCTATGGAAAATCACAACTTTTAATGGGAAAATCCACTATAAAATGGCCATTTTCAATAGCTATGTTGGTTTACCAGAGGGTAAATGAGATGTTTTCCAACCACGTTTGAAAAAACCAGAGGGTAGACATGAAAACCAAGGATCCCCTTGGCCGCTGCCTGGCTTTTCTCGCTGAGATCAGAGATCACCGGGGGGAAGCTGTTCTTGTCCTTGGCATCTGCCAGAAGCTTTCAAGAGCTCAGAAACAGCAGGAAAAGGCATGAAATTGGATTGGGAAAAGGCATCTTGGATCTAAATTCCAACCCAAAAAAACATCTGGATGGTTTGCATACTCAAAACAACCAAAAACACATGATGTATTTTTGAGGACAAGGAGAGATATTGACCGAGATGCTTCCTTTTCGAAGGCGACCTTCGCTGGCCTGGAGTAGGTTTTTGGCCATCAACGTTATCTTTGTGAGTTGAAATGCTATATCATAATAAGTATAGATGCATATGCATAATAAATTAAGAATAGTAACAACAACAACGACGACAACAACAACAACAGTATAATACTATATATATGTATATATATATATATATGTACTTTAGGTAGTTATACATAGTGTAAAAAACTATATACACATGGATGTATACATATGTATATTATGTCAATGACCATTTGCCAACCAGCGATGTTTGTTAGAGGGTTGGCGCCTCTTAGCTTGAAAACCCCCAGGGGTTGCTGCTGGGCAACTAGGGTGAACCCAACAAATTTTAGCACAACAGCTTGGCTGTTTGTCTACATTGGGCACGTAGAGGTTCGATAAGATACTACTATATAAATGTTGCTCAGTGGCTAAAACAAACCTACAGTGACAGTACCTGAAAGTGAGACATTTTAGCCTTCCAAATGAGGGTACAAGAATCAAACATCTTCGAGTTTTCAATCCATACCACATCATCTACAACCAGCTCTATCAATCCTCATAATATGTTCTAGAACATGAACGCATCCAAGCCATAGACCAATGATCGGCTTGTTACTTCAGACGATCTTCACATATCTAGTTGAATGCAATAATTCACTGACCGAAATTAAAACCATATTGATCATATTGGGATACATACCGTATTAATTACTATCCTGGATACTAAAAGCATCAATACCAATCATGGGACCCACCCAGCAGTAGTTCTCCCATGTTTCTGTCATTTTCGGGAAATCCTCGCAGCTAGGTGGCTGGTTTCCAAGGATGACCTCCACATAGGTGGACCCTGGCAGGCGAAGTCATGGGATGAATTGGCTGGAATTTTCCCATGGGAATTTTCCATGCCGTGAAAGGTTGATGAACTTCTGTGCAATAGTGGACGGCTACAAACATGAGTTAACGGCATTTAACGGCTACAAACATGGGATGGATATCCATTCTTCTATCCATTCTTCTATCATAACAAAAACATACAAAAACCCTGAGATTTCAGGGTTTTTCAACTAGTTTCAATCAGAAAAAACCCGGTTTTTCGAGATTCGAATCCTTGAAACATCCGAGATTCGACCCATCAAAACGGTTTTCCGCCGCCCTTCGCCGCCTTCGTCGTCGGCATCACTGACAGGCATCCCGTCGGCTCCCTCACCTCGACGACCATATTTTTCCATATTTTTCCCAATGGGACAACACATGTCAACACATGTTAACACATGTCAACAACCATATAACATGGGCCAAAATATTCAAGATGATCATATGATTGGACTGGAATAATTAGATCAGAATAGATCCGCTGACGGGATCAATGTTGTTACATGAATCCAGTCACAAGTTTACCAAATGTTGGAGGATTTGTTTTTATCAACCAACCCCCAAATTCACTTTACTACCAGCATGGAGTTTACCACAGTCAAGCTCTTTACTAAAATGGCCCAAGTGTAGGTAACAAAAACTCTTTGGATCCTGTTATTTACGCTTTGACAGAACAGAAATTCAAGGAATCTTTGCACAACAATGGGTCAGTACACAGCAGTTCCAAGCTGTTACCAGTTGTGAGATCAGTGAGATTTTTCCTCTCAGGTGAGGCACCGTCTGAGTAGTTGTCCATGGCTTCGGTGGCTTGCCTGTCGACCACGACGGAAACCCAGTTGAAGGGGACATATGGTGTCTGGCAGAAAACCACGGGAAAACCCGGGGAAAACCATGGCAAACATGGGGGAAAACAACATCTCAACTCTGTTCAACGCTCTGTCCTTGTGATGAAAGTGGCACCCGCGTGATCCATTTCAGCTGGTGCCATCCACACTTCAAATGGCACGAACTCTTGGGATTTAACAAACGGAAGAGAGCGTCAAATTCTCATCTCGTCAGCTTGAAAAAGGTCCCACAGCAACCTGTACATGCGACATGCGACAATAACGTGCATAGATGTGGATAGGATGACGACATGATTACCTGACTTTGGAATGATATGGTATGATATTGCTATGAATTGATGTCAATATCATGTCTTGGTTGCAACACCCATAAACAAACATCATCGTTTGGTTTCCTTTGTTCCTCCATACACACTATCTGTCACTATCTTGCATATTTAAGTCATGCCGATTCCCGGGTTTTGTTGGTGATCTACAATATTTCAGAGGCCCATGCAACATGACTCGTGGCATTGGCTCATTCAGCCTTGGAGTCAGTCCAAGATATTCCGATGATATCGAATTGAAATTTCTACCGAATATATACATCCGAATACACTATTAAGCAACCGGCAAATTTCACAGAGATGGACGAGTAGAATACTACTAAAACGGTGAGAAAGTTCATCTCTACCTTTTTCAGGTCGCTATGATCAGCATCCGTGGGCTGCTCATCCCCACATTATCTCCAAGAATTCCAAGAATTGACCTGGCAAACTGGAGAAAACAACCTCCATTATATGAATGTTTCTTGAAATTCATGGTATCCCTGAAAACCACTAGTATCCCAAACACAGCCAAAAAAACTTGGATGATTTGGGGTCCCGGACCAAACTTAGGAACCCATAAGCTCCCATTTGAGCAATGTTGAAAACCCTGTGCCGCCCCTTAAAAAACTGGTTGGTTGATAGGGACTCCCCTAGTGGATTGTGTCCCTACCTATTGGTGAGTATAATCCCTGAACCTATCATCAATCAACGGAGGTTTTAAAATACCACTGCTCACAGGGGAACAACTGCCAAAAACATTCCTGAATATCCCCTCGGGTAAACCCGGTTAAACATCCTATTTAAACCCCATTAAAAAATCATTTCTGAAATGCCGATTTTGTTGTTGGCAATCCCCATATCAATCCATATCCACATCCCAAGATCCCAAGATCGGCCTGGCTTTCGATGGATCACTTACCCATGGCAAGTGTTCAGCCAGACCAATTCGTCCCTCGGCTAGAAGCTTGGCGTCCGGCCCAGCACCGTCCTTCAAGATGAAGCGCAAATCCTTGGGCTGTTGACCAGCTTTCGGAGCCAACCATATATGGAATCTCTCTCTCTCTATATATATATACCAGTATATAGTATATAAATATATGATGGGAATATAGTGGGTATATAATGGGAATATCTATATAATGGTATATAATGGAAACATAGTGGGGTATATCATGGGATATATAGTGGCTATATGATGGGAGTATAGTACTAGTAGGATCTAGTAGGTATATAACATTATATCTGGGTAAATTATAATATTTCACTAACCTGAATTAAGGCCATTTGGGGATGATTTCCCTTACTAACCATTATTCCCAGTGAGGTCGCAGTGAGGTCGTTATAATTTACCCAGATTATATAACTACATGATATTTATGCTCATCCATCCCATATTGGGAATCCTTATTGTATAAATTCCTCTTGATGGATCGCTGATTCCCATCCCCCAATCGGGTAGATTCTAAAATGGCTTTCCGAAGTCTCCCAGTCACTGATCCACAACTAATCCAGGAATATCCGAGGAGTCAGAAAAATTGAGATTTTCCATGGGATTTTTCAGCCCAATTTTCTGGCTAAATCAATCAAAGCTTGTTTCGCCGTGGCGACGCTTCCAGGTCTTGATGAGCAACATGTCAATACACTTCACGGAGGCATCAGGTTGCATGAAACCCAAAAGCTTTGCTTGCTTGCTCTGATGCGCTACCACGAATCTTGATTGAAGAGACATGTTCGTTGTGGCAGCACTTGGCATCTTTTTCTTGGTTCCTTCAAGAGTTTCAACCCAGCTTAAAGATATACTACGTACATTGTGGATCATTGTGGATTGTCATTGAGAATGATAGTGTTGACATGAAGAAAACATGAAACCATAAACCAGCTTTCCCACCAAATTCCAATCATCTCAGATTCCGGTTCGTAGACTGGCAGCTTCGGCAACAACGCTGCCTCAAAGCACAGGGTGATAACAAGTCCAACAAGTTTTTGGTTGATTGCTTTAAGCGCCTCAAACATCTTAGTTGACTGGGACCATTTTCCCATATATGGTCGAACGTCGCAAAAGGTTGAAAATGCCAAACCGCCTTGAAGTCACCCTCTCTCAAACATCATTTCCATCAAGGAACAATGTGGACCACATTCAGAAACTCAAAGCCCATGCGACCGCTGGCGGTCCACTTCTTATTGGTATCCTTGTCGTGCAGTCTGGTCTCCGGTTTTTTGGTCCACACCTCAGTGAAGTGAACGAGATGCCATTGATCATGGGATTCAACCCCTTTTTTGAGGGCTTATCAATCATCTACCCTCTGGTAATGACTAACATAGCTATTAAAAATGGCCATAGAAATAGTGGATTTTCCCATAAAAAAATGGTGATTTTCCATAGTTATGTTAAATTACGAGAGGGTATCATCATTGGGGGGTCTCTTTGTGCAGGGTTGGCTGAATTGCCATGGGCTGAGTTCTGCAAGTTGGTGAAAAAACATGAAAAACCGATCTCCCGTTGCAATCCTAGAAACAAGCCTTACTTAATTCACATGTTCAAGCCTGAATAGTTTCAATAGCAATAGCCTAATTACTAATTCACAGGCCTAATAGCCTATTACTTAATTCACATAAAACCAATAGTTGTCCTTTCTTTTTCAAGCTCCCTGGGCCAACCCAGGGCCAACCCAAGCCAGGGCGAGCAGCGATGGTCTCAGAGTTTCTCCGAATGGCATCACCTAAGTGGTACCCCACATTTCATGCTCAGCTCACAATCACACAGCGATTGTTGGCCCCTTCATGGCTCAGAAAACCAGGTGCATGAATTCTGTTCTTCGAGTGCAATGGATGATTCATGGTACATGAAACCAGCTACCCTCTGGGAATGACTAACGTAGCTATTGAAAATGGCCATCTATAGATTTTATAGTGAGTTTTCCCATTAATAGCATGGTGATTTTCCATAGCTATGTTAGTTTACCAGAGGGCAATCCTCAACGCCAACAGAATCATGGTTGATAGAGTATAGACCCAGTATAGACCTGATGAGCTTGAAAATGGCGGCCGTTTTTCATGGAATGGCAGTGGTTAGAAACACTCACTTGCAGTCATCAAGGGCTTGGAGCGCTTGGAAAAAAGCGCTCCAACCCCCCTTTTGCAGGACTGAAGCCATGACCCCACCATGGTCCCAATCTCTAGTTCCAGGTGATATACACTTCATATCCTATTGATCCCTTCTGATACCTAACTAAACAATCTATCGTATACTGTCCGTATATATACATATTGGTAGAGAATCAATCACACGTTGTATGCAAATAACCCATCAATACATAAAGCTTGTATAGCCGAAGAGTGGCATGCACATATCATATATCGCCATCTGTTTTCAAGCACAAGGTGTGTCATCCTCATAGCGAGTCACTGCCTTCCGCAAATGCCAAACCTTGCATCCCCGGATCTGTGCTGTTCAAGGCTTTCTTGTTTTTTCCTTTGTTGGTTTCCTGACATGGCTCTGGCAGTGGCGAACAAAAATTTGGGGCGCCTGGACGCACAAAGTTTGCATGTTGTTTTTCGACATCATATTTAAACATCTCCGACCATCCATGTTATATTATATATATGCATGCGTATATGTGCGTGTATATATATATATATTTATATACATATTTATGTATATATATATAATATATATATATATTTATGTATACATATATATATATACATATTTATGCCTACGGACCGAAAACTGAGGTCGCGAAACGCTTCTTTTTCGAGTCGGAGGTTCTTGATGCTACGCTGATGATGGGGTGGGGTGGGGTGGGGTGGGGC
>Ga0126342_10005486_pt1 | contig 22150 bp, 20 predicted proteins | sample Cyp1metagenome_FD_92528 | JGI IMG/M metagenome (GOLD analysis project Ga0126342, IMG submission 92528) | Coral microbial communities from Lord Howe Island, Old Settlement Bay, Australia - Cyphastrea 1 metagenome | ecosystem: Host-associated > Invertebrates > Cnidaria > Coral ...
AGATTTGCCAGATAATATGCCAGAAGATATGCCAGATAGAATGCCAGATAGAATGCCAGAAGATATGCCAGAAGATATGCCAGAACATCTGCCAGAAGATATGCCAGATAGAATGCCAGAAGATATGCCAGATAGAATGCCAGATAAAATGTCAGATTGGTAATTTTCCCGTTGGTTTGGTACTGCTTTGGGGGTTAAAAAAGGGCGACTTTTTAGCCCAAAAAGGGGCTCCAAAAATAGGTCAAACAAGGCGCCCCCCAAAGTCCCAAACCAAACGGAAAATTACTATGTCAGATAGAATGCCAGAAGATATGCCAGATAAAGTGCCAGAATGTTTGCCAGATAGAATGCCAGAAGATTTGCCAATTAATTTGCTAGAAGATATGCCAGATAGAACGCCAAATAGACTGCCAGAAAATATGTCAGATAGAATGCCAGAAGATTTGCCAGTAACAAAATGTATAAATGTCATGGTGGGGATTACACGAAGTAAAGTAATTTTGGACTAACCCAACCCAATGTATCACAATGTCAAAACAAAATCAATTGGATCCAAATGTGTAAATGTGTTTTTCATTACTCGCAACAATGCTTTGAACTTTAAAGTGCTGACCTAAGGTTACACATGTTCGCTGTCCAGGAACGGCAGTGCCTTGGATGACACCATTTTTTCCATCCAATTACCTTTGTTTAATTGCCAATGAAAGGAAACTCAATACGGGTCTTTAACATGTATGGTTCCTTCAATATTTTTTTGAATCATTGGGATGAATACATTCTTATTAATATATTATATATACACCTATTATGGGCTTTCCGGATGTGTTGGCCAAGGAACTTCGAATTGCAGGGGGTTGCCTTGAAGCACAGCCCTCTCCAGCTGATGTTTAGCGTTTTGGGATTCAAGAATGAATATGAACAGAAGCATGGTCCGATCAAGAGCGAAGCCCTGGCCAAGCGCTATGAAGATAGCATTATTTGGGCAAATCCAGAAGAGGCTGCAACATGGTTGCAAATCGACTTATTAAAATAATCTGGCACGTCATCCATGCATATTTTGTTTCCACTCAGGTATCTCCTTCATTTGTCGACACCGCCTGCACTATGGGGAACAGAGCCCCTCGTTTGCATTAGACTATATATCAATCATAGTGAAATCCCTTCACTAAATAAATCAACATAAGGCACAATATCTATTGTAATTATGTTATTATGGAATCAACCCCATCTATTAAATGTCATAAATTATGGGTTAAGACCATCAATGAGGGCGATGACAATCTCGTGGTCTAATCATTGATGAGCTCCTTGGTGACGAAGATCCTCATAGATATCGCGCGGTCTTCTGTCCTTGCTCACCTCCTTCAGATCGGTGGTTGCAAACATGTCTTCCACCATGTTTCTTGTGATTCTGGCTTTCTTCCGCTTCTGCGTCTGGGGGTATCCTGGGACGAAGCTGATTCCAGCGGAATCCAAGAGTAATGAACCAAGGTCCACTGAAGGACTCGGTCATTGCCTCATCTGAGGTTTTGAAAGACCAGGAGCTGGCCAATCTTCTATTGGCTGCTGATGAAGACCGAAAAAATCCGTTCAATTCATGGAGTAAATTCCAGATCTTGATTCAACAGGGTAAACATCCTGAAGGTATCAAATGGGTATTCTTTGCTGTGCAGCTTGGCTTTCCTTGTATAAACTACACCACCAGTCAAGACATCATGATGGTAAAAATCTATTGGATTTTCAAAATGAATGTGATTTTGAAAGGGCCCATGTTTGATTTTTTTTACATTGTCCAAATTCAAAATTCCTAAGGTACGATGGTGTCAAGAACGGCTATCTTGGGAAAGATGCCACCAGCAACAGGAATCTGCAAAGTCTGACTTGCCGCATTCTCTTGGCCCAACAGACGTGCCTGAACTTGCTCATGTCCTACATGGACACAGAGTGTGCTGATTGGCCTGCAAGCGTCCGGCAAGCGATCAGAACGGCATCAGCAAATCACAATGCTCTGAGGATGAAACTTGTCATGATTCAGTGTGGATCATTAGTGTCTTGGCAGCTCTAACAAAAATATCAGAATGATGTGTCACAATTCGGCAATATAATTGATTGAACCCATCAAGTTCCCCAACAAGTTTGATATCAACATATGTTACCATATGTTATATGTGGGTTTTCACCTATATGTTCTTTTAAAACAACAAGTTGCCAACCAGTAAGGAAGGAAAACACCAGTGATGAGACATGGCGAGCAGGATGGCCGGAGTCTGCAGAGAGGTTCTGGCAGTTGGTGCGTGTAACTCGGATATCATTGTGTTTTTTCATGGGAATGTACCCTTGTTTCATACGATATTTCTCAAAATGTGTGATGCTCGAACATATTCAAAATACCCATAAATATGTTCAAACTGTTTTCACACATACCACCACCGACCGCCATTCCATAAAACATATATTGTGTTCAAATCAACCATTACAAGTGTAAACTGAGGGGCTCTAGTCTTATTTTATCTCATGCAGAAACTCTATTTTCTCCATTGCCCAGGGATGTGTCTATGACCTTGAGTATTGGAGCTGCTTGACATGCCTGGTCAAGAACAGGAGGTCCACCACGGAGTTCCTTGAAGCACCTCAGCTTGCTGATGAGCTTCAGCAAATTCAAGATGGGATGAGACAGGAGTACAAGGACAAAAGGACCGCTGAGAACAAGGGCAAGATTGATGAGGAGCCAGAGGATCTGAGTGATGATGAAGGTGAAAAAAAAGAAGACCCGATCAGGACCATTTGCACCCACATGGTGATTGGTGAGACGGACAAGCCTGACCTTCCCTTCAAGAAGGATGCCAATACGGAGGAAATGACCAAGCTCCATGACAAACTGATGGCGTTCAAGAAACTTGCCCAAAGGAAGGTGCTTTCCGACAAATGGGGGAACCACCATGGTTATTTTATTTTTTCATGTTCCAAAAAACACGTATTGTTTGTGGGAATGTGAAATGATACAAGCATTGACATGACACTTTCTGATACTTAAATTATGTCCCTTGGATAGGTGGCAACGAACATCAAGCTGATCGTTGAGCCCAACAATGAAAGCGACCTGGTGGATTTGTATATGGATACCTTCCTGAAGGATTACACCAGCGAGTGGTGTCTTTGTATCAATTAGCAATGATGGCTATCCTTTTGAAAACCATTTGTACTTCGACCTTGGTGGTGAACACCCTGTAAAACATGGGTTAGATCTGGGCAACATTATGTGGGGTTTTCAACCGAAATATCTTTGGTTGAAAATTTGGTTGTGCTTCAAAATTGAAGATATTACATGTTATTACTAAAATAATAATAATAACTATTATAGGTTAAAATAAATGAAGTAACATCTAAAGGGCATGGTACATGGTTTGAAAGTAATGTCAACCCTGGATTCATAAACCATTGTTTAATAATGTGGTGTAGTACTCCTCCAATAGTCATAATCTGAGATATCCCTCCAATTAAACAGCCTAGGGGGTTTATTAATCCAGGGTTGACATTATTATGCCCATCATGGTTTGATAATATTAATATTGCTCCACAAAAAAAACACGGTGATGGCTGAGCATCCCAACTGAGGCGGACATTGCATCCAGGAGAAGACCCGCATTGCGTGTCCACCTTGGTGCACGTGTTTGACAGCAAGAAAGCTTCAGAGGCTGGTAGCCAACCCAAAGTGCGACCACCACCTTTGAAGGAATCTTGTCTTAAGTAGGGCAAACTAAACTAATAATTGTGATGCCAGCTTTGGACTCAATCCTAGTTCAAACTTGTAAAACATATTTCACTGGATCTTTACCAACTCCTCAGGATGGCCGCCTGATGAAGCTGCTCTCAGCCATCTCGTTACTTGATTGATTTGGCAATTGGATAGCATGATCAATGCTATCTATAAATTTCGATTCTTAGTTAGTCATGGTAGTGATTACAGTAATGGATGGGTAATTACAAATCATGTCATTGATGCTTGTGATGATGATGATGATGATGGTGATGATGATGATGGTGATGGTGGTGGTGATGGTGATGGTGATTGTGATGATGATGATGTTGATGGTGATTGTGATGATAATAATCATGAATATGATAAGACTAGTACATCCAGGTGTTTCCATAATAAATGGAGGATCCCCAAAAATGGAAAGCCCATAAGTCTATAATAAGGGAAAATCCTACTAATGATGATTTGGGGGTACCCCTATTTAGGAAAAGCCCATATGAGTTCAACCATCATCATTGCTTATCTGAGGCGAGTTCGCTTCAAGAACAATTGCGATGGTACCCCTACGTTTGCCCCGGGCGACTTCATCATGCTGAATGATGGTGGCCGACCAGGCTGGGCATATGTTTTGGGATTGTAAATTTCAATTGTTAATGAACACATTGCATCCACAAAATACATTAAGTTGTCTTAATTTTTAAGAGCATCATATCTGTAATGGAACGCAACCTTTGACCCCATCAGGAAACAAGTCAGTGCTTACTACCTTGAAGAAGGGAGAAGCATCAGTCCAGAGATGTGAGAGAACAATGATGGTGATCTACGATGAGGAGTCGATCATGGAAAGGCTAGGGGCCCATACATCACTTTGTGCAACCATGCTCAGCTCAGTTGCTTGCACTTTCCCTGCAGGCGTGAAAGGCGAAACACCCATGCGATCAAGCAGTCCGAGAACATCCACTTGCTGATGCCCCCTACATCTTTGAAAGTGCTGAAGAAAACCAGGCCCGTTGAACAAACAAAATGTCACTTAATGATAGTACTCAGCTGTCTTCTTTTCAAACCATGGGAGTCAATCAAAACAAAAATGTTGGAGGATCAACTACAATGGCACCAACCGTGGTGATGTAATCTATGGAGTCAAGATGCCGTCTTTTGACAGCTGCTGGCGGATAACTGTGGGGGAGAAGAAACTTCTCTTCGGTAAGCACCGTGTGGCAGTTGGAGGTCAAGCCCCAGAAGGAGCAGAGAATGAAGGTGGGAACATTGAACAAAAATCAGATCAAACCAGTTCCAACTCAAATGTTATTTTAGGGTTTCTAAGGTTCATTGAGTTTTTCCCCAACCCTGTTCTGTGGGTTCCCAGGACGTCGATCAGATGCCATGGAAGAGCCCGCCTTCTTCCATGCTGGACCATGGTCGCTGGATGAAGAGCTGGTTCATGACTTCTCAGTTGGTGCGATCAATGACATGACAGCAGGATTGGGTTCAACTAAGGAAAATTTCATATGTTTACATAATTTGAAAAATATAACTGTTTAAAATGGTTTAAAAATTTTGGTCCAAATCACAATCCTGTTCCCTGGATTCTGTATGTAGTGTTCGCAACTCTTGGGACTCGAAAAGATCGTTAGAACACTCCAGAATGCATTCCCAGTATTGTTATTGTTCAAGTGTCCGGTGTCCCACATGTTTATTGATGTTTATTCAACTATTGGCCCTGGCGAGGATTTCAACACCAACAAAAAATCAAGTTGTATCCACAAAAATATTTGGTTATTTCATGTTATTTCCAGTACTGTCTTTATTGGGATGAATGCCCCTTGAAGGAGATGGTTCCCTGGCAATGATCGCTATCCGCCAGAACATGCCTTATGTTGGCCTGACATTCACCGAGCACCATGTGTCTTGGCTGCAATTATTATTGTTTATCTTACTTCATGGGTCTTCCCTGCAATTATTGTTTATCTTACTTCACCCCTTTAATCTTACTTCACCCCTTTAATCCTGTTTTCAGTGGTTATGTTACTCTCAGAAAGAATGGCAACTAAGTCAAAGAAGCTCATCGAACGACTGGAAGCCATGACATTCGAGTCGATGCAGAACCCGAAAGACCCCCTCTACTCCAATGAGCTGGTCAAGCTGATAAAAGAGTCCAAGAAAGTTGGAAGCAAGTCAGTCGCTTGGATGAAGATATTATTTAGCTGGTTGAAAAGGGGCTTGCTTTGACGGTTCGAATTATCATCACTTCACGAAAAAAAACATAGAACAACACAGTCTCCACCAACTAGATTTTTTCTTATGCCAAAAGGGAATGATTTGGGGTTTGAAGACATATCGAACTTTTGGAACCCAAAATGACACCTGATTTTGAGACACACCCAATCTGTTTGCAGCTGCAACCAGGATGACCAGAAGAAACGTGAGAAAGACAAGGCCAAGGAGGAGAAGGCAAAAAATAAGAAGACCCGTAAGGATGTTGAGGAGGAGGAGGATGTTGATGATGGAGAAAATGAAGAAGATGCTGCTGCCCAAGAAGAAAAGTCCGATGATAATGAAGATGTGAGCTTTGGAAGCAATGGGGATGCTGATGAGGTTTCAGAGGAAAGAGGTGGTGAGAAAACCCCTGCATGGTTGAACAGTGCTGGTGAGGAGACGTCAGAGCCGGAAGATGTTGACAGCCATGAGGTGACAAAGCTGAAGAAGGAGGCTGAGGCAGCTGCAGCTGCCCCAAAGGCGAAAGGGAAGGCAAAGGCGAAAGCCAAAAGTGCTGCAAAGAAACAGCCAAAGGAGACCAAGAAGGCGAAGGAGCCCAAGGCAAAAGCGAAGGGAAAGGGAAAGGGAAGAGGACGAGGAAAGAAAAAGGTTGAGGAACCGGAAGAGAGTAATGATGAGGATCAGGTTGATGAGATGGAGGATGAGCCAAGTGTTCGAGCTGATGAGTCGGATGTGGAGGAAGAGCCTGAGCCTGTGAAAAAAAAGACGAGTGGAAAGGACGGCAAGAAGCGAAAGGATGCCACCAAGGACCTTATTTTGTTTTTGGGTGGTTCCAATTTGTTATGAATAGATCAGGTTCAAAAAATGTTATGGTATTTGTTTCCCACTTGGACCAACTTCCCACTCCAGAGTTTTTTATATAATGTTTCACAATCTAACACAAGCCTCACTTACCATTTCTCTCCAGCTCAATCCACCTCATGAAACAATATCCCAAAGACATAGTTTAACATGATAATAATCTTACTGATTCAAAACAATTCTACTTCCCAGTCCCATCAGGATGCCGATGCCGTTGCTTCCAAGTTGCGCAAGATGGCCAAGGGCAAGACTCGAGCTGGCACTGCCTGAGTGGTGGCTGTGGCGTGGTGAATTTTGTTTGCTCGGCTTCTCTTGCAGTGCTTGGTTCAAGGAGTGTTGGGAGTTCTGAACTTACTCCGATAAAAAAATACATTTTGTTCAATTGACTTGCCAACATTTAAGGATTCAAATAACCCAAGATATATAATTATTAGTCCCCATTTCAAATAAGCCAACATATAATCATTAATCCCCAGGGTCACTCACCGTCAGCACCTGGAAGCCTTGAGCAATAATCTGCTTTAGGATGGGGATTGGGTTGGAGTAGGATGGGAGGCTTAGAGGTGCCTGGGTGATAGCATCCAATGCACCATGCCTCACATAACCGAAGGCAACCCACGGATACCTTCAAGCCCGGGTTGAAAAATAAACTTAGCTGGGTGGTCATTGTCATGGCCCATGTATTGGTTCTTCATTTTCCCATTGGCTTGTAGTTTCTTGAATCTTGCTGGATTTTTGTGATCAAGATTCAAGCATCTCATGCTGTCTCAGGATCATGCTTACTATTAATTCAAAACCATTCACACAATTTTCCATTGGTGATAACTATGTGTTCGATACTTCATCATTCACAACATTTTCATTGGTGATAGCTATGTGTTCGATACTTCGTTGTCATAAGACTACGCATATCTTGTCCTGCAGCTCCTTTCGACTTTGGAGCCATGGGGTCTTTGAAGTTAGGGTCTGATTTTTCTGGATTAGAGTGCCTCAGCTGGGCAACAGGGAGCCTTGGCATTATTTTCCATTCCATTATTTTTTAAAAAAATGGTGGATTCAAATGGTTCTATGGTTCCTCCTCACTTGGGTTTGTGCTGGGAGATCATCATCTAAGGAAAGCTGGTGTCAAGCACAAGCTGGAATTTATCAGTGAAATTGACCCAAAGCTTCGCAAACTATCGGAAACCATCCATGAGCCCAGAGTTAGCTATTCAGATTCTTGGACAAACATTGTCATTTTGAGCCCCCACAAGAACTTTCCACCAATGCCCACCATTGCAGCCAAGGATGCTTTGCAAAGACGTGCGGCTGACGTCCCATTTGTAGATCTCTATGGAGCTGGGCCACCTTGCCAGCCAGTATCAAGTGCAGGACGCAAAAGAGGTTTTGTTTTTTGGGTTTGACTTAACTAATCTGGAAAAAATTTATTCACGATTATATCGTGAATAAGTTTTTTCCAGTGGGATACTACTGTTCAGTTTATTTTTGGGGTGTTTTTTTCATTTATGTTGTTTATGTTGAAATCAATAAATTACATCATCAATCCTTTCAATATAAGGGGATGATAAACCATTACAAACCTTGTTTTGGGTGGTGCTAATCTGAATTCTCTAAGGATGACCCTCGTTCAAAATGCTACAAAGCCAGCTTTGATTACATCAAAACAAAGCGGCCAAATGCAGTGCTTCTTGAGACGGTGCCTGGCATTATCCGCAACAAGGATTTGAAGAGAAATGTTTATTCAAAGTGGCTTCATGAGCTCCTAGGCCCAATGAAATTTTACACCATTGGTCATTGTGAATTGTCCCCAATAGGTAGGGCCCCCATAGAAACATGTTTCCATGAAATTATGTGTTATTATGGCACCATAAATCCAAGCAGCCAAAATTGTTGACAGCTAAGGTTGAAAAGCGTCACATGTTCGGATGGGTCACCCTACTACACCGTCCACTCGAAAATCTTGGATGCAAAGAACCATGGATTGCCCCAGTCTCGGAAAAGGCTGTTCATAGTGGCCCTCAAAACCAAAAAGATGAAGAAAGCGTTCAAATGGCCTATGCCAAAGCCCTTGGTGCCTTTGGTGAGTGTGATCTCCCAGAACAAGGTTGGTAGTGGAAGAACCTTGGATGCAATTAATATTGGTATATAATCTATCATCCAACTAACAATTAAATTAATATTGGTATATATTATTATTACCATCATCCAGCTAACCATAGGGTTATTCAGGTTTGAAATGTGGTTGTAGCATACAAAAGCAAGCCCAGCTCTGCAATCTCGCTTGTATCCGCGTAGTGCCACTCCATTGTGTCCGTGGCGGCCAAATTGGCCGGAAGACTTGTTCACTCCCACTGCCATGCCCATCAGATCGGCCATGCACATGGGTAACGTGAAAGTCATTTAGCGCATTGGACATTTTCTTGTTCATGTCAGCCTTCTTGACAAAGCAAATGTTCTTCGCTGTGGGGTTTTCTCGCCTTTTTGTTCAAGGACCATTGCCCAATCATGCCAGAAAGATGCTGGCAATTGGCTTGCGAAAGATCAAGGAGATGGGTGGCAACCCATCAAAGCAGATATGGTTCCTAGACATGAGATTTATGTTTGTACTCCAATTCATATATATCCCAAGTGCGGGTTATTCGCATATGGTACCATCCCGTTGCTGTAAGATATCAAATCATCTATCAAGGAAAAATCTACAGGAAACTTAGAGGGTAACTAAAATCCAACAAATTTTGATTAATTTGACCACCTGAAACTTCACATCCTTCCAATGATATCAGAAAATAATGGGGCTTCAATCTATTTTAATTTTACCCACGTTGATCCAATTTGAATGTTCTGCTTTTCCTGTATTGCCACTAAAATGCGTGCCTTACCCCAAAAGGGTGCCATTTTTACAACATATTTATCAGGACCAGGACTAGCGACAATAAATCATTTTTTCCTGGATATGTTTTCATTGGATCTACCAAGTGTTGTTTTTTTCCCCACCTGCCAGGTGAGGGTTGTTAGATTTTATCACAGTTGTTCTCCTCCTCCTCAGCTAGCTGTCCTCCTCCTCGTCCTCCTCGTCCTCCTCCTCCTCCAGTTTCTCCTCGACCATGTCTGCCAGAAGATATGCCAGATAGAATGCCAGATGGAATGCCAGAAGATATGCCAGATAAAATGCCATAAGATATGGCAGATAGAGTGCCAGAAGATATGCCAGATAGAGTTAGAAGATATGCCAGATAGAATGCCATAAGATATGCCAGATAGAGTGCCAGATAAAATGTCAGATAGAATGCCAGAAGATTTGCCAGGTAATATGCCAGAAGATATGCCAGATAGAATGCCAGATGGAATGCCAGAAGATATGCCAGATAAAATGCCAGATGGAATGCCAGAAGATATGCCAGATAAAACGCCATAAGATATGCCAGCTAGAGTGCCAGAAGATATGCCAGATAGAATGTTAGAAGATATTCCAGATAGAATGCCATAAGACACGCCAGATAGAGTGCCAGATAAAATGTCAGATAGAATGCAGAAGATTTGCCAAATAATATGCCAGAAGATATGTCAGATAGAATGCCAGATGGAATGCCAGAAGATATGCCAGAACGTATGCCAGGTAGAATGCCAGAAGATATGCCAGATAGAATGCCACATATAATGCCAGAAGATATGTCAGATAGAATGCCAGAAGGTATGCCAGATAGAATGCCAGATAAAATGTCAGATAGAATGCCAGAAGATATGCCAGATAGAATGCCAGATAAAATGTCCGATAGAATGCCAGAAGACATGCCAGATAATATGCCAGAAGATATGCCAGATAGAATGCCAGAAGATTTGCCAGATAATTTGCTAGAAGATATGCCAGATAGAAGGCCAAATAGAATGCCAGAAAATATGTCAGATAGAATGCCAGAAGATTTGCCAGTAACAAAATGTATAAATGTCATGGTGGGGATTACATGAAGTAAAGTAATTTCTTATGGGCTAAGGATGGTCGATGTTGGGGCCTCCAAGAAGTTCCAGAACAATCCGAAGCGAATTACTGCACCAACATTGACCAAAACAAGAGCATCTTCTGGTGGGTTCTACTTGACCAAGGTCAATCGCCGGTTGCTCCCGAAAGAGGCTTGATTGTTATGACATGCTTTATCCCTTTAAATTATGATAATTGTATCATTGAATTATTATTGCCAAAATATGGGGATTTTGTGGTAAAATGGTAAACCAAAAAACTATAATATCGGTGGTGTCACTAGACCATCCCCATATGGTTGGCCACCCTGCAATCTAAGGAATGCCTACGTCTTCAAGGATTACCTGATGAAATTCATGATTTGGCCAGGAAGATGGGTGTGAGCGATTCGCTCTTGATGGGGGCGGCTGGAAATGCATGGCCAGTCCCCCTGGTTAGCAAGATAATTAAACATATCTGCATATCAATGCGATGGCTGTGACTTTTGCTCGAACTGATGATGTGGTGGATGAAAACAACTACAGCTGCCGGGTCTTCTGAAATTGATTTAATTTCAAGATGGAAACATATTAATTCTAAGACAATGGGGCATCTCACTGAATAATATCAATGGGAATTTCAGGATCCTAAAATGGATGTACCTACCATATATAAGGCTTATATAAGGCCTATGTAAGTGAATGTCACCACAAAATATTGCCTTATATGGTACAGTACCGCCATTTTAGGATCCTGAAATTCCCATTGATTATAGTTGTGATAATAAATTAGATATTCGATTAAATTATTCCGTTTGTTGGAACGGCTGCCCAGGCCTGGCTGTTGAGGCAGCTGCCAGCAGCAGCTGCAGTGGCTGCAGCAGCAGCAGCAGCAGCGGGCGGAAGCTGCTGTTGAGGGCGTTGGAGTATCGATTTGGGATTATTGGGGTTGAACCTATATAGCAACTATTCAACTATGATAAAAGCAGGTCAGAATATTTAGAATATATTATAATTCTAAAAATATAATAAATATAAAGATAAATAATAATATAATTATATATATATAAATTAAAAATAATAATTTATATAAATCTCTAAAATAAGAATTATATAATAAGAAAAATAATATTGACATATAATTAAATTTGGATGGATAATTACCTGACCGGATCGAAGATATATTTTTTAAATATATAATGGAATATATAAATATATTAAGAAAATAAAATAAATAAATATAGAAATAAACAAATCTAATATAAAAAATATATATATAAAAATATATTTTAAAAAAAATATATATTCGAAATCTAATATATTTTTTATATTTATAAAAATATAATAATTATAATAATAAAATTAGAATTTTAATTTTTAAATTGTATAAATCGAAAAATATAATATTTGATTATTCTATAAATTATTTAAATATAAATAATTTAATGTAGTAATTCATTTTTTTTTTCGAATTAGTTCAAAATATATAACTAATTTAATTTCAATAGGAATTTCTGGGCTGTAATGGGGGGTATATTGGGAAATATTTCCAAATTCATTCAAATGGAATAAATTTCCTCATCAAGACCGTGTTAGGTCAAAAACATCGCTCTAATTCGATGGCATCTAGTTGACTCAATAATTTAAAAAAAATCGACAAAATTAATCCATTTATATTATATTGAACTGGCAAACGAATAAATAAGATAAAAAATAATATATAATATATATTGGTCGGGATAATAACGGCACACCGAGCAGGGTCAAGGGCATATAGCTGACTTAATTTTTTTCATTTTTTTTAAATTAAAAGCATTGAGACAATTACGGCACGCTATGCCAATAACGAGGCACTAAAACAATTATATAGCACTAAGCCTATAATAAAAGAATAATAAATTTATATTAATAAATTTTCCAATCTATTTTTTATAATTCCAATAAATTAAATTATTAAAATAAACAATATAATTAAATATTTTTTTAAAAATAATAATATATAAATTTTATATATAATATATAATATAATATATATATATGAATAATCGTAATTTAATTAAAATAATTCTAAACAAATTTATTTATAATCATTATAAATTTATATTTTCTTATCATATATATATTTTTATAATATTAATTCAAATTTAATAATAAATTAATATATAATATTATATAATAATTAATTATATATTAAATATTATTGAATTTTACTTGAGAAGGGGGGACACGAAACGCAGGTAAGTGATGATTAATAAGATGGCAGGGTGGGTGGTTTGGGTAAATATATGACGACGATAATGATAATGATAACGATAATGATGATGATGATATTAATAATGATGATATTGATGTTGATATTGTTGTTGCTGTTGATGATGCTGATGATGTTGATGATATTGATGATGTTGATGATATTGATGATATTAATGATGTTGATGATGTTAATGATATTAATAATAATAATAACGATATTAATAATAATAATATAGGATCATTTAATTCAATCGATGCTAATCCTGAGACATTAAATTCCTGATGGTACAAAATCATCAATGGCTCCGATCTTTTCCTTCTCATATATGTGCTAAATGTCAGAATGTCATAATAAGGCAATCAAAAATCCATTAATTATTCCATTTATTATAAATAATCCCCATCTTAAAAATAAATATTATCCATTGGTATTTTAAATTACCAAAGGGATCCATAAAAATATAATTGTGGTTCAAAAAATTGTTGCCTAATTATATAGGAAATTATTCCGAATATTGTAGCATAAATCATATAATTATCAAATAAATTTCAGACATATTAATAAATTAAAACTGATGAAGCCAGATGAGATCACTCCTGCAATCACTTCCCAACCAATGCCCACAGCTGCGGCCTCGCAGCCAAAGCACAGTAGCTCGTTTTGCTCTAAGCCAAGTCTTCGCCCCTGCAGCGATCCATCAGTCGCTGAACATGCGAGATACTAGCCTGAAAGCCAAATGTTACATAACAGCTGAAGGATCTTCTATGTGCAATCAATGATACCACATGTCAGGCCAATTCCGGTCAGAACTTCACTGATTAAAATTCTTTCTTGGCCTGACGATCATTGACCTGGGAACGGTATCCTCCAGCCCTAGCTTTCGGCTTTGCATCACACAGATCTGTGCCATCCTCCATCTGCCAAGATGCCGTATCCTCATTTGGATCATTCATCTTGTCTGTCAAATCCGACAGCTCAAGCACTTGGTCAGTGGAGGCATTAAACTCACGCAACATGAATTGCAGATACTTATTGCGCCAGGCAGGAAAATGGTGCAACTTACGGGCCCCCTCACTGCATAGCTCAGCAACCGCCGCCGTGAACTCTTCATCCTCCGGCACCAGCGTCTGCTTCTTCACTTCGATCAACTTGCTCTTCGAATCCTCTCCCTCACCAGACATGCGCATCTCATCCATGAAATGCGACACCAAGCCTTGGTCATAGCTGTCCTTGATGGCTTTGCCACATGCCTGACTCCCTTCGGGCAATGGACATACTTCCCCATCTTTGATCAGCTTCTCATACGCATGGATCACCTTCTTAAGCATCTCCTCTGACTTGTCCAGAAGAACTGCCTGACCCTGAATGCGGACCATCTTGGTTGTCTTGGTGTATGTGAAAGTCACCAAAGACGTCTCAGCCCGGAACTGCTTGCTATCCACCACTGACGCCGGAGCCCTGGCTCGGCACATGCTCTTCGACTGAGTCATGTTCTCTAAGAAATCATCGCCAGACTTGACCCACCCGCTGACTAGGCATTCAAAAAGTGAACGCACTTCCTCCTCCGACAGCGTCTGAGTAGACACCTTCACCATGGAAAATTCGGGTCGGCACCTTACAAATCTAACTTCTGATGTTTGAGACTCAGCAAAAGGCTCCAGGCATTCCTGGCTTTTCTCTGCATCTGTTTTCCTATTCAACCTAACCTGCCTTTGCTCAGCTGCTGCTTCCATCATCTTGCTCTCATCATTCAAGTGGTACATGTTTGTGGTCATGGCAGCCCTAAGAAGGTCCATAGCTTCCACTGATTCCTTAGTTAATGCATCTGCCAATTGCAACCATGTCGGTGACCACCTGATGACACCTCCGACTCTTTGCAGCGCCTCTTTGATGATGATCAAGTCTATCGCCACGCGTTTGTCTCCAACGCTAGCTGGAGATGCATAGTTTTGCAAGTGATCATAAATGCTCTTGCAGTCTACGATAGCTTGAAGTTTGAACTCATGCAAGTAGGTTTTGTGTGTTGCTAAAGAAAAATTTCCATGCTTGACTTCAGCTAAATGACATGCAATCCATTCTGCATGTCCCAACCCATCTGATAGCACCTGCGACTCACCTGCAAAAGTTGATCCTACCACACGGCGAAGCCGGTAGGACTTCCAAACGTAAGGACTCCAGGGTGCAGGTTTCCCCTCCTGCAGCTCATCAGTAGTTACCCCAACTAGATATCCCGCTTGAGTGCCCTGTTTCTTGGCATTGGCAAAAGCAGCATCTGTATGAACACATAGTCGCAACTGGTCAAAAGGAATAGGGAGAATCTTCCATGTCAAAGTTTTGTATTGCTTTGCTCTTCTCACCACATTACCAATTTGACGAGCTGCTCCTAAAGTGGGTTTTGGAAGGATCTGTTGCCCTTGACTTACCTGCACTGCTAAGTCTGGACGCGTCTCTCTTGCTAACTACAACGCCCCACCCAGCACAGACTTGAGAGAGGTTGCCTCTTCTGGAGTGACTTCAACCAATGGTGATTCTTTCTGTCTCAGTTTGGGCCGTTGCAATTTCTCAGCAAAAGACTCCTGGCTGACAGTGATTCCAAACGTCTTTGGATCTTGAGTCAATTCCGCACCACAAAAAGTGCCTTGGTGCAGTTTCCACTTTCTGAAAGGAAATATCTTCTTCAACTGCTGAACTGACTCCAGAAAACGTTCTCCCTTCCCGCCCAGGATGACATCGTCGACATGCACGCCTAATATCCCTTGCAAACAACCAGTCTTCTCATCCCTCAAAAAGAAAACACAATGGTCCAATTTGGATTGTTGCCATTGAAGACCTTGCACTGTTTTCGAAAATTTCCCGAACCATCTTTGGGGTGAATCGTTGAATCCATAGAGGGGCTTGATGACTTCAAAAAGTTGTTCTGGGTCATAGTCAGGTAATTCATGATTTCGCGGCTGCGCAAGAAAAAGTGGACCTGAATCTCGCTCCATCTCATCTGACTCTAAGAATGCTCCAGTGACATCTCCAAGCTGCATGACAAAATGATTGCTAGCAATGGTCTGCATCACAGTGAATCTACCGTTCGATGAAATGGTTGGAGCTTGTGTCTGCCCACCTCGCACTAGCGACAGTAAATCGGGATCTTTGTCGCCCCGAGCAGTCCATCTGGCCTTTACCATCTGAACTCCACTTTCATCTAGTTTTTCCACTAGTACAAGTCGACTTGGAACAATGCGATGAGCATGAGACTGTCTGACTTTTCTGGACTCCTCGAGCGACAATGGCCTGAGTGCACCCTTGTCATTGACCACGGTCTGAACCTCCTTTCGGATGCCCTTCACCAGCTTTTGTTTCCCTTCTTGATTTTTCCATCTATCCTCTTTCAAGTTAATTTCATTTCTACCACCCGCTAGCAGTACATCGTCACTATCGCAACAAAGAACAAAATCTTCATTACCGCCAATTTCCGAACATGACACTGCTTTGTGGGAACAATCCTGAATACAATTGACCTTTGTGACATGATTTGCTGAGGATGTAGTTGATGAAGAAGATGATGTAGAACTACTGCTTGAATCAACAATAGGGATGGTTTCAGCTGGTGCCGGTGTCGGAGTCGCTGGACGTGGCAACGGAGGCGGAAACATCTGGCCGGCTACAAGCTGCTGCTCTACACGGGGCCGCTTCTCGGGCTGGTCTGATCCAGCAGTCGGTGGTTCACGCCGGGGAACTGCATCTAGCCGATCCGCACGCCGGACAGACTCCTCCCAGAGATTCCGCTCTTCTGCTGATAAACCACTCAATTGACTTGAAAGAGATTGATGCCCACTGCTAAGACTTTGAATTTCCATATTTTGAGATGGGGACCCTCTATGTGATCTTGTTCTCACTGAAGCATCATCTCTGGGTTCGTCTCCTGCCGCCGCATCGGGAACGATCGCCTCTTGGCGAGTCTCTGCCGCCGCTGGTCTGCAGTCTGGTATTTCTTGGGGAAGATTCCTAGTAAGATCTCCTGGTGGAACATCTTCTCCAGTGATGTCAAAGAAACATTTCTGATGACTTTTGTGAGAAGGGCCTACCTCTGGCCACAGTGCTGCTGCCGCCGCTCTGAGATCTCTAACAAGGAACCTATCAGCCTCCCGCTCTTCAGTGGTTCGAAGTCTCAGTTGTTCTGGGGAGCACTTGATAAAAGACCCAGGCATAGATACCCAATAGTTACCACCAGCACTACCTGCCACTATTCCTGGACCTCGCCACCTTGCACTGGACTTCTTGATACCTTTTCCTCTTCGCCAGACTGCTACTTCATCGCCTGCTCTAAACTCTCGCAATGGTCGCGGCCGGGCATTCAAAGCTACCCGTGCTGCCCTGTGATCCAGCTCTCTCAACACCTCTTGTCGTGCAACACTTCTAGCTCGATGTTGATATTCAGCAATGGCATCTTCCAAAATGGCACTATTGCTAATTGGATTAGGACGCTCACATGCTAAATCATCACCTGGAAATTCTGGATCACGACCAAAAACAAGCTGATACGGGCTATGTCCAGCTCTACGAAGAAGGGAATTACGAGCCTCTACCGTGACGTCGACACATTCCAACCACTGATTGTAGTCTTGCGGTTCCAGTTGATCAATGATTCTTTTGAGGGTGTCTTCAAAGTGCCTTCCTTGACTTTCTACGTCCCCCATTTGCTCATGTGCCTCACCTGGAACATCCAGTGGAGTTGTGCCGTCCCTCTCGAGAAGCTCAAGGAACGTCTGGCCCAAGTTGCAACGGTTGGCATCAAACTTCAGATACCTAGGTCGCCCATACGCCTTCGTCCAGTTCCGATAAATTCGAGACAGAAGGTCTGAGTTTTCTTGCTCCCTGAAAGGATACATTTGCTGCAACCCTGACATCCTACAAACAATGTTCATGGCCTTGATCTTCTCATTCGGTTTCCATGATGGAAGTTGCTTAACATCCATTCCAACGTATCTCAGAGGAGCAATGTCTCTTGGAGGGGCCGAATCTTTGACGGCCTTTGGGGCAACCCTTGCTTGGCAAATACCGCACTCAAAACTTCTCACCAGTTCCAAAACCGGCTCCTGCGCATGATGGTGTCTGAGTATCCTTTCCATGTCAGCCTTCGATGCATGTCCCAAATTGACATGCAATTTGTTAATTACACGCTCAACCTTCCGACGTGCCTCACCTTTGATGTGACCTTCTTCTACGTGTACACTAGCTTGACTCACTGCCAGACACCAATGTTGTTGTGCTTCATGTTGTGCAAAGGATCCCAAAATGACTTTCACCAATCTGGAAGGATATACTTGAGTTCTGACTGATCGCATCATCCCCCCTGACGAGCCTTCTACTCGCTGATGTTGATGCTGCCCATTGCAGTACAGTCTCTGCAAAGCAGCCGCAATTGTCGCGCATCCTATCATGAAGCGCCACTTCTTGCCAAACAACATCTTACTTTGAGGATCACAAAGACCAACAGCACATGCAGGAACATCAATGAGATACGGCTTGTGCTTTTCAATGAACTTCTCCATGTTCTTTTCGTGCCATGCCCCACTTGTCTGCGCAGATTCGAACAAATAATCCTTGCCCATTTCTGTCTGAAACTCAGCCACCTGCAGGGACCATTTAACCATCTCTTTGGCCTCTTTCACTTCCTTCTCGAACGCCTCAAGATCTCGGCGTTTGGACTCTGGTGTCAAATTCTGAAGTTTTGACAGAGGCCCACAAGGCGGGCTCATGGTTGCAAGATCTGGGCTGATCAACTGAATGGCCTGTTCAGCTTTTCTTCTCATGTCTTTGTTCTTCCAGTTCCAGCCATCACTCAAATCAAATGCACCACGGGAGACTAAGCCAAAGCGGTCAGTCCAATTGGCAAATCTTCCTGGGCTGAAAATCTCAACCACAGACGGCGCTTCTTGGCGATGGCACCTAAGCACTTGGGACATTTTCTCTTGCACTTCTCGGCGGTCTGCGGCCTTGAAAACACAATGGACACCAATTTCCTCCTCCAAGTCATGGGTGTCTTGCCACATGTCTATCAGACTGTCCACCTCCCCTCCTGGGTAGCCGTCACAGCCCTCATCACTGCTTGGCGGTGGTTCATAAGCCTGCATGATCCGATCATATTCTTCTGGTGAAAAATTGCCGGGTGTGGTTGTAAGGACATCCTCCTCTGGTGATTCAATCTTGACCTTGTCCTTGAGATCCATCAAGTTGATCTGGTAGGAGTTGTCCTTCATTTCCAACAGTTCTGTTGACACTCCCGCCCGCAACATCACCAGGCGATTCTCATTGAGGTCGATCATGGCCCCCAGACTTTTCAACAGACGTTTACTCAAAAGAAGAGGAACGTCACCTGGCACCACATGCAGACGCACTTTCATTTCTTTCCCTCCAACAAAGGCAGGCAATTCTACTCTTCTGCTGGTTCTATCGGAAGATCCATTGCCGTACCTAAAGGTGTGAAGTTTTGGTGGGAGCTCCACTATGTCATACCCATGCTTGTGAAGAAGATCAACATGTCTCTGCAATGTGTTCTCTCCGACCAATCCTCTGCCGCACCCCGTGTCTACTATCCCAAACCCAGCATCATGGACGAGCGCACAATGAGATTCTGAGTGCTCATCGTCCACTTCGTCATCACTGCTCTGCTCCAAGAAGGCCACCTCCACACACTCAGGCGTCTTTTCTATGCCATAGTCATCAGCTGCCTTGGTGACAGTGGTGTCGTTGGGCTCAGGCACCAGGTCAATCTCAACACCGTCGCCCGCGGCTGAGTTATAGAACGCTGCCGCAATGTGGTCAACCAGCTGCTCATCGTCCACGTCACCCTCAGCGTGAGACGGGATCTTGTAGAAGATGGTCTTGCCTGTCCACACCCTGTCAGTTGCTCGGTGCGCTTCAAGACCGTTTTTCCAATTTGGGGTGTGCTGCTCCTCCACGTGGCCATCCCTTTGAATCATCACAGTCAGCCTGGCAGAGCTCAGCTCGGATATGGCACAAGGACATCAGCTCCTCGCCGGACTGAAGAGGGATGATCGTGGGACGACATGATGGCGAATCACTTGGTCACCCTTCTCCTCCCAGCTATCTTTGGGAGAATCTGACCAACTCTCCACAACAGCCGCCATTTCATCTTCCATGTCGTTCACAATTTCAAATGATTCCTCAGAGGAATCGCATGCCATGTAGACAAAGGACTCACCTTTGCCACCAGCTTTACCTTTCTTGTTGGGACAATTTCTGGAGAAGTACCCCACGCGCTGGCATCTGAAACATTTGACTCTGGCTTCCAGCTTCTTGAAACCATCACTTTTGCCCAGCCCACGTGAAAGTTTCTCTCGATTGATGGACTGACGTGTCTGCTTCCATGTCATCAGCACATCGATGGCATCTTGTTCTTCAATTGGATCATGCTCATCACCCAGGCCCTCGCCCTCTTCCGTGAGGAACACGTCGTGGAAGTCAGGCACATCCTCCTCCTCCAGGTCAGAGTTCGGTTCCACGGCATGGACCTGATTGGCAGCCTTGACATAGAGCCCATCAGGATAAGTCGTCCTGAGGGCCGCAGCCACATCCGACTCCTCATAGCTCTGTCGAGCCGCTGCCATGACCACCGCCTTCTTCTCCGCAGGAAGTCTGGAGAACCGCAAGAGCAGGTATCCTCGGGCTACCGAGGGCAGTCGCACACCTTCAGCCTCTGCAGCTGAAAAGGCTGCTCGGGCCTTTCCAGTGTAGGCCGATGTCGTCTCGTTCTTCTCCACCTTCAAGTCAAAGATGCCGTCAAGAACTTCACCTAATCTGTCATGGATGGCCTCCTCCGGAAATCTCTCATCCAGCACCTGGTAGATCACGTCCTGACCTCCAGCTTGCTCAAGGTCATCCATATTCGTTGCATCGAAAGCTCTGAGTGCAGTTCCATCTAACAGAGTGAACAGCATGGCACCTAAGGCCTTTTCATCCACTCCTTTTGCCTTCTGCACTACAAGGTATGCTCTGCTCCAACGTTTCCATCTCTTGTACTCCTTTTGGGGTTCAGGTCCTTCGCCGCTAAAGCGCTTGACCATGGACTCATTTTTGTTGCTTTCCGCCATCTTCACGCGGGCCCTAATCAGGCTCACCGCTACCAGTTAAAATTGATGAAGCCAAATAAGATCGCTCCTGCAATCACTTCCCAACCAATGCCCACAGCTGCGGCCTCGCAGCCAAAGCGCAGTAGCTCGTTTTGCTCTAAGCCAAGTCTTCGCCCCTGCAGCGATCCATCAGTCGCTGAACATGCGAGATACTAGCCTGAAAGCCAAATGTTACATAACAGCTAAAGGATTTTCTATGTGCAATCAATAATACCACATGTCAGGCCAATTCCGGTCAGAACTTCAATAAATCAAATAAATAATTGAATATTTAGGTAAATATATAATGATGATAATAATAATAATAATAATAATGACGATAATATTAAATTATTCAGATAATTATGGAAGGAAAAAGGGTTCCTTTCTCCTAGTTATTCAGGGATAAGAAGTCCAATCCTCCCACTTTGGTTCGTAAAATAATATTCAAAATAGCCCGTTAGGAGGCTACCTTTCGTAATATATTTTATAATATTTAAAAAATAATATTTTATTAATAAATTAAATATAATTCCAAATTTTATCTAATTCCCTATATTAATGAATAAGAATTTCCTTTTTTGTATTATATCCGTTCCTTCCTCCTTCCTTCCTCCCGGTTGTTCTCCCATATCCTCCCATTCACAATATCATCAAAAATCAAAAATATCCCATCCAATACACCACTCACATACCCATCACTCACACACATCCCACACACAACACACACACACATCACTCACACACACATCCCACATCACACACACATCACTCACACACACATCCCACATCACACACTCATCACTCACACACACATCCCACATCACACACACATCACTCACACACACATCCCACACCTCACACACATTTCCCACACACATCACTCACACACACATCCCACACACAATATCATCAAGCATCACACACACATCATCACATCCAATACATCACTCACATTGTCACATACACATCACTCACACACAT
>Ga0126342_10005487_pt1 | contig 22149 bp, 21 predicted proteins | sample Cyp1metagenome_FD_92528 | JGI IMG/M metagenome (GOLD analysis project Ga0126342, IMG submission 92528) | Coral microbial communities from Lord Howe Island, Old Settlement Bay, Australia - Cyphastrea 1 metagenome | ecosystem: Host-associated > Invertebrates > Cnidaria > Coral ...
CAAAGTCTGGGACCGTAAGCTACCAAAGCCAAAATGCTATGCCGAATTTGGTGAAATGATTTCGAGTCCCCAAATTGGCCTCCAAATTGGCCCCCAGGGGCCCCATTACTGCTCCCTTAACTCCCCCCAGTTAAGGGAAAAAGTTAAGGGAGCAGTAATGCGAATTAGGTTGTAAAGACCATTACTGCTTCCTTAACTCGCTGCTCCCTTAACTCCCCCAGTTCAGGAGCAGTAATGGAGGTTTTGGTGTCCGTTTGGGGGTCCAAAATTCGCCAAAAATCCATGATTTTGAATCCCCAAATTGGCCTCCAAATTGGCCTCCAAATTGGCCTCCAAATTGGCCCCCAGGGGCCCCAAGTTAAGGGAACAGTAATGGAAAATTAAGGGAACAGTAATGGAAAGTTAAGGGAGCAGTAATGGAAAGTTAAGGGAGCAGTAGTGGAAAATTAAGGGAACAGTTAAGGGAACAGTAATGGAAAATTAAGGGAGCAGTAATGGAAAGTTAAGGGAGCAGTAATGGACAGTTAAGGGAACAGCTAAGGGAGCAGTAATGGAAAATTAAGGGAACAGTAATGGAAAGTTAAGGGAACAGTAATGGAAAGTTAAGGGAGCAGTAATGGAAAGTTAAGGGAGCAGTAATGGAAAGTCAAGGGAACAGTTAAGGGAGCAGTAATGGAAAATTAAGGGAACAGTAATGGATAAAGAAAACGTCTTAGAGTAACATCCTAATATATATATATATTTGTTTTTTCAGATTTTCGAAAAAAAAACAGCTTCCGAGTTTAGTCAACAGTTGATGTTGATCATTATTTTCATTAATTTTCCAGCAATTTTTACTGAAGCCAGGACGCACAAGCCACGGCGGCACGGATGATGCGGCGGAACACCATCATGGCGACGCCGGACTGGGTGGCTGCGTGGAATCTTAGGAAATTCAGAAAGTGCTTCGAAAAACTCGGAGAAATGGTGGGTGAACTAGGAAAAATGGATAAAAATGGTGGATATTCCCATTAAATCACCATGAATTCCCATTCAATCCCATGAAATTTCCCAGAGAGTATATCAAATATTCGCATTACTTCCCATTAATCCTAACATTGTTGCTGGTTAAATCCCTTTTATTACACATGATTTGGACCATATGCGGTAAACCCAATGCCATAAACCATCCCATACAATTCAACCATGACTTCATAATGAACATCAGCCCATTACAAGGCGACATACCGACATACCCAATGCCAAAAAAAAAATTGGGGGGATGGTTTATCGCTGGGTTTGCCATGTTACCCTCTGGTTATTTAACATAGCCATGGAAAATGACCCATACAAATAGATGGTTTACCTATTAATAGCATGGTGATTTTCCATGGCTATGTTAGTCATAACCAGATGGTATATGTAGGTGTTTGGAATAACCATGATCATTGGTGTTATATCATGGAGTTATATCCCCAAAAATATGATCATGGTGTTAAATAACCAGAGGGTAATTACAGTGAAGTAACATCGCAAATGGCCATATCACCATTTTGAATATGCACATCATCGAACTTAATGGGCCATTATCCTCTGTTAGTTTACCCCAGGGTATATCTAAGTCAGATGGTGGCTTAACCATGGTTTAAATGGCAACATTTGTCATTTAATGGGATATACTGGGATCAGGATTCACTTAGATGTAGATGATATAATAATTGGATAATGGGAATAGTACCTGTAAGAAGAATGCCCTCATCATGAATCCCATCCTCATAACAGGGCCCTATTTTTACATTGTCACAGCCCCCGAGGTTTCCACGGATGGATGTGATTCACATCTTTTTTTTCTGCAGTTAGATAAATCCATGGTGTACACTTACTGGTTGGTGGTTTCAAACATGAATGTTATTTTCCATTTCCAAAAATGGGATGTCATCCGAAACCCAACTGACTTTAACTCCATCATTTTTCAGAGGGGTAGGTCAACCAAACCGCCAACCAGGTTACTAGCGTATATTCAAATGGATACCCTCTGGTAAACGTTTACATAACTATGGAAAATCACTATCTTTCATGGGACAACTCACTATTTCTATGGCCATTTTCCATAGTTTTTAATGGAAAATCACCATTTTTAATGGGTAAATCCACTATAAATGGCCATTTTCAATAGCTTTTTGTTAGTTTACCAGGCCGGGTAGATGTGAATCGAAATCTGACGACATTTTTTCTGATGAAAAAAGACACCCAAATCTGAAAACCAGGACCTCTCAGGCCTCACGGAGAAGGAGTGACTTCGATGTTCATGGCTAAGATGTGCATATAATATAATGTCGTAATATATATATATATATACATGTATAATATGAATATATATATATAATTATATATGCATATACACTTAAACTATTTATGAATATTGGTGATGCGTCTATGAAGCAATTGATGATCAGCAATTTCCATGGCTTTACTACGCGCCGAAACGCCCTGAAGGGGATCGGTGGTTTGACGTGAGACCCGAGATGCCACGACAATGAGTGATAACCATCAATCCATATGGCTGGTTTTTGACATTGCTTGAAAAACAGACAACTAACCAGCTATTGGGGAAAAATATGGAAAAATCGGATTGGTTTATCATCGGATTGGTTTCTTTCGGAAAAATACAGAAGAACTAACCAGCTATTTGTGAAAAAACCATGGTTTCCAGGTCAAGATTTTCTCTTTCACCAACAGCGATAATGATCTCCAAGACAAATGAGGATTACAACAAGAGCAGGAAGTCAAAGCATTGACATTGGGATTGATCCTTAGATGAGCCGCTCGTGATTAGCTAACTGCTTAGTTACTGAGTTATAAAATGTTACAAACCACATTAAACCACTATATCCCAGCCCAGCTATGATCCATTTCCTAACTGGTTTTATAAGTAACGTCCATGGCCCATCAAAGTAGGTCCAATTTTTTGGACATCCAAAAATTCGGATGGTCGGCGTCCGTTGGATAAAACCGGGTGCCACGCCACGAAAGATCTGCAGTTAGTGCCTCCGTGTCGGGATGTGAGAAGACCGAGAAGGAAGAAAGGCACACTTCGAAATTATCCCATCAGTGTGCTTTCTATATCTTTCTCAAGTTTCAACCCTCTGGTTTTTTTTTTCTAAAAATGGGGATACCGAATCTAATAGGAAAAAGTCATGGCAGACCATGAAATTCCAGAAATTCTAAATCAGTTTCGAAGTGCATCAGAACTGCTTTTCGAAGCACGGGGCCTCCTGGGCTCTGCTCGACTTGAGTAATGGATCTGTTCATTTCCACTTTGGGATCCAATGTGTAGGAGGGTTTACCCTCTGGACTAACATAGCTATGTAAAATCATCCTGTTGAAATCTGCTGAGGTAAATCTTAAATCAACGCACCTTTATGGCCCATCTATAGACGCTTGGTTTACCAAAGGCTACCGTTCTTTAAGGCCTTTATGGGAGACATCCTGACACGCATCGCAGCGTCTCCCTGAAGGACACTGTGAAACAGGTCCCCCCCGGGACGTAGCGCTGCACCACGTCTGGGGTTTCATGGGAAAATTCCATGGGAACATATATAACTATATAAAACTAGTAATGTTAGTAAAGCAATGGGATACACCATCCCCCATGATTTTTTCCATAAATGGATGGTATATATAAAGCATCAATCCTGGGTGGTTTATTGCTTTAACATTCTCAAATGTCCATTATTTTTTGATTCATATCTATAGGATATCAACCAGCCACTGTAAATATGCCCTGATTCTTTGAAAACAGATGGGGCCTTGGGTCAAGTCAGTCAAGTCATTGGGTGCATTTATTGGGAATAGTAACCCCAACTGACGAACTCATATTTTTCGGGATTGAAACCACCAACCAGTAACAATATCTAACACTTAGGACCTTCCAATCTGTGGTCCCCCAGGTCTTTCAAGGCTGCCTAAAAACCACATCTTTCATCATCCTGCGCCATGTCGTCTCGTAGCTTGGTGCAAAGTGAAGTTGAACGACAAAGTTAGTTCCATACTAACAATCTGCTGAAAAAATTGGGTACTCGTTTTTTGTTTTTGTTTTTGCATAGCTGCTGACAGCTGGTCTTATTTGGTACAACATCCTAAGGTGGGATCATAGCTTCATAGTCACAAGCGTTTCGAGCTTCGGCCCTGCTTCCACCTGGTGCTTGGCTGTGTAGCCGAAAGCCACCCACGGCGCAGCTGCTGAACGTCGGAAATCCATTAGGACTGGACGTTGAACGGCGGAAAATGATAGAAAATGGTCGTCGACACGGCAACACCTTGGCTTTGTTTGAGGTGATTTGTTATCCCCATGGGAAATCCACTACTTGGGGAATCTATAGAATCTATAGGGAATATTTTGTATTTTTTTTGGCTTGCTTGGGTCAGAGTTCTCTCACAGAATGACTGGTCAAACATGTGTGTAGTCTTGGGGTCCCATGTTCAAAGATGTTCAAATGATCATGTGGCCAGCAATGTTCTGATCCATGTTGGGAAGCAGTGTCCCTACCCCATCAGACTACCAAAAGCCAATCTCCAGCTATGAGTCTTTTCAGAGCTCCATGTAATTGGCTTCCGGTTTCTATCAAAGTCTGTAAAAGTTCAAATTATAAAGCTCTGCAGGTGATTGTCAATACTGGCTACACATGGCTAAACCATCAAGAGTATCTGAAATCACATTTCAGACACTTTGAAATGTTCATGGGTTCATCAAAGAACATGACATAAATCAATTCTGATGGTCTTAGATGTGAAGTATGAGTTCGTTTGTATATGATCATGATCATTATGACCATGATGATCATGATGATCACGATCATTATCACCATAATTTGAGTTCGTTCGCACATCATCCAAAACATGATGGCTGCTGATCAGAATCAGCCTTTAGGTGGCTCCTCTCCAGATGTTGGCGCATGGCCGGGCGTGGCTGGCACGGTTGACATGGGAAGAGCCTTGTTCAGAGGAATCGGTATGAACCCATATATATATATGTATATATATAGTGGTTTACTGGGGATATGATGTGGATAAATTGAGATTGAGCATCATGGGATTTGGCCAACAATATGATAGTTGGGTGTGTCTGAAAATTTTGATTAAGCATTGGATTTGATGGGATTAACCAGCCAATATATGGGATTTAGTTGGATTTACAACCAACCATAGGATATTTAAGTGTGTCTGGAAATGGGGTATACCTCCTATACCTAGCAAGTATAATGTGGATCACGATGATCAACATTATGAATATCAAATTACCAGCTGTTTTGATGTGAACAGAAGGGAACGGTATCAGACCAATCAGCACTAAAAAAGTGAACAAGCAAAGTCATAAGTAGTCATCATTCTAGCCTGTGCTGCACGTGGAAATCCGCAAGAATAGGCAAATAACTGAGATAAATAGAACACATTACATCTTTGTTTTAAAGATGTTTAGTTCTAGTAGTATGTTATGGCCACCCGCGGGTTTAATCTTAAATGCTGATTGGTTTCGGATCTTCGTCGTTTTCATCCTGGCCTGACCAGCCCTAGTGATGGGTTGTTTCCACCCATTGCTTGTGCTGTTGTACCCACATGTGACACGATGAACCGGTTGGGATTGCCGAGATGCTAGAAAACTGGCCCTTGCGCCTTAAGACTGGCCCTTTTCGCCTCAACACTGGCCCTCGTGCCTTAAGACTGGCCCTCGTGCCTTAAGACTGGCCCTCGTGCCTTAAGACTGGCCCTCGTGCCTTCAGACTGGCCCTCGTGCCTTAAGACTGGCCCTCGTGCCTTAAGACTGGCCCTCGTGCCTTAAGACTGGCCCTTGCGCCTTTAGACTGGCCCTTGCGCCTTTAGACTGGCCCCTGCGCCTTAAGACTGGCCCTTGCGCCTTGAGACTGGCGCTTGCGCCTTAAGACTGGCCTTTGCGCCTTAAGACTGGCCCATGCGCCTTGAGACTGGCCCTTGCGCCTTAAGACTGGCCCTTGCGCCTTAAGACTGGCCATTGTGCCTTGAGGATTGCGCCTTAAGAACTGGCCCTGAGATTTGAGTTGGCAGGGTCTATATTAACTTGGCGGGTTGTGCTTTTATAATTTTGTTGCTTTGACATGTCTGTCCCGCCCGTTTCTACGTCAGAACCGTCCATGCCGGCAGCATTTCCTGTTCATATTTGCGATGATCGGTTGCCTAGATTCTAAGATGCCAGATGGGGTGCCCCCAAATTGTACATATTTAATATGTCTGGAATCATTCATGTTTTTTACTTTTTTTTTACAAACTTCAAAACTCAATTGTGTAGTCAATAGGGTGATGATATTTGAATATTGGTTTGTGTGATGTGAAAGCAGGGTACCCTTAGGTAAATCCAATGGTTTATAACGCTTTCCCACATTTTCCATATGAACAACTTATTTCGCATTTGGCAAGCCCCGTATGATTCCGCATTTGTTCCTCGTTTCCAGCAACCTGCGCTGAACATGTCACCAAATGTCGCTTGCCGCACACTGTTTCGACTTGCAGAGCTTCGATTTCTGCTTCATGCACGCTGCAGAGAATTCAAGAGGTACCACTACACCATACTACACCAATGATCAACATTCAAAATGTTTCAAAAATCATTCAAACCATTCAGCATTAGTTAGAGCACGTCATTCATTGTCGTTGACCAAAAACCGCCAACTTTGAACGATGGCTCCCCCAGGTGCACCGGGGTCACTGGTGGCCCCGTTTGGTAATAAAAATCAATCGACCAAATCAGGGTAAATCTGGGAATTTATACCGTGGAACTTATGGATGGAACAACACAATCTATATTATACTATATTTGGGTTTTATGAAAGAACATCATCTATATATATATATGGTCTGGATGTTTAATTTGAATGTTTTTTAAATTAAGATTATTCCATATCACCATATTGTTTATTTAGACAGATACATTGTATATTATAAACAATATATATATATATATACATATTATCACCATGGTCCAGAAATTCTACTGACCCACCCACTACATCACCCGTGTTTACTCCAGGTGCAGCACATCCCAACCTCACGGTGGGTGGCCTATTGGCATTGGGAGGTGCGCCTTAGTGCATCCCAGTTCCGTTCAAATCCAGTAAAATGCGACAACATTTGGTGTATATGTAAAATATATATGATATTCCATCAAAATTTGCGCTGATTAAGTATGTACTGGAGTGTGCATCGGATGTTGGCTGTTGCATGAAACCTGCTAAAACGATATTATCACTTAAATATATGGATGTTGCATATATACAGTATACACGTACATGTACTACATGTGTTATCATATATATATATATATGCACATACGTGGTTATTACAAACTGGCATGCATGCCCATGTATTCCGGTTGGTATGATGCGACTGCCCAGAATTGGATAAATCCCAGTGCTATACATGTATATAATATATATATATATGTAATTTATCAAGAGCTTGCTAAATGGGAAACACATCTATATAAGTAGGTTGTATTCAGCGTGGGCTGGATTCAAGTGTAGTTGGGCTTACTGGCAAACTTGATACTCGGCCATGTGGCACATGGTTTGGAACTTCGTGGATTAACGTTCTGCTGTCAACGGAGGAATATATCATACAGTGTTGTCACCGTACGAATCAACCATCCCCAACAGAGGTTTCTGATTGGGTTTAGAACGTTAACCAGTTCGAACATTGTTTCTTTCCAGGAACTCCAACTCAATCAACAGCAGCATCACTCGGCATTTTGATGCATCAGAACGCCTCGAATTTTGGCCTGTGACTGTCTGGTCATCTAACACTTTGCTATAGAAAATCATGATTTTAAAGAGGTGAATCATCAAAGTAAATGGGCCATTTGCACCATAACTATGTTTACTGGAGGCTACACTATATTTCTCTGGTTTTTTGTGATGATAGACATCCGTTCCTACGCAACACTACTTTGCCCACTGGAATGGTGATCTCAAGTCACTTGACCCATAGTTGGAATATCGAGTTGGAAAATATGTTGGATCTCAATTATAGCAACCAACCATAGCAAACCAGCTCACCCACTGAAGCCAAAGATCTTTGCTGTACCCCATGGCGAGCCATCGGCGCAATGCACGCATGGGGCCATGTGCTTCTGCTGGGCAGCATGGTGGCAAGACGTGACAAGACTTGGACATCGAAAAATCCATGACAGCAACCAGCTAGACCTATGTTCAGACATTTACGTAGAGCTACGTTCCTGAAACTTTAGCCTGGAACATGAGCTGTTTCTTTTTACACTTGCTGAAAAACCGTGCTTTTGGTAGCCTGAAATATGGCGGATTTATAAAAAGAGGGTACAACACCAACCATAGAGGCAGGAATAGTGAGGATATACTGGCAATAGAATTGGCTGATATAGCGGACACGTTTTTGGATAGATGGGTGTGTTTCCAAGTATATCCCAGACCTGCAATTCTCACAACGATGAAAAATAGGAGGTAGTGGCACCCAAGTTTGACTCCTGAGCCACTCGGCCCTTTGAGATGGATGCCTATGATATGACACGATTCAACATGACTCAGGAGACAGTGATATAATTTGTATGTCTTGGAATGTACTTGATATATCTGGAATATTGGGAAAACCCGATCCAAACATCAACGTTCGATTCATTTGCATTTGCATTTCTATGCACTTCTCCTCCAACATTCTTCGCCTGGATAACTATGTATAGACAAGGGAAACCCATAAATGATCATAAATATGGATATTCAGAATACTCAGGCTATCATTATCTATTCATATCTATTTTTTCAAGCTGACATCCACCCCTTTTTCGGACAGCCGTTTCCCCTAACAGGGGACGCCCTGTTCCAAACCGAGGCTGTGCAGCTGCCTCCGAGGCGGCTTCGATGGATTTTTCCATGGATTTTGCGATGCCCAAAAGAGGGGGCGGATTTTCCATCGCTATGTGAAATGCACCATCTGGTATGTATATTTATTTACAGTAATATAGTTATACTCTTACATATATATATATAAATGTATGTATATCATCCTAAATATATCCAAATTTCCCATTGAAACATATCATGCACTTTGCACTGGAAAAAGCTATCGCACTGAACTATTTCATGCCCCATTTTTCAACATACTATCACTAACTAGGATGTTACCAATCAAGTGGAGAACTTTCTACCTATGGGTTATTAACCACTTAGTAACTTAGTAAGATCTTGGTAAGAACTTAGTAGCTAGTCAATCCCATCACCCTAATATTAAACACCCCATAAATGGTCCCAATTATGTGGAATTTCCCTACTAAACCATGGTTTCTAAGGGGGTCTTTAATATTAGGGGGAAGGGACTAATAAGTTTTATTCCCCTGGAGTTTCCTTCTTCCTTGACATATATTGTTTCCGTGTGCCAGGACCTAGAAGAAAGTGGTGGAGGGTGCAGGTGCGAACACGAAGACATAGAGAATTCACTATGGAAATTGGGTGAAATTGGGATTTCAATATCGATCAAGCGATGTTTAGATCGTGCTTTAAGAGCGTACACATGTTATCCAGCAATTCGTCCCGATGGTTGACCAACTATGGGAGTTTCAGCTGGGACGGATTTCGTTCCCCCTGCAACCTGGAAAAAGATAGACACGTAAAATTCTACTAAATTGGTAAGTTGAGTTTACTAAATTGGTAAGTTGAGGTTACTAAATTGGTAAGTTGAGTTTTCTACTTTTTGTATATGGACATCACATGGCATCACCTGTTGCAAGACTCACCAATCTTTCAACACCAAAACAATGATATCATGGGATATCTGACACCCAGAAAAAACGAGGAACCAATTTTAGTTCGTTGATTTTCGGGGCTATAAACTTCCATTTATATCATATATCCATGTATGGGGTATGTTCCAGCCAGCCATGTTTGATTACCAGAGAGTATACCACTATTAATCGATTCTTATTACATTATTAGTAAACCTGGAGAACTTGGGGAAAACCATTCTCCCAGTCACAGGATTTGTCGATGGCGCAGGTATTTTCACTCCGAAGCCTGCGGCGTGGAGCCGTTCCCATCGTTTTTCGAGGCACCGCACCGGGATGGAGGGGTGATCAAACTGTCAACTTGTGAGGAAGTGGTGTTTAATATTACTGTAGGGGAATAGGATTACACTATAATACACTATGTATATATATATGTGTATATGACAGAATATGTATAAATTTGTATAAATATGTATGATATGTACATGATACTTACATAGTATAGACATGATATAATATGATACTATATATATAATATATGCACATACATATTATGTCTATTAAAGTAACCCCAAAAAAGATAGACACGTAGATCATCAGCAAATTAGTAGCGATGCACTATTTTAGTCTTCTTGGGGAAGACCATGTATATATATATATTAGAACTTATGGCATGCACATGTTGCCAATATGACGGTTGCTCGGCGCATCCGAAAGAGATCCTTAGGGCTGCATGCACTAACCAGCATCAGGTGGGATATGGGGCGTGATTACTATGGTTTAAAAAATTGCCCATATTGGCGGAAAGTCATCAACCCATTCATAAGATAGATGTATCAATACATATATATATATATATATATACATACATACATATATACATACATGTGTATGAATATGTGATGATGTATTTAAAAACAAATATACATACACCCATGATGTTTGGATTTCCAGCGTGGGACGGATGACCATGCCACATATGTTCACCAGAAATGGCAACGGACAATCGCCCCATCTATTAGACAATTTACCTATCACACATTGCAATTCTCCATGTCAGGTTAGGCTAATTACTGTAGAGGGTCTCATTTTCCAAGCTCGCTTTTTGTGGGTCTAGCCCTCTGCGAATGTGCACTTGGAATATCTTGGAATCTGGAACTTCACAGGGATTCTGCATTATGATTTTAGTATATTTCCATACTATGAAGATTTCCAGTTCTATGAAATGTCCAATATATTGAAGATGTTATATATGTCATATAGTATATTGGAAATCGTAGCTGCATCTACAGATTTCTATTTATTTCCAGGTCAAAATTCAAATCTGGATAGTGAGGAAACTGATTCTGAGGAAACTCAGCCATCATAATACCCATGGGGGATTGATGAATATAGCTATTGGATCAATGACTGCTTAGTAGCTCCAAGGATGTGTTCACTTTGAGCATATAAATTTGGATGATTTTTCCAAATTTATATAATCACCAATGTATACTGATGCTGATACAATATGGATATATATATATGTGCCAATATTAATGATGGGAATTGATACAACCTTTTGCGTTGAAACTACCAATCACTCAACTATTCTTGATCCACTTCCACCTCGTCGATAGCCACAGCCAGGAATGGCGAAAGAAGGCGCACGGAAGAGCCATGCTGAAAAAAGGATTACATGTTGATGCCGCGGGCTTTCAGATGGAAGATGTAAATTGTGTAGATCTAGTTTCATTGTCGACTCCAAGCCTTTGTTTTCCCCTTTCCTATGCAGTACCAGTCAGGAATCAGTTGTTCTTGGGGGTGGGTTGAAAGCACTAAACCTGATATGTTTGGCTCTTGGCACTTGTTCTGTCTGACACACGCAGCGTTGCAGACGGAATGCTGGCTTTGCAACAACCAAGAGCGTGAGCCCAAGTGCGGGAAGGCTTGCGAAAAATGGGACTGGGTCATCATCCGATAACATCCTATAGCTGACATGATCATCAGCAGCCCTTTGGGCTGACTCTTTCTTATCGTATCTTGGGGTAAAGATAAAAACTGGTTGCTTCAATGGCCATTTCAGGAACCTAAATTCGAGGTACCTACCATATATAAGGCCTATATAAGGCCTATGTAAGGGAATATCCCCACAAAATATGATCTGATATGGTACAGTACCTCCATTTTAGGATCCTGAAATCCACATTGATTGATGGCTTCCATCCAACTGACAAATGATAAGTCGACTTGCCCAGGCTCGTACTGAAGAGCAGGGATGTTTTGAAGGAGCCATTGTGGCGGCTGGGAACATTTCAAGTCCTGGTGAAACCAACTGGATGGCTAGTTTCTCCTCGGCCAGGACTTTCTCTACACAGAACGGCCTGAGATTCCGGTCCTGGGCCAGGACCAGTAACCAACTGATCTGCCGGGGGATAAAGATCATGCCATTATCATCTATAATGGGATATTATATGGAATATTATCATCATCTATAATGGAATATTACCATCATCATTATATGGGATATTATTCCAACTGATCTGACAACAATTATAATATCATGACTGGTTGGTGCTTTGGAACATGGCTTTTATGACTTTCCACAATATATATATATGGGATGTCATCCTTCCCATTGACTTTCACTCATATTTTTCAAGATGTTATTTTGTTTTTACCACCAACCAGATGACAACTGCAGCATGATCCAATGGAAGATTCCATTTTTCCATGGGATATTCATGGATATAAACCATGATGTTTTGCATGATCTAATTGGAAGTTTTGTTAAAGAAATCATCCCATCATGGATCCCTACGGATCATCCCGTTGTTAAGATGCTTCCCCCAGATGCTCCATGTATATTTTTTTTTATCACTGGGATATATACAGATAAATGTGAAAAAGCACCATGGGTTGCATATGGGCTTGATATGGCTGGACTTCTAAGCCCTTTGTTTGATTGAACGTGGTTGTTCTGCCTGATTTCTCTATGTTGAATTGCGAGATCTATTTTCAGATGAGCAGTGTTGATTGGTTGATGATTAGGATTATACCACCCTTTAGTGGGGCTTATCACCATCCATCCGAGGGTTTTGAAAACTGCTCAGATAGGTGTAGGATTTCCATGATTTATGGTACGGGTGTATTGTAAAGTCGCCTTTGTTTGTCTTTTGCGCAGGAAATGGACCTACATGACATTTGGAAAGAGCACGGGCGCCCAGAGCCCTCTGGGGCCCCTCGGTGTCCAGGTCATAGTTGCCCAGAAATTGATGGTTTTTCATCGGTCTACCCGGTCTACACACAGAGGAAACATCCCCCATCCCTTGTGACTTTAGGACTTACCCTCTGGTAAACTAACATAACTATGGAAAATCACCATTTTTAATGGGAAAATCCACTATAAATCACCATTTTCAATAGCTATGTTACAAATTACCAGAGGGTAGTGCCAGCTGATTGTTCGTTGCACCAGATTGATTCTTCGTTGCCTGTGAAGATGTTATCCAAAGCTGTCCCTATCTTTTGCCGAAGCCATGGTAGCGTGGTCCTGTGGTCCTCCAACCACTGGCCGCTCCAACGGACAGCGGGGGCACAGACCCAAATACAGCTGCGCAGTCCATTGTTGCTGATTGTGCCCGCGCACTCTTTCACAGCAGTTTCATGTGTGGACAACATCTAAAACTATCTAAATGCTTTCGGTCAAATATGCCCTTGCTGGCATATAAATTAGATCACAGTATTCCACGAGGAGACTTGGGGACCGGTTACCACATGCCACCTTGCGACCCAGCGTGGCCCATCTCTCCTGAAAGGTCCAACGTTGGCAGACTGGCAGACGGGGGGTTGCCTTCCGATCCCTCGTTAGGACGTGCCTGGCGGGTTTCCTGCTGGCTCTCTTCTCTACGACTCGAAGTCAGGACATTGGGGGCGTTTGGGCGATCAGATGAACGGGTGATGTGGGGAGTTTTAACGTGTTGTAAGGGCAACAAATGGGGTACGATGGAAGTATCATTGGGATCTACCCTATGATGGTGTCATGTTTTACATAGCTGGACAAACCAGCCTTTTAGTTCATTTTACTTCGTTGTTTTTACATGTTCTTACCATTAAATGTTTGATCACCGGAGGATAGTTTTAACAATGAGACATAACCATACGCAATGAGACAAAACTATCCAAGAAGAACGATATGGATTTGTCCACGGATGGGAGATGGGGCCTAATTATATGGCCAATAAAAATAGGAAGATATTACCCTCTGGTAAACGTTTACATAGCTGTAGAAAATCACCATTTTTAGTGGGTAGATCAACTATTTCAATGGCCATTTTCAATAGCTATGTAACAAATTACCAGAGGGTAATTGGGATCATTATCTTCCCAATCAAGATCCTAATTGGGCCCACAATTTGTTGATTAATGGCCCATAACAATGATCTTATATGGCCATATATGGCCAATAAAGATACGAATCTCCAATTACCAAGATTATCCTGAATATTACCAAGATTATCCTAATCATGATGAAACATCAAGATTAGGATTAGGATCTCCAATTCTCACTTTCCCTTCCCAGGATGATGATCCCATCATGGAACATAACGGGCTAGAAGCTATAGCAGCGATAGCAACCTGTTAAATTACCAGAAGCTGCATATTTATATATACAATTATATAATTATATACATAATATATAATCATATTCATATATATATATATACACTTATTATGCAAGTCTTGGGCATAGACAACTTGGGGCTACCTTCAGGTAGAAACCACCAATTCCTCGTGTCGATCTCTCGTTGAATCCGCGCAGTCTGTCCAGCCCTGGAAGTTCTACGATGTCGGCGGCGGCCCTGGGTATCCCTGGGAGATGCGACACGGATGCCCTGGTGCTGACCCATGGGTTCGAAGATTGACCATCATTGACCTATGAAAAATGGTGATTTTCCTATGAAAAATGGTGATTTTCCTATGAAAAATGATGATTTTCAATCGCAAAGTGTTAAATTTCCAGCTGGCATAGCCAATTTTCCATCATATTCAGTTATTATATAGTTATGTATCCCATGATACTCTCCAGGTAAAGAGCTAGAAAGGGAGTATCTCCAGGCAAAGAGCTAAAAAGGGAGTAATCTCGATTAGTACTATATGATATTGGATCCTATTAGTGACTTCGTGGACTTGTTTCTTTCTCTTCATTGAAACCATGCCCTGAGGGTATCCCCAGAAAAAGGTCACCTCCCCGCAAGCGAATGTCGGACCATTGGGGAGATACCCCTTTTTGGATATCCATAAGCGATCTATGCATCTCAATCTATAGATCTAAGAGGATTGAAATTAGAATTATCTATCCTGGAGTAAATCATGAATATAACTTATAACATTATATATATATATGTATATATATATATATATGAGTAAGCGGCAAATTATACACGATTATTGTAATATTAATTTCGTCTTGCTTTGCCTTGGCCTTGAGCGGTGTTTTCGAAAACTTCATTACCGGGGACGACCCGATACCGATACCCAGAAATCCTCACTACCGATGGGGGACGACCCTAATTTGTGCACGGCATGAACATGAACCATTTTTTTTGTCTGCTATTCATAATGCTGTATATTTATATGTATATGTATGTATGGAAATTGCGAAAGATCCCACATTCTATCTTCAGGATGATTATAAGCATCTATCATCATTAAATAGTTATATATATATACCTCCGTCTCTATCCATTGGATGTAGATTCATTGAACATATGTAATCTAGATCCATGATTCACAATTCAATAGATCAAGGATAATCTCAACTAAATATACATGAAAATCAATCTATAGATCAAACAATTTCAATCTATAGGAACTAGAATGTGTTATTGGATTGTTTGATCTATATCAATGTTATTGGAATGTTATAACGGATTATACCCGATAGATATAGATCTATATAGATCAATTTATTCTTATTGGAATATTAATCTACCCTCTGGTAAACTAACAAAAAGCTATTGAACATGGCCCAGTCGAAATAGTGAGTTTTCCCATTAAAAAGTGGTGGATCTTTCCATAGTTATGTACACGTTTACCAGGCCGGGTATATCTATTGGATCTCCTGGGTTCACAACTCGCCACAGCTCCAGAGGCTTATCCTTGATCAACAGCTGCGCCTACGACGAGGCGAGGAACGCCATGTCTATTGTTTCCGCATGACATATGGAGGGGGTTTCCTGTAAAATTTATTGAAATTTTGCCAAAGACATGGCTGATTTGGATTTTGGCATGAACAAAAAATCACAAAGAGTAGGCGTGATTGGAGTTTGTCCAATCAGAAGTTTTTTAGTCGTTTCCAAAAGTTTCCGAAAACCAGCGAGACCTTTTTCAGCTTTGAGCTCGGAGCTGCACCGGAAGGCCGGTGAACGGCAACCAGTTTTTGTCTCCCCCTATCATAGACATTCATAGACTATCAATCCAGTTCATTGTTTGCTTCCATTGAATGTCATCATGTCATCATCACCCAATAGTGGGCAGGGGTCCTAAAATAGGGGGACCCCAAAACGGATGGGAAACGCTACAGGCGAAGTTCTTCGCTCGCTATGGCATTACAACTGCGCAGGCGGGGCACGGGCGTTCCCCGTCCCCAGTTAGATTGATGGAATATCCTTTATTATCCTTTATTATATATGGGATGAAACATGGCTTATATATGGATTATACAGTATGACCCATATAAAAGCCATATTTCATCACATATATATATATGTACACCACGGATCCGATTCGTGAGATGCACATCCAAGTTTTCCAAATGCCTAAAAATGCCGGTGGGATCAGCACCTTGGTACGCTGCGTTTACATCTCGAGACGTAAAAGGAGCAGGATTGGTTTTTGAATCTTATATTTTCATCCGATAGGAATGAACATACCTATATACGCGTATAATATATAGTATTAAATATAAAACGTACTATTATTTAATATATACTATCACATACTATAACAATATATATATATATACAATGTATATACAATATTGCATAGTACATCTAAGAATACGTGTGTATATATACACATCATCTTATAGTTATATATATATTATGTATATGTCACTGCGGCGCTAGATCCAAGCAATGTTAAGGCTGTTCAGGTGCTTAGTCTCGATTGGCCACGTTGGAGAACCACCAAATGTTGATCCAGATGTCAGTGCATTGCTTCAATAGGGAAAATCTGAAGGAATCCCTGATTTTACCAGTTTTTTTGGGGGTTTCCTGCAATTCTCCCTTCAACCCATATACACACATATATATATACATATATATATATACTGTATATTATATATATATATGTACATACATATATGGGAAGATGGGATTGGCGAAGTATTGCGCTACGAAGTCAGAACTATATATAATGTTTTTTTTTGGGGGGGGGTCTCGACTTTCATGAAGTCTGCAGTGGCTCAGGTGGCGTACAATTTCTACATCTTGGGCTTGCCATATCATTTGCCTGATCCCGTTCTACACTTGCAGGCCAAACAACCACCGGCCAGTCGTGCCAGTCGAAGTGGATTTCTAGAGTTGAGCATCATCCAATTCGCTGTATGAAAAGTGGAACCACACTAGTCCACAATAGTTTATAGGCGTTTTCATTCGAAAGATGACTTTGCCAATCCCATCTTGGTATACAAGTGGGGATGAAATCACCTTCTTTGGGACATTTTGGGACAATATATAGGGCTGTTTGATATTATGGGATTGCTAATCTATTGTCCCAAAATATCAAACATAGCTGGAAAATGTTGTTTTCCCATAATATTAAAATGGGGATTTTCCATAGTTGGCATTGCTGGACATGGCCATTTGCGTCAGCATCTTCGCAACAGGTCTCGATTTCAAGCCACTGTATCGGATATATCGGCAGATAGCATCACTTTCTCCCAGATATTCCACGTTTGTTATTGGCAAACATGAAGCATGATCCAAGTCTCAGTCAATGTAACAGCACCATAGAGAATATCTATACCCTCTGGTAATTTGTTACATAGCTATGGAAAGATCCACCATTTTTTATGGGAAAATCCACTATTTCTATGGTCATTTTCAATAGCTATGTTACAAATTACCAGAGGGTATATATTATAATACACTGTATATATGGTTATAGATACTATATAATGTACATATTGGCACATAGAAATTCCAAGAGCCTGAGAGAGAAATGAATTCAAACAGCGTCATGATTCATTTCTAAGTATTTAGAACCCATCATTGTTCTATAATTTCAATATTTTTCTTATTCAACTTGAAGATCATTAAAAACAACTCAAAATTAAAAACCATCGTGTGTATACCCTCTGATAAACCAACATAGCTATGGAAAATCAACATTTTTTGTGGATAATTCAACTATTTGTATAGCAATTTTCAATAGCAAACTGTAACAAATTACCAAAGGGGTATCATGATTAATCCCATTATTAATCCCATAGCTATGTTAGTATTTAATATTAACCATTATCAACCATTATTAACCGTTAATCTGTTAAATTACCAGAGGCTATCTTTGAAGTCGCCTCCGGCTCAACACATTCTCCAGGCCAGTGAGACGTCCACATCGTCATCGCTTCAAGCACTGGAGGTGCCAACGGAGGTGTCGAAGAAGTGCTGGTAGATAGTGCAGCGATGATTTTTGTTTGGACATACCCATCAGTTGATAGGTGGTTTATCCCATTATTTATAGGGTTGAGAAACCATCCAAGGACAGGGGAAAGTTATGAAATATAAAAATCTACCGTGGGTAGTTGCGAAATCCTGCACCAGTTGATAGGTGGTTGAAAGCCTATAAATAGTGGCATAAACCTATTAACTTTCGCAACCATCCACAGTATCAATGGTTTTTTTCTCAGGGAACATTTACAGGAAACCACCAGATTTCATCGGAAAAAGACCCTGGTTTCCTGTAGATGTTTACCCTAAACCGATGCATTGAATATAATTACTTAGCATGCTTTATAACTTTTATAGATTAATATAGCTCAAACATATGCTTAGGTTTTCAAAAGTAATGACCCCAGTTGGGTACAATATGTTGTGATAAAGGGTTACAAGGTTTAGATTCAGAGTGATATCATAAAGTTCAAACAGTTTAAACCCAGCCAGGTGGAACTTCAATAATGTTTGAGTTGGTGGATCCGGCTTAGTAACCACCAACAACCCCTGAAAAAGGCGTTTGATTCATTTGGTGGTTTGTTAAGAACACATATTAATATCTACACAGTTATAACTACCAACTGGCTCATAATCAAGTTTGAATTGGGTAAAGTTTGTAGAACGGAATAGCTACCAAATTGAAAAGTCTGGTGAAATAAAGTGGGTGAACCCAGTCACTTCCCTACCAATGCGACTTTGATCCATCCCAATTTGGCTTGATCATGTCAGTTGATCAGCTTCCTGTTTTTTTCGGTTGCCTTTTTAACTTGGCAATCCGTTTTTTTTTTCAGACACCCACATCATACTACGATGATTATTCTTGTTCTTACATATATATATGGGTAAATTATAACGACCTCACTGCGACCTCACTGGAATTCATGGTTAGTAAGGGGAATCATCCCCAAATGGCCTTAATTCAGGTTAGTGAATTATTATAATTTGCCCTTCAATATATCATCCTCAAATCAGCATCGTTTTGCTCCAAGATTCGATCCCTCGTAAATTGGTTTATATCATTTTATATCTAGAATAACTAGGGTTGATTAGGGGGATATATCTATAGTATTTATATATATATGTAGTATTTCTGTAATATTTCTATAGTTACTAGTGGTTTATCACCACATCCCAAAACGGAAACGCGGCAGGATGCGCCGTTGGTCATCGACATCGGCCCCCTTGGCTCTGGCTGATTTTTCACCAAAATCATAGCTATTGAAAATGGCCATTGAAATAGTGGATTTACCCACCAAAAATGGTGATTTTCCATAGTTATGCTAGTTTACCAGAGGGTAACCAAATTTGAATTCAATAGAAACGGTGATTTCACCATACACCAACACACATGGTGGCACAACGGGGAGATGATGGGATTCTTATGATTTATCCAGAGGGATCTAATCTACAATCAGCGGGAATGTAAGAAACACAAATCGGATTACAATGAGCAACAGTTTAGAAGTCAATGAGGAAACAAGCAGGTTTTTATCACCATTGAATTGGGATCGATGGGGACTTAGCTGAATAGGACTAGTGGATGTTTTTGCTTTGCTTGAATCCATCACAAGACATGGATTGATGATCCCGTTTCATCAGGCTTTCCGCGAGTCACAGATGGTTGAAGAGTTTCTGCCCCTGTACCACTCCTGATAGGAGATGCTTTCGGGAAGACACATCCATTTTGGTTGTAGACCACCCCATTTTTGCTGGGACCATTTCGTCCAATATTTCCAGGACTCTGCTCTGAATTGACTACGCTTTTAAGATACGCTGAACTGTTGAACCCCCCAAGCAGATCACAAAAAAAATGGAGTGACCCCTCCTGATTGTATGGTCTATGGTTCAGCAATCAGATTATAACTACTTGGGGAGGTACCCGGAATTAAAACATATAGAACCATGGACCACGGTTTGTTGAATTCCGGAGTTGACATTAGCCATTATATCCTCATCGATACATCATTCGAAATTCCCATGGAATACCCCATTGTGTTCTAGCATTCTACCACACAGCAAAAAAAACACAATTTCTGTTGGTCAAATCACTTTGAATTGTGTTGCTTAAATGGGTATGGGTCAATACCTATAGATACATTTTTAGTGGGATGAACATCCATTTACCAGCTATTTTGGGGTTCACTAGGTACCAGGGTTTTGACCCATCCCCAAATTTCCATTTTAAGTGTTGCAACAAACAAAAAGCATTCATCCAGTGGACTGAGGCATGGGCCTGGGCGCCGATTCGTCACTCGACTGCGGGGAAGACCATGCTGTTGGTTTGATGATATGGCAAGGCCCAACAAAAGATGGATATCATGGGATAAGCAACAATGAACTCTGAATCCGCATGATGAAGCCCCAGCGTGGCGACTTGTGTTTTGTCATTTTGAATGACACGTTGCGACCAATCTGAAGTAATTAGTCAAGTAGTCTTGTCTTGATTATATGTATAATGTATAATAATATATATATATGTACACAACATACACACATATATATATATAATGTATATATATATATATTAAGAGGCCACACTGTTTGAGATGTTCCATCTCAATGGGATCAAAGTCCCAACTGACGAACTCTAATATTCTTAGGGAAAATATAGAAACAACCAGAGTCAGAATCCATCTTTGACACATTGTATCCAAGCTTTGTCATAAGATGTCTTCGAAAAGAATACCGGACATTTATCCCATGGTCGTGTATGTGTTTGTTGCTTATATCATATATATATAAATATAACTATAATTATGTATATATATGTACATATATATATATGTACATATATATATATGTACATATATATATACATATATATATATGTATGTCCCTGCATGCTCCAGGGTAGCCGGGCTATGGGTTACATCCATATGATACTATACCAATGTCCAATCAATAGGGATATAACCAAGATTGGAACAAACACATGGTTACACAATAAGGTATCCATATAAAAAGTGATGGTTACACAAGACTACATATCCCACTTTTCTAATATCTAATGATATCTAGGGCTATCCTCATAATATCAATGGTTATATCATGTATATATATATACATCTAATGTATCCCAATGATAGCAGTTGTTATGTATCTATGTCTCACACACATATATATATATACATATAATATTATATAATATATATATATATACACATACAGTCATCCTTGCAGTATGGGAATATGCATGAACATCTACATCCCCATGGCTGAGGCGCTACTATTTGTCCCAGGGCTTTCGCGTCGTCGCGGTGGAGGCCAATCGCAAGGCCATTGAGGCCGGATCGGATTGGATCAGGGCAACGGCCATGGTTGGACTCCTCTGGGATTTTAATGGTTTAATGGTTAATCATGGTTAATCGAATGGTTAATCGAATGGTTAATAATGTTCAGGATGGGAACCTTATGGTTAATAATGGTTAATGATGGTTAATGATGGTTAATGATGGTTAATAATGGTTAATCATGGTTAATCGAATGGTTAATGATGGTTAATGATGGTTAATGATGGTTAATGATGGTTAATGATGGTTAATGATGGTTAATGATGGTTAATAATGGTTAATAATGGTTAATGATGGTTAATGATGGTTAATAATGGTTAATGATGGTTAATGATGGTTAATGATGGTTAATGATGGTTAATGATGGTTAATGATGGTTAATGATGGTTAATGATGGTTAATGATG
>Ga0126342_10005488_pt1 | contig 22149 bp, 16 predicted proteins | sample Cyp1metagenome_FD_92528 | JGI IMG/M metagenome (GOLD analysis project Ga0126342, IMG submission 92528) | Coral microbial communities from Lord Howe Island, Old Settlement Bay, Australia - Cyphastrea 1 metagenome | ecosystem: Host-associated > Invertebrates > Cnidaria > Coral ...
ATGTATGTATGTACGTGTGTACGTAGGTACGTAGGTACGTAGGTATGTAGGTATGTAGGTAGGTAGGTAGGTAGATAGGTATGTATGTCTGTGTGTGTATGTATGTGATTGATGGATGGATGGATGGATGGAGGGATGGATGGATGGATTGATGGATGGATGGATGCATCCGGATGGATGGATGGATGGATGCATGCATGCATGTATGTATGTATGGTCCCGTGTCCCGTGTTCCCGAGAGCGTGAGCTTGGGGGACCATACTGGGGGCCAGGGATCCGGAGTCCGGACTCATTTATATATATATATATATACATGTAGATAATACTCAGACATATCCAATATGTACGAGTAATGTATCTTAGAATAGCTTTAGAAAAACACAAAACATATAATAACATTTTCTGAAAACATAAAAATAGTAATGACATATAATATATTTTTAAAAGATACAATGCAACTCATAACAAGTAAACATATATAGTTACGTATCAAAATTTTGTATGTATATATACAGATAGAGAGAGAGGTTGGAGGAATACGTGTCTCGCATATACATATATATATATAATAGATATATATATATATATAAATTTTATGTAAATATTAATAACTGTTGGTTATCCTTTGTGAAACGGAAGATGAATAGACAAGAAAAGAGTCATTTCCAAGGGAAAATGGTTTTGAGACCCGATTGCATTCAAAAACACCTTTTCCCTGAGCGGATAGAGCTACAACGCTTGTTGGCATTTTTTAATCGATTGTTTAATACCTTCCACCGATTTCCACAAGGTCATAGTCCTTCCGTGACATTTTGGGCGAATTTGACCCCCGTATTTTGGTTTGACAATCAAGATTACACACAAATTTACCTACTAAAAAAACAACAACAGCAACACCTGCATGCTACTCCAGTTTTGGCACTTTAGCCTCCGTTTTGATACAAACTAACCAAGGGTCACGAGATAGGTAGGGTGACAGAAACTGCAGACATCTGCAGACGGCCTGGAGGTATCTATGTTGCCGCCTTCTACTATGCTGCCTGGTGAGGTATCATTTCTCTGGGTCAATCTTGGATAAGGTTGGCCAACATTGGGATGTTCTCTCTAGTGAAGAAAAAATCAAAAACGGACAGCATACAATGGTGCCTCCGCCCCACTCTCAAAATACATGCTTACATACAGAAAGTATAGAAACACATATTTTTACACATGTAAATGTTTCTTTCTAATTTATTTGTGTGAATATTTTTGAACCTATGTGTATATATACGGATGTGTGTGTGTGCTTTGATGAAGGAGCTGTGAGCTCCCAAAAGAGGTTGCAACCGCATAACATCCGTGCTTCCCGGCCCCAGGCTTGTTACACCATCACATCTGTGGGCTATGGAGATATCACACCGAAGAACGTGGTGGAACGCTCAGTTAGCAGCGCCGCTCGGCAAGGTCGAAGTTTTGCGAAAAAAAACATGTATTCTGGACGAAACGGGAAAACCTAATGCATTCACATGCTTAAGTTGAAATATTCATGCTCGCGGGCATGTATGTATGTATATGCACGATGCATAATGATGCATTTTGGGTTTTTAACCTAGTGATATGAATTGCCGGTTCAGACGTTCAGATATGATTGTAAACTATGGCCGGTTCAGTAGACTTGACTTGACGGTGGTTGATGGCATTGGGCTGATCATATGTGTAGGAGAAAGTTCCCGACATCATATAATTCACGCACCCGGTTTCTAATCACCTAGCATTATCTCAACCGTTCAAACTGTGTCACACTATTAGCTTGACTAGTTTGAGTTGTTTCACATTGGGTTCATACTGGGGTAAATTCCTCTCACCCCTACCGTACAATTGGTTTGAAAGAACTTCTAGGAATATCAAAATTGATGCAGCAACTGTGCATTTTATCATTTGTGTTTCGTTGAACATCGCGCAGTTGAGCTGATCCATCAAAAATCGGTTAATTACTGTGGCCAGTGACCTTGTAGGATGGTCATAGATAACCTCGAATCTATACATACTGGGTCCCGTACTCGTAGCTGTTTTAGGTTGCAAGTGTTTTGCCCGGCTTCCATGAGGCAACAAAATTTCTGCCAGTTAGGAATAGACATGTTCGGTGCATGGTTGCCGAAGGAAAATCTGTTTGTCAGTCATTCATTTGGGCATATGGCCAACAGAAGGCTAAATCAGACCTTTGGGAGGCGCAAACGCCAATTGCCCACAGATTCCAAGCCTGCCTAGGGTATTCTGCTTGCCTCTGGCTTGGCATGGGCCTACATTCTGGGGGAGGCCGGCTTATCCCCAACGTTGGTGGCACAGGATATGGAGAGTAAAATGGGGAGGTAGGAGGGATATGCGATTTCACGGATAGTGTATAAGATTTAACCACCAATAACGGGGAAAATCCTTGAATTGCTTCACTTGAAACAGTTTGTGAATTCCCAGTGTTTCCTGAATTTGCAGAACATGTTAATCAAAAAATAATGGTGAATCCACTGTTTGGATTGGGGCGGTTGATGGGAATATGTATACATTTCCAACCTTGCCACGGGATGGTGAAGGTGTTTTGTTGGGACATGATACCAAAGGTTGGTGATTCTGGTGGAAAATGTGGAAATTGATTCCAAAAGCAGGGGCAAGACATCGCATAGTGCAGCACGCTCCAAGAAACAGTTCATGCTGTTCTTGCATCTTACCCACTTTTTATGGGCATATTTACCAAGCAGCTAAACCCTTTTTGGGGTTTTGTATACGGTATACGGTCTGCGGTAATCTCCACTGGTTGGCTGGACATGTTTCACCTGATGCTGGCCAATCATCTTCCCATTTTTCGGCGGATATTTCCAAGCAGCCAGCGCCATGGTACCCGAGGTTAAAGACTTATTACAATAACCCGTTTGATATGTTTGATTCCACTGCAATTGTTTCTCAAAGTCCGCCGTTTTCAGTGGACAGGTGTAGGTGGTCAGGCTGGTCAGGCTTTGACGACATGGAGAAGATGTTGATGATCCATGATGATCCCTTTCCCAACATATTAAATACGGTAGAACTTTTCCACTACATACATTATACATATTTATATAATTTTATATACCATTATTCCCCATTATATATTACCATTATTTATTACCGTTATTGATTACCATTGCATATTACCATTGCATATTACCATTATGTATTTTACCGTAGAAGTCGAAGATATTTGACAGCACATGACAGCACCCATCCCGAGAGTCCCGGCCAGGTGGGAGCCATCGTCGGCGACATGACCGCGGAGAGTCAAGAGTTCAGGACCTTGTGACGGCGCGGAGCGTCACTGGAAAGGAATCTACCCTCTGGTAAACTAACATTGCTATTGAAAATTGCCATTTATAGTGGATTTTCCCATTAAAAAATGTGATTTTCCATACTTACGTTAGTTTACCAGAGGGTAAGACAGTCCGATAGTATAGTCCCTGATAGGTTTCTAAAAAAACACCGAAACAAACATAAACCCATAAACAGCAAAACAACAATCCCAGCTCCCTTGTCAACATGCCATGTAGTAAGCTGATCCGACCAGATATTCTCACTGGATGTAAACATCTAGATGTGGCTCACTGACTATAGGGAGATGTGAAAAATGAGAGGGCAACTTGTTCCGATATTAGATGTACTAGTATACGTAGTAAGGTGCCTAATCGAGAAAATTGAGTAATTAGACTTAGAATAGTTTTGGTGCTCTTAAGATAGTCACTGCACACGGGAGAGGGGTCAGTTGTCTCTCTCCCCTGTGCACTCCTGAGCGCTCCGGACTGCACACCACCTCACTGGTACTACCTTAAGAGCGGCTTAAAAAATCAAAGAGGGGCTGTGCAATCAAAAATCCATGGCCCAAGGGTTGGTGGTGAGAGGCACTACCTTAAGAGCAGCTACATACCACCCTTGCATGATTAATTTCAGCATTTTCTGCATTTTCAAAGGTTTGAGCAGTGGCGGATTTGATAGTGCGACACGAGAGTTGAACAAGCATTGGCTTATTACCCCATAGGGTGTTTTGGGTATTATGATGGGTTTTGTTTTCAGGGGAATGGTCAGCATTCCCAGTAAAACAAAGTCCAACAGTAATGATCATAACAACGATTATTAAAACCCATGGTATAAGCCGGTCATGCCAATCCAATCCATGTGCTGGTACTTTTGGACTATGTTAAGCACAGCTCAGTTTGCTATGGAATTTCATTATTTACATATATTTATATTATGTTCAATAGGGAAATCATCGAACTAACTGTGGCCCATGTTCACTCATTTTCAATAGCTATGATAATTTGGTAGGATTGAATGCATGTATATAGTTTTAGCCAAGTATAATATGGGATCCTTCATGATAGTCAACTTCTGTTTGGAGTATCTTGGAATGATATATGAATATGATAGCCATGATAGCCTTCAAACTTCGAACTGTTGACAGGTGGGGGGGGGGCCAATATTAGGTTCCGCGGGTCTGGGAGTAATTCATTCCAATAAGTTGGATTTGTGGTGGGTTTTGGGTGTATTTGCGTTTGAGAACACATGTTTTTGTGTGTGGTTTATATACACTTTAAACTCGGAAAAAAATGTGGGTCCATTGGTGCATCTGATTTTTTGAGCCATGTTGAGCCGTTCCCATGTGGATGGATTTGAATATGGGCGTATTTACACATAATTAGATGTTTTTTTAATAATTTTAATTGTGAATATGGTAAATGTGCCGATCATGATGTATATGAAGATGAATATTGGGATAATGATGATGATGATGGTGATGATGATGATGATGATGGTGATGGTGATGGTGATGGTGTCGTTGGTGACATTGGTGACACTGGTGATGGTTATCAGGATGAGGATCAGGATGAGGATCAGGATGAGGATGGGGATGATGGGGATGGGGATGGGGATGGGAATGGTGATGATAATGAACAGTTTGTTTTGAGCAGTACCCTATTTCAGTCAAAGCAACGCGCAGCGAGTCACGAAAACTACGTATAATATAGTACTGTAGTTGAGTATATAGGCGGATTGAAAGCGTGAATAGGTAGACGGATAGATGGGTATGTAGATTCGTGGATAGCGGGACAAGTTAATATCCTGAACAAGAGATGAATTTGGCAGAAAAAAACATTGGCCTTGAAGCAACAAAGCAAGCGGGTTTTGACAACATGTTTCCTGTTTGACCAGCAAGAAGTGTGGAACAGGAAAATGGGTCTCCATCCTGCTTGGGAGGTGTTGACTTCCGTGATTTTGCAAGCAAACAATAAACTTGGAGAGAGTCCATGGATTAGTTTCAGCTAAAATCTATAGGAAATACTTCTCGATGGTGGGTTCAACTCTATATTTTCCGTTCAAATCTTGTGTGTAGCCGCGTGCTTGTAGCATCTTGTAGCCATGGTTAGGAATCAGTTACTTAGATAATCCTCCCAGCTGCACATAGCTGCGCTGCATGATTTCTTCTAAGATCCACCTTTGGATATCTGAAAATTGGTCCCAGAAACCTGCTCAGAATTAGGCTAAGCAACAACACACCGTAAGTCATTCAGCACATGTTTGTAAGGAATTGTATTTGATTCAGGGCTGTTTGAATTTGATTTGGGGTTCGAATTCTAATTTGCAGTCATGGTTTTAGATACTGTAAGATTTATTATATATATTTATATATATCCAAGTTTTTCTTCGTACTAAATGCTAGCGAAATACATTTGTATCCTGATCCGTTCTGGTTTCCCGGAACAAGGCTTCTGGAGTCCGATTTGTTTTCAAAATTGCCTGCTGCATAATATTTTACTATATCGGTCCCATAGATTCCAGTAGTATATCCATCCAGACTATCCCCGAACGTTTTCAAATTCATATTCATCATTATTTCCCCATGTCAGACTCTATTTCCTTGCTCGTTCATAAAAATTTATTATATGGGTTCTACCGTTCAGAATTCCATCCCCCTCGTTTTGGATTTGGTTCCCTCCTTACGGTTTAAACCCCCAACACTTGCAAATGCATTCCCCCTTTAAATTTCCGAATATTGATTTTCCAATGCTTTCCTCATTCTTTGTTTGAAAGAATCCCAGTATCATAAGGCTATTGATATATATATATATATATATATATGTGTGTGTACCATAGATCTATATGTTTATTCATGTTTATTCCAGGTCCATTATTTTGAGTAGATGTTATGTCATCAAAGTTTCCTATTTCAAGTTGCTAAATGATGTATTTGAATAGTATGAACGTTTGGTTTTAATGCAGCTAAATATGGATGAATCCAAGCTTTGGAAGCATTTATAAAAGTACAATGTGTTCATCTAGGCGCCAAGACGGCGCAAAGTACAGTACGCCGCTGAATGATCATAAGTGTTCACTAAGTTGTTGTCATAAATTTCTAGTTTGAGATCCTGTTCACGCGTGATAATTTTTAAAATGTAACTCAAGAGAGTTGTGGTAAACATCCGATATTGATGATATGTTCAATGCTGGGGGCTAAATGGGATTCGGGCCGAAGTCCAGTGCACAAAACGCGCCCCCCGATTTAGGACGCAAACACAAAAAATCAGCCTAAATCCTAGGGTTGAGGTGGGGTTCAGCCTATCTTGGGGGGTACAAAACGCGCGGCTGACTTAGGACGAAATGTACCTCACACCCTAGATTTGGGACGAAAAAAAAACAGCTTATCTCAGGGGGTACATTTCGCGAGTGGGACTTAGGACCAAAACTCAAAATCCATATAGGTTTTTGATGTTTTTTGTTCAATTAATTCGGGAACGTTCAACCCGGATTTAGGACAATTTTTGTTTTGAGCCTATCTCAAGTCCCATTATCAACCGCAGGACGCGCTTTGTTCTTATTTTTGCTGGCGGCTTGTAGCCCCACAATACAGGCGGCACAGGCCCACACACAAAATATGCAAACTAATTACATCAATTTTAAATTAATTTTAATATGTTTTAATTTAGGGTTAACCCGTTAGAAGGTTTTAGAAAATTACGTATTCATACTTCTGCGCGTTCAGCACAATGCAAAATGTTTGTGGAAAATCATCTATTCAACCGGTGGGAGATCCTCAGGTTTAATCAACGCCACCTATCCCTTTTTTTTGTATTGTAAATGGATCCTGATGGTTGCCATTGGATGGATTCCCTGCGGGTTGGATCCAAATAGATAAGCGGTTAAAATTTCATTAGTCATTGATATCGCGCCTCTGAATCTGATGTTGTGTTTGGCACTGGGTTTCATGATTCCTTCCAATTCCTGTGGTTTGGTGTTGGAAAGAATGCTGCACACCATGAATTAAAACACCATATATCAGTTTCACTGCACGTGCAAAACCCAAGAAAAATCAAATAAAGCAAGACCTTTTGTATACGTGCGTCTTCGGAGTCGTCGCATTTATAGAACTGTATCCTATGGTATGAGCGTAACGATATGCTATCACATATACATATATATTTATATATTTATTTTATTTATTTATTTATTTACGATTCCCTTGGTCCTGGAATTAGATGCCAAAAAATGACTTATCTTAATTAATAAAAAGTGAAGTAGTTAAATTCAATCATATTCAAATATTTTTTCAAATATAATGGCTCCTTGCCAAACAATCTGCATACATATGGATCCACCTAAAGAAATCAAATTCCAGAGATCCACTTTCAATCGCAAAAACCTTTTGTACTTATCTGTGTTTATTAATTTATTAGTCAATTTTGACTATTTATTTATGTGTTGTTTAAATTTATCGTTATTTATTGTTTTTTTTGGCTTATATCGGCATCATATTTGCAACATTCTTAACCACCCTTCTTCTGCGCCCAAGTCTGGAGTGGTGCTTCCCGCGGATCATACGTTTTAAGCCCTCAAAGACCTTGGAATGTGAGGTACCACCAGGGCAAAACTTCTGAATCTGGCAACAATATTTGAATAAAATAAACATAAATTGCGGAAAAAAACGCATAAAATACCACCATCTGACACCATCTTGTCCCTGTTCAAATACAATTCGATCTGAATAAACCGCCACCGAGAGGCAATGACATACTGGATTCGTGCTTGTGGGCCCCAAGTATCTGGCCATTTCATCATTTTCATAGAAGCCAATTCTATCCTCGAATTCCCAAAAAGATAGATGATCTCCCTATGACTTTGGACAAATCCTAGGGCCCTATAGCAGATGTTTACCATCTGGTTATTTAACATAGCCATGGAAAATCACCATTTAGAATAGGTAAACCATCTATAAATGGGCAATTTTCCATGGCTATGTTAAATAACCAGATGGTAGAGCTTGTTACCGCAAGCGAAAACAGAGCTCGAAGGAGAAGGATGCATCATCTCAACGTGATGATGCAGGAACAAGGGTGCCTTGATGGTTGGGGGTTACCCACGGGGTCCTACGGAAGGGTTGTGGGTTTACCCGGTGCTTCGGTGGTTTCCCTAAGAACATCATCTATAAATGGTGGGCTTTCCACATCTACTGTGTATTAGTTTACGTACAGGACCTATGGGTATAGTTACATGAAGGCGGCAGGAAGGGCCCTAGTTATGTTTGTTGGTGTATAATACAATCTAAGTTATACTTTATCCACCATGAATCCAGTCCTTATAAACCACCTTACAGGCCTAGGACATTGGAGGCATTCCTGGGTTAAAACAAACATCGCTCAAGATCACTTGTGATAATGTGGGATATAACCCGCTAAAGTTTTGTGAATATAGTTCCTGAATATCGCAAACTTATGTTTATTGGGGCTGCTACTTGGAGAACCGTCGCACTTCACTTGCTGGTTTGCAAGTGGAGTTATACCGTTATACTCGTTATACCCCATGATAAGTGGGAGAACCAAAAGTTACAGGACTTACAGTGCAGTATTTACCAGGGTTAGAAAAAACACTAAGTGGGATGATCCTCCAGGCAGATCCGCAGCCGACAAAAGATTTCAGAAACGCTTCATAAACATGTGAAAACCCATGAAACATCACCGCCCAACAAAAACATAGAATACTAACAGGTATGGCATATATGTTTGATAATTATCGCAAAGTATCATGGATGTTCAAGGTCGCTACTGTATTTGTTGGTTGATATCCATGGTACAGCTCTTTTATTGACTCAGCATACGGCGACGTGACGTTCTGAGGTTGCACCATGACCTGCGGCGACGCCTGCGGAGTTTCTTCTTGCAAAATCGGCATCATTGGGTGCCTGGGCTTGCTGGGAGCTTTCTTGAGTCAAAGCCCCCGTTCAAAGCATGTTTTTTTGTCACTGGCAACCCACGTTGAAAGAACGGAAAAGTAAAATCATGTGAAGTCCATTGCCAAAAGTGGAAAAGTACCAATTTACCATATTTCAAGTCAACGGTAAACATATTGTAATTCTTCCAATCCTAAAATTCTGAATCACTGTTCTGGCCCTTATCCCGGGGATTTGTATCATGCCCAGCAGTTGATTCCATGAAGGCAGAAGGGCCAACAAGAAAAATATGGGATTTGAGCATCAAGAGTGGTGGTTTAACCAGTTTAACCAACAAAACGAGGGATTTGACGCGATTTTGACTTAAGCATCATTTTTTCCGGGAGCGTCCATCTCGTTTACCTTCGCGGAAGTTGCCTCAAAATTTGTTGTGTCCCGGGGATTGCCATGACTCTCCCGTCCTGAGAGGTGCATCAAACACGAAACCGGCTTTTGGAGTCGATGAGTCCTCAACTTCAGAACGATGTGTGCCGCAGCTGCAGGGAACGATCCATGATCCCCGATGGTAGAAAACTAGGCAAAGAATGAGGATTCAAACAGCAAGGTAATTGTTGCAGGGATTTGAGCAACCAATCTTTGGGGTGCCTGGTGATCGTTGTATGAAAGATTGGGATGTGATTCCTAGACATGGTTCACATATATAAAACTACCACCAGCCATGGGTGTTTATAGACTGGTTTGGTGGTTTCACACATGTTCAATGCTAAAAATGGGATGGTGATTCCAACCGAGTTTAATTTTCTTGAATGGGGTGGAAAACCATCAGTCAAGTAATTATAAACGTATGATAACATATGTATAGTATAGACTTCTGTACAGATGTATATACATAGATAATTAGAACATATGTATATTTAAATATTATATATATACATATTTCTATGTTGCAGATGCACATGCAGAGAGAGCGAGATAGATAAAACAATGAAACTAGAAACCACGACATGGGTTTGTTGGAGAATAGTTTGTTCCCCTGCAACCCTTCTTTGTACATTAAAAATCATATGGATTTGGGGAGCCTTCCCAGGTAGGCAGCCACGCTTGCCAGGCTTGCATCTTCCAGTTTCTTCCAAATATTCTTCCGAAAATTTCCAAATCTAAATGTGTTAGTTTTCTTCATTTGACGGTGTTTTTTTTGTCCAATCCCCCCCAAAAAATGCAGTTACAGTTCGGGACTGATGCTGACATCGCCCTTATAGATACCACACTGACTGGATCTAATACTAAAGCCGGAGCCACTGGACTTGAGAGCTGCTTGGAGGCAATACAAAGATGGAACATGATGGAACCCAAAAAAAATGTGTCTCGAAGATCATGTTCCTTTATGAAGATTCTTAGCTTCCAGCTTTGAAGTCTTGGGGGCTCGTGATGATTGCTGCTGGACGGTAAAACAAATCATCCAGCATGCAGCCAGGATGTTCTCTCCACAAGGTGCGTGCCCAGGGTTCTTGCGGGTACCTCAAATTGCCCTTGCGAGCCAAAGCCTTGGCTCTTTAGATAGAAATGCAGAGTAGGGGGTGCGTACTCTACTGTATCTGATACTATCTGTGATTTGAACATATCTACCTGAATCATCCTGAATCTGCCTCTGGAGCATACCCGAAGTCTCTTCATTCTTTCCTTTTTGGCCACGAGCTCCGGGACATACGCTGATGCTAGCTGGAAGCTGAGGTGTATGCAGACGGAACTCCATTGGTTGAGGCCAGGTCTGCAGGTTTTTTTGAGACTCCAAGAGCATCTCGCGAAAAATGTAGGGGATATTACCGGGAACCACCAAAGTGATAGGTGTTCTTCTACCCTTCCCACTTTGCGCCCAAAAATCACAGAGCATCACTGTGTCACAGGGTGACATTTGATTCACATGGCAGTTTTAAGGAGGTTGAAATGGAGTTCAACCTCCGGTAGTCAAAGATGGTACGAGAAAATCTCCCATTTGCAGATGATTAAACCATATTAAGACACATTAAACCATAGTAAACCATATAGTGGATTTCCTAGCGAGCCATGTTTGATTCCCAGAGGGTTCCTGGAGTTTCATCGCTTCTCCCAGGAAAGTGACCGTCTTCGATGTCTTCATGAAATGGGTGGAGGCCAAGGAGCGATCAAAGCTGAAATGGTGTTTGATGTTATTCCCCAAGTATGGCATGTATATATACCTGGTAAGTCTTGGGGGGGACTACAATGTATGTATATATTATATATATATAGCACATACACACACACACACATATATATATATATATATATATGATATATATATATACAAACACATGTGCATTTATAATTGTAATATATGATAGATTTGATGTACAATATTATATATATATATATATATTACAGTATATATTATATATGTGGATATTTGGTCCACCTCGTCCGGGAAATCTACGACATATCGACGACCACACTGCATGCGATGGAACTGGGGAGTCCTCGACCAGCGGAAACCATGGCTGGCTTACCATGAAGATCATGGGGGAAAACCCTGGAAAATGAAATCCCGTAAACCAATCCTTGATGATCTACACTCGTGTTTGCTTTCAGCCATATTTCACCAAACACAATGTTTCACACGGTCTGCCATTACAGGTTGAGGGTTCAAAACTGGTTCCAAACCAGTTCAACCATGTACTGGAAATCAGGGCCACGATATAAATTTACCCACTTGAGCCGATTTGTGGCAGTGTTTATGGGCATCTGAAACCCTGAGCATCAACATTGCCTTGTTTCAGGCCAAACCTGGCTCATAATCAAAGAAGCCATCATAGACAGAGCTTAAACTTCCGCATGTTTAAGTATGTTTAAGGATATCTACCTTTTTTTAAGGGAAATCAAAGGCGTAAAGTTTCCACCCCTTGAGGCTTTCCTTAAAAAAATATCTCTTTGTCCCGCGGCCACAGGAGAGGTTGGGCATCTACACGGGAAGTTTCCTTGTTGTCGAAATTGTGTGGGTGTGTCTGAAAATGGTGATTTAAATGGATTCAACAAAGAAAAAGTGATTTGGGTGTGTCTGAAAATGGGGTATGCCTGCAAATGGTAGTAGTTGATGGCTAACCATCAAATTGGAGGTACGCTGTAGAACCTGGAATTGCACCAAGAAATTAAGGATGATTTGGGAGATTGCGTTGTGTAGGATGTTTATCTTGTTTTTCAATCTGACATGTATTAATTTACTTCTCACAGCCGGTGTGTCACCTTGAAAGCTGGCAATCTCTGGAAATTGTCAACCAGACATGTTCATGTTGCACACGTTCATCATGCTCTCACTGGCCATCACAAGAAATACGTGTAGGAGTCGAGGTATTTGGTTCTTTAGAAATTAGAACTAGGGGTCTGACTGTGTAGCTGGAGTGAACCAAAACACTGGGAATTGGCCAGATTCCTGAAATTATCCAGTTTCTGGTTGTGAATACCATCCCCCTTGTTTGGTAGAGAGAATTAAGAGGATGGTCCAGTTTTTTGATGCTAAAATGACACCCTCCACATGGTCCCCATTTTATATAAGTTTTTCCGCAATGTTTTAAACCTGATCAACTGTATGTATGTGTATATATATATATACATTATGATATGTTTTTAATATATAAATATATATGTATAACTATATGTCCGCCCTAAACCAAAAAAACATGCCAGCCTACCAAAAGACCAACTTGTTTTCCTATGTGTTCCTATTGGTATTGCACAGAGTATGCACATACATACATACACTTGGATTTGTTTACTTTTTTTGGTAGGTCATAAGTTGGTTTATAACTCCAATAACTAGTGTTTGTGGTAGATTGTAGATATATCTATAGTTACTATGCTGTTTAAACCAACTTATAACATGGGTAAACATCATTCAAATCACTTATCCCACTCAAAAAAAGTTAGACGGCGATCTTGCCAAACCTCCAAAGAAACGTTGCTATTAAGCACCAACTAAAGTTTAGCACCAAGATGCTCCATGCTTGGAAAAACACTTCCTAACATATGCCCTAAAAATCACTCAGTTTTGTGGGAAAACATACGGTACATCGAAAATATACAATGAAGTATGACCTCAACATCAGAATCTCCGTGAAATTCAGTCTAATTTCTTTCACACCATAATCATCCCCATAAACCCCTAATGTAATCCCTTAAAAAAAGACGAGAACAATCATGATATTCCCGAATCTCTGTCGCATTCCAGGTTTTTACGGCTGTGTGGCGGATGTCACTCGACAGTTGCGCTCCACAGCCTTTGCGCAGCAGGAAACCTTCGCGAACGTGCAGGCGCGTAGTGCGGTTGCTGAAAGGCGATGGGTGGCCCGATAAGTTGACGTGTAACTTGGTTGACTATATGGGTTGATAACTTATAGCTGGGCTGACTTATACTTTATTTTTAATATTGGGTTATAACTTATAACTTGTAACTTGTAACTGTATATAACTGGGTGGTACACCTTTTCTTGAAGCAATTTATAACTGAGGGGCCTGACCTTGTACTGCAGCTGAGTAGCCCATGAGCTCTCTTTAATTCTCTTTATACAGGATATGTTTAGGGGGAGGATGAAGAATGGATATCTATAAGGTGGTGCCTCACAGTTGGCTAGATTAGTGAACATTACTGTAACTGTAAGAACTTGGATTAAACGGTGTTTATGATGGGGGGAAATACTTGGAATACGCGAACATTCTTGGGGGGAAATCTATATGTGATGCCTCGAAACTGGTGACGCAAGTTGGTTGCAACTAGGTTGACACTTGGGTTCATGCTAGATACATCTAAGATCACCTAAGTAATACATAGATAACGGAGTTTACAAAGCAACAAACATATAGCTGGGGCCTGTGGGGCACCACCTCGTGAAAGTTAAGCCTTAAATAAAAAAGAAACAGTTCTTGAAACCCTCCCACCTCCCTGCTGTCAGCCAGGTGCTGTACATTTTGTCCAAAGGTTTGGTCATGCTGAACAAGAAAGTGGGTGCTTACGGCGAGGTTTGGGGAGAGGACTTTGTACTCTCAGACGCTTGGTGGTCTCTAAGCAAGGCCTTCTCATGGCGTTTCTTTTGTTTTTTTGGGGAGCCCATGGGTTCATCAGTGTATCATCATCCCTATAACTTTGGCCATTTTCTGGGCCAACCAGCTATGGTTGAGGGAATATGCATATATATATAATCACTAAGTTGTTTGTGAAATTTTATGGCTGGATATCTACTACCCAGCCGCGTTTTTTTTTCCGTCGTAAAGATCGGCCCTGGTAGATCGGTCATTCTCGTGGATACCAAGGATCCCAGCTTAGTGCGACCTATCGCAGGAACGGCCTTGACCTACATTGAGGCGCCGCCTGGTAGGGCAGGTGTGGTTGTTTGCTGGTTTACCATCTCCATCCCCCAAAGAATTCGGTTTCACGTGCGTTTTAAGTTTGTAAGCAATATTATCATGGGATGGGTGGCTCACAAAAATCAGTCATGTTTTTCCCGGGACAAAAATAAGAACATGAACATTTGACATCGGCAAATCCTCGAACTAAATGGTGGATTTGCCATGGCAAACTGTTAAATTGCCGTATGATATGATATATATAGAGAGAGAGAGAGTTATAAAAAGTCCATGTGCAGTATATATATATATATTAATTGATTATTGTTGGTTATAAGGCACCTTAGAAACAGTTGCAACCATAGTGCAAACCCAACTACTGCTTATAGGAAGATCAACCCGCAATATTGACTACAACAATCGTCAACACAATGGACCCTACTTACATGGGTGATGGAGTTTGTGAGAACTGCTGCTCGCAGGCGGGCTATAAGTTATTATTTATATAGTTATGTCTATATATTTAAGCATATGCGTATAGTTTTATAAGATGATACATTCATTTCCGGTGAGTATATTTCGCAGGTTATCACCCACTTGCATTTGTCAGTTAACTGACTAACCAGGGCCCATTTATATAAGTAGTTTTTTCTCTCTGGTGTTCATTGTTTCCTGGCTAAATGCAAATCCCTGTTGATTAATTTCCCCTTGGTTTTAGTTAAATCCGAATGTTTTGTTTGTTCAATCCCACTTGTTCATTGTTCAATCCTTCCTTTTCATTGCTACAGTAGATAAGATACATTAAGATGCATTTGTTGCTGACATCATGACTAACTCCCCATTCATGTTTGTTGCTCAAATATTCAAAATGGGCCATTTCGGTTGGTTATATTCCCGGTTCTCTTGGTTAAATCATCATCTTTGTTGGTGAGCCCCAGTATTTTCATGTATTTTCATGTATTTTCATGGTTACATCATGTCATTTCCATGTGCATCCCCATTTAAAGTCAAATATTAGCCAAGAAAAGATGGAATTTCACCAGCCACAAGGGCGGATTTCAATATTTAAGCAAACATGAATGGCGATATTTAACCTAAATAACCAACAAAAAAGAAATCTATTTATATATATATATGTGTGTGTTAACCATGTTTCACCCATTTTTCACCACGTGACCTCCCTGTTGCCCGGAGCGTTTGTTGTCAGGTCCACTACTTGACGCGCGAGTCCTTGATGGAGGTCATCGCGCGCAACCGCCATGGCTGCCCGCAGTTGGAGAAGATGCTTGCGCAGATCTTCATCATAGTGGTTAGAATAGTGAAATTCACTTGAAGAGGATATAAACGGCCCATGAAAATAGATGGTTTATCTATTAAAAATGGTGATTTCCATGGCTATGTTAAATAACCCGAGGGTATAGTATTTAGTGATTAATATTGAACATAGCCATGATTACAATGGAACATAGCCATGAACCTAGCCAGAAAAATATTAATTCTTCATTATTACAATGATTACCCTCTGGTTATTTAACATAGCCATGGAAAAAGGTCCATGAAAATAGATGGTTTACCTATTAAAAATTGTGATTTCCATGGCTATGTTAAATAACCAGAGGGTATATAGTGATTACTATTGATTAAGGTATGTATTAGTAGTGATTAGATAGTAATTATAAACCAAAATTTACTTGAAAATGACAATAGTTCATTATATGTTCATTACAATAATCATTGCTCATGCTTTTACAGTGTTGACTACCCTCTGGTAAACTAACAGTATGATTACATAGTGATAAATCGTAACTTTAGGACTTTTTAAGGGGATTTAACCATCAAGTATGGAATTACCCTCTGGTAAACTAACATAACTATGGAACATCACCATTTGGAATGGCTAAATCAACTATTTCTATGTGCCATTTTCAACAGCGATGTAAGAAAGTACCAAAAGGTACATATCAATATCCTTAATAATCATTAGATTATAATATCTATATCTATCATTATCATGATATATTTATCGGTGTCATTATTTGTGGTCATTTTTTTGACAATAACCATAGTGATGATTATATGAGGATGTCAGTAATAAGTATCAATGGGTTCATTATCTCAATAGAGATTATTATAGATCAATGTCAAAGTGCTTATTTTTTAACAATATCAATAGTGATTCGATGATTATTTTATATTTAGTGATGGCCATATAACAGCAACAATAGTGATGATTAATTAGTGCTACTATTTTTGTCTAAGAGATATTAATGACTAGGGTTATTGAAAAAACGATAAAAAGTCATATAAACATCACTATCTATGGTTATCTATTGTCATATGTTTAACGATAACCATAGTGATGATTATATAACAAGTATCAATAGATTCATTATCTATGGGTTTGTCCATGTCTATTGCAATAACCATATAATTACAGATGACTATTTAACAAATATCAACAGATAGATATTTAATAATGATATTGACACAACCATAAACAAAACAAATTCAGAAAATAAAATGAACACCACTGAAATCAAACGGGATTTGCCATATTAATAGATATTATATATGTATATAATGATTAGATAGATATAGACACACACATACATATATATATATATATATATTAAAGCAACAAAATTGGTGTTCCCAAGAAATCACCGTCCCCAGATTTTTCTGATTGGTTGATAGCAACCCCCAAAATGATGCCGAAAAGTGGTCCACCTGGAAATATGTAGACCTAATATGTAGTAAACTAGTAGACCTTTAAGTAGTACCCTCTGGTAAACAAACAATTTGCTATTGAAAATTGTGATTTATAGTGGATTTACCCATTAAAAATGGTGATTTTCCATAGCTATGTTAGTTTACCAGAGGGTAGACCTATAACTTCCAGGAAACACTTTAAGTGACATTGTGGTGGGATGTGGTGGGTCAGCCCCACCAATCATGGCCACGTGTCCGCTGCCGAGGATCGTTCGACGCTACTGCGTCCGGCTTGCGGTCTACCGTGGCATCATCGCAGAAGCGAAGCGCAGGGCCAGGCTGATTCTAAGCGAAAAGGTGCGCCCTGGGCTACAGGAAGCAATAGGGCAGTGTGGCTATCGGATTTCAGGTGGCCCAATATCTGGGCAATAACTTCCATAACTATGGTCTCTGGTAAATGGGGTTTATAAACCAACTATAGTTTTCATGGGGTACCCCTTTATCGCTGGATAAATCCCATCTATATGGATGAAGGTCCGGGGTACCCCGGACCTCCGGAACCCCGGACCGGAAAGAAACCTCCATGGCTCAAACTTTGGGGGTTGAACCATTGAACCACCCAAAATTGAGGGGTTAACCATGCAAATTTGGAATTGAACTACATTAAATTGAGTTGAGTGTGAATAACCTGGGGTATGCTTTGTATGTCCACCATTTGTTGTTTTTTTCTTCATAGGAAAGATGAATGGTCCGAATTCTGACAGTTTGTTATTTCGTGTGCCGCTTCTGACAGTTTGTTGGGGAAGTGTGGTGGGAAACCACCCAAGACTCTTTGAGCCTCGGCTCATCCGTTGCCGCTCTGGCTCAGCTATTGACAGACCTATGACAGCAGGTAGAAATGACATGGGAACGTTGCTGAAAGATCCGCCAGCTCCATGTGGATCACCTTAAAAGGTACCTTCGAAATTTGGGGCAGGAAATGTGTCAAGGACGGTGACTTTCAACATAGGATGAAACATGAAGTCTTACTGAGCAGTGAATTTCAATGAGTGAAAGATGTGAAAGTGAGGAAAGTGAGCTCGGCTAACATCTTAGCAACATCCATTGTGGACCAGCCGACTTCAAAACTTCAGGGCTTTTGGCGGGTTTCAACCCTTGAGTTTCAGGGCTATCCTGGACTTCAATCAGCCCTTACCAAGTTCAACACAACATACTACACATGCAACAGCCTTGACCTTCAAGAGCAGAGAATAGTATATAAATACTGTAAATAGTTGCAAAGAGATACTTGAGGTTCCACATGTCATCCAAACACAACTTTGGGGCTTCTCATTGGGTTCTTGGATTCCATCATTTGGAGGTTCAACGACCTGTCCCCCGAGGGTCTTCGCTGCGCCGCCATGTTGCCGACCACGACACAGCAGGCGGCAGCCCTGGGGAGTCGAGACCAGGACGTGTTGGGTCGGGAACGACCAGGTCCGATGCCAAGAGAACCCGGAGAGACAACAAGAAAATCATGGATCCTTGGGATAATTAATTACACCTCAACTCATGGATAATTGGGATAATTACACCTCAACTCATGGATAATTGGGATAATTGGATTCTCATTGGGACAATTCTTCACCATGGATACACCTGAAATAAATCCCCATCCAAATGAAGCCATGCAGGACATGGTCATCAAGACGGTTGACATGTGGTACCGGTGCCCGGGCAACATTCGGAGAGTTGGAGAGTTGGCCATATACTGCGAGAAAAATGCTTCGCATTCACAATGATAGCCATGCCTGCCATGCCCCATGTGCCATGAGGAAAACAAGTTTCCTGTTCTCACTTTCACATCATCCAGCTTTGGTGCTTCATTCTTGCCATTCAAAGTAATTACTGTTGGTCCGTTGGTTGGTGGTTTTTAACATACTGTATATACTGTATTTGATTTGCAACCCTAGCAATGGCAGGAGGATCGCAACTGACTTGCACATATCAAGGATGTGGTGGCCACCACCAACCAGATAAACATGTGATTTACCGCCTTTTTTTGATGACCGGAAGCCTCTCGGCTCAGGTCCTTCCGCAATTCTACGATTTACGCACAGCTTCGCATGATTGCGTCCATCCTCTTTGGTTGCCTCGGCTGGATGTGTGGTCCACACGGTCCACTGGATGTGGAGGAGTTTGTGGACAACGATGGGTCCCCAAGGATGGGAACATATTACGGTGGAATGGTGTTTTGAAAATCACACAAAAAGAGTCACCAGAAGTTTTAGTGATTCTAGTACTAGTTGGCCTAGTTGTAAGGCAACTTACCTAGTGGTCTAGGAGTCTAGGGGATGCCCTTCTTGATTTTCACCTGTTCCCAGGAGTTTTCCAAGAAGTGTCTACCCATAGCTTCCCTGCGACAAACAGAACTGACAATGAAACGTGGAAGATGTTCATTACCATTAGTTCCATCTTCTTGGATTGCCAAGTACTGCAATTGGACTCTTAATTACTTTTGTTATTCAATATATAACTTTATTATATAACTGGATCGGACTGGATTTTTTTTTGCATGTCAAGATGCCAGCTGCTTCCATCCCACTGAGGAAAAATTAGCAGGACCCCCGGACCCCCCCAAATCAATTTGGGGGTAAGTTCATTCCTCACCTAATTCCCGCTTGGTTTCGACAGTATCAGTAATAATTTAGTTTTCCCTTATAGAAATGAATGCCCTGAACGCCTAATTATAGTGATCCCGAGTTAGTACCTGCATGCATAAGGTAGTGCCCCTGATTACATGTATTGTAGGTAAGTTTATTATCCACATTTATCCACTAATTATGCTACCTAAAGTTATCCTAGTCACAACATGTCACTCTCTCTCTCTATATATATATAGTTCTGAGGCTACCATGCCTATTTGTAAACCTACCTGGACCCTTCAAGTACCCTCAAACATGGTGGTTTACCCCAGAATCTAAGTACTTTCACCACTTTTTGGAGGTATTTGGAGGGCCTAGGTATCTATATCATTCTATATCTATCTATATCTATCTATACATATTTGAATCTTAAACTCTATACATTATACAGATAGCCTAGTCACAGCTTACAGGGCTCACTGGCCTGGCTCACCGTCGTCCCAGGCTTTGTGGTGCTGTTTTTTCTGTTAGGCGGCGGAAGTGCGGCGCCGGGCGCGGGCGCTTTCTCCCCAGAGAAGCCCAGCCGATAGAGTGATGTTTTACTCAGCAAGTGGGGGCATTTTTGCACCCCAAAATCCGGAAATTTGGGGCTCGAAAGATAATTTTTTACTAACTGCACATAGTGGATATGATGGAGCCCTGGCTGACTGTGGACTTCTGCAATTGCCAAAAAAGGGGGTGTAATCCACACAAGACTCGGGGAACTCGGGTCAGCAAAATCTACAGGATTGCTCCAAGCAATTACCGTATATGGATATATCATGGCCGGTGGAAATTTTCGTGACTTTACCCCCCTTGTACCGCTGCAGCTGTGCTCTAAGGAAACTAGTGGAAGATAGGTCCACCGAAGGATTGATGGAGGCGACTGAAATTCTTCAGTCAAGATTCTTGGATCAGCGTGCTGAACGTTGCCCAAACGTTGACCTATCAAGAGCCCAGAAGCCCTCAAAGACTTAAAGACCACCCGGGTAGTTCACAGCAATGATCAAGGGGTGAGGTGATCTAGAATGAGGTGACTGTAGTCGACAGCAACGAAGGAACCCACGTAATCATGTCTTTAAACAGACATTTTGACCAACATTTTGATGAACGCGGTGCCAATGACGGGCAGAACATTCTTTAGGAGACCAGCCCTTTGTTCTCTTGGACCATATTTGGCGTTTTTCTTTAGCTCCAGCCATGGCTGATTGCACACTGTTTGGGCAGCATTCTAGCCGGCCTTGCTGATGTTCGTGTAAGAGGAGTTGGACATGTCTTCTAATGCTGGATCTTATCTTGATCCATCCTTTGCTGATTTGTTTTGTTTACAACCATTTATAACCACTACCCCCCCAAAAAAAAACACGTTTGAAAAGTAGGTTGCCCCTCACAATGGATATTCACCCACTGATAGACACTATTCATATAACGGTTTCCCATTGAAGACGTTGAATTCCCATTGCTTTGTCTACCAGAGACTGTGTCAAAGAACTTGACTATCCAGATCCAGACACCCATTGGCGTCCCTCACTGTTGAACATCTACAAGACATTTGTTGATTTCACCCAAGCAGCAACACCGTCCCAACCTTGGCCAATCCCAGCTTGTGTAAAGCTAAACAAGCTGGATGTTCTGCGCATGTTCTGCGGAAACCCCAAATGTTCGCCGTATCAGCATGTGCACCTTCAATTCAACAACAAAAATTATACCGTGAAATCACACCAAGTTGCAACGCCTTCAACGCCTACGCCCAGGAATACCTCCATCGGCCACCCAGCCTTTGCCTTCCATGCTGTACCTAGTGGCCTTGGTGGCCTTCAGCGGTTTAGCCTTTGCGGGCTGGCTGGCGGCCTGGGTGCTGGCGAAGGATGAAGGCGATGAGAAGATGCGACAAGTGTGCCACGGATGGCGCGTTGGGAATGTGGGGAGGCGATGACAAGAATATGGACGAATTGACTCAGATTGAGGGGCTTACAGTATCTTACAGGGTTTTACCATGTTTCATCAGCAAACATATCTAAAAATCACCAACAAATGGAATGGATAGAAATTGGTAGTTTTGGTGAGGAACATTCTGAAGTTGAGAGACAGATATCACGAAAGGTAGCTCCAGAGGGGCTACCTTGAGTTTTACTTTACGAAGTAAAGGGGAGGGCGGCCAGCCCCGTTACCTGATTCTTCAGGAGATTGCTAGTCATTTTAGTAACCCCC
>Ga0126342_10005489_pt1 | contig 22147 bp, 18 predicted proteins | sample Cyp1metagenome_FD_92528 | JGI IMG/M metagenome (GOLD analysis project Ga0126342, IMG submission 92528) | Coral microbial communities from Lord Howe Island, Old Settlement Bay, Australia - Cyphastrea 1 metagenome | ecosystem: Host-associated > Invertebrates > Cnidaria > Coral ...
AAAATGGCCGCGTCGCTTTTACCAGACTCCACTTTATGTATTTTTCCCTCCCCTCTCCCCTTCATTTTTTCTTCGGTTCCTTTCTTGCTTACCTACCTTTCGTGTTCCCCCTCTCAAGTATTTTTCAGAGGGGTAGGTCAACCACCAACCAGTGAATACTGTAGCTTTCCATCCTAAATGGGATAATGATGCCAACAATATAACTTTCATCGGGGGACGGATGGCTCAACCATCAACCTAGGTTCATCATGGATCATCCCAATGTACAAAGGTAGTGGTCTCATGTGCAGTTATAAATGTTAACATAAATCTCCATAAATGATTGGTTTCTTGGTTAAAGGTTCCATATCTGAACAAAATTGCATTCTTATAGGTAAACTATCGATAAATCATGATAAATCCATATAATCTCCGGAAATCATCATAGATCCCCCACGGTTCATCATTGTTCATCATAATTCCCTCCTGTTTCGATCTGTTTTAACGATGGATTCTGAACAACTGCTCAACTCGCCATTCGGTCCGACGGTTTTTTTGGTCGCAGGGACAACTGGCGCAAGCCTTGTCCTCGGACTTGCTGGTGGGGCTTTATGAGGCCTGGTCGGGGCATCCTGGTTGGCCTGGTTGAAGCCTGGTTGGCCTGGTTGGAGTTGCAAAAAACCGTGCATGAAAAGTCTAGGCAAAATGAGGGCTAATTAAACATCTCAGTGAATAAAAGGAACTATGATGAACTATGAGTATACTGTATACTATGAGTGAGTGCCTCAGATTGACTACTTGTTGGAGGTTCGAGCTGACCGCAGCATCTTATTGAAACTCTTGGCACCAAAATGGCGACCCAAGATGACCCAGTTGATGGCGTTTGGATGATCAGTTGGGATGAACCCAGCATTCCCAGGCTGCTCGGGATTACAAGTGCGTTGGCGGAATGCTTTTCCCTATTTTCTGCTTCGCATACTGGTCCGCATCTGAGAATTTTCGAAAAAATCCGACCATCCTGGATTGCCAAACCAGACTTTCTGCGACCCAAAGGACTCAGCCAGTGAACTTTGCCTATTTGAAGAGCAGTTTCAGAGCCATAGCAGCTACTGACCAGTTGCAATCTTTGAAGCTTCGAGGCCGTTCCTCATGTTGATCCTTTTGATCGCAGGCCCAAAGATGATCATGATGATCAGTGGGCCAAGAGAATGCTAAGAAAGGCCAAAACATACCAAAACACTTGATATCCAATATGGATCAGTATATAGTGTCTATTAAAATGGATGCTCCTAATATCTAAAACATCTCCGATTAAACCATGGTTTCTTGGGGTGTTTGGTATTAGGAATGGGATTATGTGAATCAAACATCAACAAGTTTAGCAAATCTTCATGGACTGCAGCAGCCCTAAAGTACAGATCCGTCAGGAGTGCTTCCTGCCCAACGAGTAGAGGATGATGCCTTGTCGCTGTCCCAATTGAGGCTTTGCACCGTGGCACACTGCAAACGCCGCCTTTGGAGAGATTCATGATTTTGGGTAAATTATAACGACCTCACTGTTCTCCCGAACCCTGGAATCATAGTTAATAAGGGAAATCATCCCCAAATGGGCTTAATTCAGGTGAATTATTATGAATTGCCCAGCATGATTCAATTGTTTGGTTCTCTTCCCCGGCATGCAAAACACAAGAGGCAACCAGTTCTGTATAGCCAGAAACGGCCGGTGAATCCATTTGGAGTAATCAGCACTAAGGGCATCAGATTCGATTCAACGAATTTGCGTCCTTATTGCATGAAACATATCATGAATCGCTGAAATCATTATAGCAATATCGTACATTTTTTTGTACAACTCGCCGTTGCAGATCCGTAGAAGTCTTTGTTTCGTCGATTCCACAGCTCCATTCCGAGGGCATTTCCATCGCTCCAGGCTTCAGATTCTCCTAGTCATCTCACTGCTGATGGCCGGTGTGGCCGGCGGGGTCCTTTGGAGGCGACTCTGACAAAGCGGAGGATGACGTTTGGAGTTTTTTGAAGATCTGCCAATCTTCCATCCAATGTCTCTTCCGTGAAAAATCTATGTTTAATCTATGTTCAAAGCAATTTTCCATCCGTTTTCCTCTGAATGATGAATGATGATTCTTGCCAGGTGTTGTGAACACATCAATGTTTTGATGCTTCAGTGGAACAATGGTCCTTCATGCTTCAGAGGAACATGTGATGCATCCATCAGTCTGCATTTGTTTTTTCTAAAAGCCTTCTGTATGGAATCCAGTAATGACCCCACTAGTAATACTACCCCAGCAATAACCCCTGGGCATTAACCTGGCTCATGGATTATGATAACCAGCAATCATAACCATAAATTTAATCACAGGCCAGTTAGCTACAATATGCATCAATATGCTATAAGAATCGTCCATGTTAGCTACAATCTTGGTCATATTGACATATATTAAATATCTGGCTGGTGGTTTGGAACATTTTTTATTTTTCCATATATTGGGAATAATCATCCCAACTGACTAATATTTTTCAGAGGGGTTGAAACCACCAATTAGTAAATATTGATTATGTTAGTGCTGGTTTCAAAACCCCTATTGCCCCATTGCCGGCCTTTCCCAGAGGTCCTACTCCTCGCATGGCTTGGGTGAGCTTCAATGGTGATGGCGGATGTGGAGCGTCCCGTCGTACAACATCATTTACATGTTGGATGTTTCAAAGATTTCTTGTTACGTTTTTTTTTTCTAAAATATATATATATATATATTCTATGAGTTTCTATGAAATTCTATGATATCCACCATGATATTCTATGTATGTTTGCTGATTCCAACATGATTGGATCCCATTGACTTCATTGATACCTGTGATATCCCCAAAGTTGGGCAGCGGGCGGAGTTGGCAGGCAGGATGTGCACCAAAGATCATCGTGTCATCCGCGGCAAGGCTTCAAAGTATCAAGTGTTGCTGGTCAAAGAGCTGCTGCTGCCAGAGTCAGTGATTCCTCCCTCATTGAGTCGTAATTCTACGGAGAAGAGATTCTGGTAGGGTCTGTTGGCAGTGTTTCTATGTAGTTCTTGTAGTTTTTTGTTTGTAGTCATTGCCTTGAATGCTTTGGAATGGTTCCGAAGTTGTTCCATCCCTGTGGCAACGCGCTGCGGCGAAGGGTGTCTTTGCTCCGGCAAGCCTCAGCAACAACAGAATGCGAAGACATACAGCAGAATTCAACTGGCATCGACGATCAGAAAGTGGATGAGAAATCATGTTGTGACCAGATTTTGAATTGCCAATCTGTCATTTGTTTTTTGTCAACAGAAAACAAAAAAACGAGTTTAGACGTTGGTCCAAAGCAATGACCACTACGGACGAAGGAGTTGCGGTCTCAGCCTCCATGAATCCAATGCGAAGGTTGTTTGCCGTTGCACCAAATAGCAGCGGGTTCCTGAGGATCTTCGTTTCCGAGGGAAGGCAGATACTGACGACTCCGCGCAAAGGTGTGGTGATGTGATTACTTTGACCTCGCCATTTGAATGAAAAAACTGATCTCGAAGGGCTCAATGCTCTTGAACTGGCTGAGAAGCGCCAACCAACGAAACCATTGGCATCATTGGCTACTGATGGCTACTGCGTATTTTTCCCATCAAGTGTAGTTGCAGAGTGTCATCCAGAGTCCCGTTATGCCATGCTTATGCCCTGGTGAAGACATGCAGGATGCTAAGTACTCTCTGGTAAATAAACATAGACCCTGAAAATCACCCATTTTTAATGGAAACTAGTCTTCCAACCCCGATGACTGCCAGGGTCCATGTTAATTTACCAGAGGATACCAGAGGGTATATGTTGCCCATTGTTGCCCTAAGCCGTCCTGGCAGTCGTGGATTTGAAAAGACTGAGTCGGGCTTGCAGTACAAGGCCCGCCTTTAGACCCTGCATGGCCTGGGGCATGGCCTGGGTGGGTCATCGAATACGTTTCCACTGGACCTCTCAAACATGACATCACGAAAATGGTGGTGAGGACAGAGATTCATTGGTATAATACTTGCTAAAGTGTTCGGTGGCACAAAACAGCAAACATCAATAAACATCAATAAAAATCATGATATGAATGAATCAGGAAAACGAACCCACTTCAGACCCTGAAGGGACCGTCCACTTCATTAGTGGCCTTCAATTCACACTGTCCAGGTGGTGAAGAGCAATCCTGCAGGAGAGAGGCCGAGCGGTCAGATGTTCACGTCCGTTGCATGCCCCTAAAAAGATTGGAAAGGTATATGATTCCGACTAAAATGGTGATGAATTACTGTTCTACTTTTTTTCGGGATTACTATACACTTGAGTCTTGCTGAGTCTGCTGGAAGATGAATGGAAAAACATGGGTGTCAGGTCAAAACTTTCTGCATCTTGGGATCTTGAAACCACAGAGCATTTCCAAAAATAAGGGAACAATTCGGGGCTCACCTGGTGAACCTCTGAACTATCAGGCCGGGACCTACAACCACATGCAGGCAGGGTGTGGATCATGCCTTTCCCTTTTGCAAGTTGATGTAACAGTGATTACAAGATAGAATGATAGTCTGTGTACTGTGACATCTGTGACGTAGAGTATGAATCATAGAGTATATTTACATGAAATGACTTGCCTTGATTTTGATTCTTACATCATATGAATCATATGGGATGGTCGCCACTACTAGCCGGTTGTCCAGGTGCCATTACCGCGGCACATTGACGGATGGCACCGAGTTTGACAGCTCGTGGCTCGGCTACATGGACGATGTGACCCATGATTTTTTGGCAACAGAGGATATCAATAAATTCGCCAAGAAAGCAGGGTATTTCATGTATTTTCTTGCTTTATGAGGAAATAACTGGATTTGGGGAAGTGTGATTTTTGAATCAGCATAGTCTGATTTCTGCAGAAGTGGGCAAATCCAAGTACATCAGGATTCAGGATATACAACAAACCAGGTTGTTTGGTTGTTCGCAAGAAAAGTCAAAGTTGTTTCTTAGAGGAAATATCTGAAAGTAAGATGACAATGCATAGAAAAGAAACCGGAAAGGAAATGCATGTTATATCATTTTATAATTACTGTATACGTTCCATCCCCGTGACTAGGCAGCTTTATCCTAACTGCCTAAGTTTCTAAGGTGACTTGTAGACACCAACCAATCCAACTAGGACTATTATATATTATATATATACAGTAAAACTCGGGAAATGTGGGGATGATACATCAGAGGAAATAAAATAGCGATGAACGGCGCAGATGCTTTGACCTATATTTCTACTCCTTAAAAAAGTCAAACTATCAAATGTAGCCATGGCCACAGAATGGCTATGTCCAGTAATTAAGGAAAATAGCTTCCCAACATACGCCAAAATCATGTTTCAGGCGTCCAGCTCAGGCGTTAAAGAGGATTCGGATAGTACCTCTCTATCCTGATCGTCCGTAATCCATCGTTTAATCCATTGATGCATCGCCGCTGAAGTTTTGCTGACCTGGCACACCAACTACAATCATGATGAGGGTGGGATAGATGTTCACTCTCATGTATAATGGATGGCAGCTGTTTGAGAACACCTTCAAGATCCAGGGTTGTTTGGTACTGCTAGTCCCTGGTTCCCTGGCAAAATCTGTGGCAAGAGGTACGATCGAGGGCCAATTCTTTTCAGGCCTGGTAGGGACGCATTTGGTGGTGTCCACTGGCTTGTGCGTGTGTCTACCGGATTCTTGAGGATGCGACAAGGACATCAAAAAAAATGAAATGGTAAGAAGTATAAAGTTCAACCAAAGTCATCAAGATGCATTCCATTTGTCAAATCCAAGCCGACCTTCAAGTCAAGTGTTGATTCTGATTTGGTATGGAAAAACTACAGCACACTAACACTACGTGACACACAAGTAGTTGCTCATTTGCTCGGCTTTTCCACGTCGGGAGGCCGGACCAGGTGGTTCCTGGCTGGTCTGAAGCTTTGCAGCTCATGCGACAGGGAGAGAAGTCGGGTGGCCCAAGGGGCCCAGGTGGCGATCCCCGGGCACAGCCATTTGCTGGTGGTGGTGATATACCTTCTGGTTATTTAACATAGCCATGGAAAACCCCAACCATAAATGGAGGTTTCTAGCTGGGAAAATCATCTATAAATGGGCCATCTATACCATGGCTATGTTAAATAACCAGAGGGTATATGGAGAGGAGAATGAGCGTGTCTCAAGTCGTTTTCCAACAGCCTTACAGTTGAGATTCAGCATTGAGCCATATTGAGCCGAAAGGTTTGACTGTTCAACAATGCCAAGAGGATCCAAGAGGGCTTTTTTTCAATGTAGTGAGATGAAGTGATTTTTGATTTCTTGAGATGTTTTATGTTTGAAAAGCTTAAGATCTCTTGGTTGCACTTCCCATGGCACTTCCTCTGGCTTGCACCAAGTCCCCAAGTCAGGTGGGAGATCATTTTGCCAAGCCATTTAGCTTATGGAGAACGAGGTGCAGATGCTGAGATAAAGCGTGGTAAATGATGAACAAATGCTTGGGATGGGAAGGGGAACAATACTAAATCAATCTAAATCATACTAAATCACCAAAGGAAGAGAAACTATATTATTTCAAATGAATAGTTTAGTATGAAACTGAAATTCAATACTAAATCATAATACTAACTGCTGAAATGCCCAGAATGGCTCTATGGCGTGGTCAATGGGGCATCCAATGGCTTCAAACATACCGCTGCATCTTGCTGCCAAATCACCCCGCCGTGACTGCCAGGGGTCGGTCCTATTCCGCCCAATGCCACGCTGATGTTTGAGTTGGAGTTGCTGGAGGCCGGAAAGAGAGGAACTATAACAACATAGGCAGTGAAGCAGCAAAATTCTGGGGAATTCATGGGAATTCAACTTCAACAAAAATCAGTTTTCACCAGAAATGTGACACAACATGACACAGCATTTGCTCTAATCAACATATATAATCGCACCGCAAGGAACCAAGTTTGGTATTGTGTTTGTTTTGTGCTTAGGCAAACCGTTCCTACATGGAAATCAAATTGAGGAATAAACCCTCTCTCAGGGACAGAAGAACACTTCAAGTACAGACCATCTTATCCCATTTTATTCCATTTTATCCCTCTCCTCGGCTAGCATCAGCTACCAAGCTAGCAACCTCTTCAGCAAAACGCGGATGGAACTAAAATTGAAGCCCATCCGATGCAGCAAAGCAACACAACAGGCTTGAGTGGCATCAGATGTTGGTCGAGTCACTTAAACCCCCCAAGATGGGGACAGAGCTGCGTGCTGCGACATGCTGCGACACCAAGGTTGGTGCTGATTCAGGCACGAGGGACATCAGGTGGAGTGGTTTCAAAAGTTCTCTGAAGTTCTCTGTTCCTTTCCGATGACGGGTCCCCAGATGTTTTTCTCTTGCTTTCTGGGTGAATCACCACTTGAACTGGTGGTTAAATAATGGTCAGGACCGCCAAAATGTGACGTTGATATATACGTGATTATACGTGTATATATATATACACATATATATATACACAGTAATTATTTCATAATATATATATATATATTATTATTATTACTATTATTATTATTATACATATATATATATATACACAGTTGAGCGAAAGATGAGCATCTAGGGTGGTTTGAAAGGATGCGTTATTTCATGTTATTTATGTTCCTACTTGAGATGATTATCTCAAATGACTGAGTACATCTGTCGTATGTTTCATAGGGTGTTGAGCTGCTGATCCGATGAATTCTTGCTTTTTCACTTTTCTGTTTTCCAGCCTTCCCGGGCCTTCCCATCCTCTCAATCCATTGGTAGAGCCCCCCGTCCCGACCTTTCAGGCGGCTCCTTCTTCTCCATGATGACTCTCGGTGCGCTCTTGGCCTTGGGCTTGCTGCTCTTCTTGGTGATTTGGCTCACCGGGACAGCAGGGGGGAGAGTGCCACAGCATTACGACTTGGTGGGTTCAAATATATCTGCTTGGTGGTGACTGGAACATGGCTTTTATGACTTTCCATAGATTGGGAATGTCATCATCCCAATTGACATCAATTGACTTTCATATTTTTCAGAGGGGTAGGTATACCACCAACCAGTGTATATATATATATATTATGTGTTTGCAACCAGACCAACCTCATTGGGGAGGATGATGCCAACTGACGTTTTTTGTTTCCAGGGGTTGTTTTTTCACCACCTCCATGGCAGACTCAAACAGAAAGTCAAGTTTCCATGGCATTGGCAAGGCCTACTGGAGGGGAGATGCACAAACCATTGGAGGAAATTAGGCAGTGGATCCCCATGTCTTTTTTTCCCCACCTGGGGATTTTTTGATTTGGGCCTCCAGGAGCAAAGGGGTGCCTCCGGGTCCGGTGACTCCTTTGGCTAGCCTGGTGCACGCCAAAGGGAACCCCCACGTCTTCTTGGACTTGGAGGTCCGTTGCGCGTCCGGTGGCAGTGTCAGCTGATTTGATGCTGATTCCACCAACAACAATGGTGGCCACCGGATATTGATGATGATAATCACGTTTAGTATGGGGGTGAAGAAAAACATCGCAAAACTGTGTGCTGAAGGGGAACACCGGGAACACCTAAGAGAATTTTCTGTTACTTAGCCAGTGCTTGACTGAAATCATCGGAATACCCAAAGTATGCGGATTGATTTTTGATTTGGACCTCTGGCTACACTTTCGTGGAGCCAATGGTGTCCTATGCTATTTGTGCGCCATATTACAAGCGCTTGTGGGCCATCGCAACCCCTGCACCCATCCCTAGATGTGAATTGATATAAGATAACGTCATCACCCAATCGGTAACCCATCCCAAGTTCATATAATATAATATAATATTATCATATATAATCATATATAATAATATATAATAATATATAATCATATATAATCATATATAATTATATATAATCATATATAATCATATATAATCATCTATAATCATATATATATAATCATATATAATCATATATAATCATATATAATCAACTAGCTAAGTAAAAACTAACAACCATCCCAAGATCATTTTATCCAAGATTGATCCCACAGCAGGCTGGTGGGAAAGCCCTGGGCCGCATCGAGTGAGGGCATCCCAGCAGCCCTGGGGGTTCAAGCTGAGTCAGTAGGATCTCATTTCGTCCAGCTTGTGACAGCACACGAATGGGTAGGATACCCTCTGGTTATGACTAACATAGCCATGGTATAGATGGCCCATTTCTAGATGGTATACCTATTAAAAATGGTGATTTTCCATGGCTATGTTAAATAACCAGATGGTAGTTGTTTTGGGACCCTAGGAAGCGCTCCGCCTAAGACATGCAGCTGGAAGAAAGCCACCGCCGCAACAACAATGATAACAACCGCGTAAGAAAGCACAGCCTCAACTGTGGAGGATGCGGATGGCGGGAGAGCAGCCGAAACGAAGCATAGATCTCGGCAGAAGCTAGATGAACTCATCCCTTCACAGTCAAAAAGATTCAAAAAGAAGTAAAAGATAGTAAGATAATCAAGAACCAAACCCATTCGACACACACCAAGATTAATTGGATGTTATTGAGACGATACTTGAGGTGCTGCAGTGCTGCTGTGTTTCCTGAGGTAAGAAACAGCAACTCCGACCTCATTCGCATGGAATCAGCCCAATCCACATGAGTCTAGTGGGAAAATTGCTCAAGAACCCGGTGGCTTATCATATGATATCATCATGTTATATCATGTTGCCTATAAATTCTATAAGGTTGCCATAACTCCGGAGACTCCGGGCATCTCCCATTTTGATCATGGACATGCGGCCGTGCATCTGCACCCTGGGTTCCACATCGGGTCCCACATCTTTGGAAAGGTTTGAGCTCTTCAAAGATGTGGCTCCGATGGCCGTGGAGAATTTCCGCGCTCTTTGCACTGGTGAAAAAGGCCAGAGACCGGCGGCCGGGCTGGGTCTCAAATTCCAAGATGTCGCCACGGAAATTCCAATTGCTATGAGCCAGTATGAGCTGGCGATCAGGTGAAGTATCAGTTTCAATTTGCATGTTTCGATGGTCAAACATTGAACAAGGTTATACCATTAATAGGATATTTTAGGTTTCTACATATGTTGAACTTCCAAGGGTGTTTTTAAATGTATAGTACATGTTTGACTGTGGGCAATTTGTTTCCCCGAATTGGTTGAAAGCAAGCATGTTGCCTTCAACTAATCCATCGGGATATGTTATTTTTAATAGGTAAATCATCGAACCAAATTGTGCCATTTACCCTGGTTGGTGGTTTGGAACATGTTTATATTTTTTATTTGTCCATATCTTGGGAATTTCATAATCCCAACTGACGAACTCATATTTTTCAGACGGGTAGGCTCAACCACCAACCAGTTATGGCATATTTACCTACAAAACTGGGTGATTTTTAGGGTAAGCGATGGGTAAATGTTGGTAAATATACCATAATTTTGACATTTACCAACATTTACCCATCATTTACCCATCATTTACCCATTGTTGGTAAATGTTGTTAAACTGCCGGGAGGGTGTTCCCATCCCGGGAAGTCAGCCAGGTCCCGGGCTCAGTGAGACCCCGCGACATTTCAAGGGCTCGCCACTGCATAGGCCTCGACCTGGATGAAATTGGTGATGATATTGGAATGGATGAAAACCTATATGGTTTTATGGTTTACTGTACATAACCATCTATTACCAGCTATTTTAGGGTACCTATATGGATACTACTGTACATATTATATGGATATTGTATGGATATGTACTGTATGGATATTAGTGTACATATTATTACCATATGACTGGGGGGAATAACCATTAACCAGCTATTTTAGGGTACCTAGGGTACCAGGCTTTTGACCCATCATGATTGTTAAATATCTATATACAACTAAAAACTTCCTGGGGCGGCTTGGAAGTGTGTGTGACAAAGATCGCCTGGCCATGATTTGTTGGTAAATAAATGTTTCATTAAGATCAGCCAACATCAGTTTCATCAGTTTCTGCAGAAAATCTGCACACATTCCCAGTGGAAGTTGAAGGCTTTCGCATGGGACCGTCCTTCCAGAGGTTTCCAGAGGTCACGTTGAACAGAGACCCAGCATTTAACAAGTTCTTGACATCCACGTCAAGGCCTTGATTGTGACTGGAGTCAGGGGTGTTTAATTCGTTTTCATGAATTAAATAATTTTCGTTTCCCTTGATTGTTGGCGCTTCATGGAGGTTCAACATGACGTTTTGATGCTTCACTGGTGACAGTGATCGGTGATGTTTCCCCGAGACTGGCCAGGATCATTCCAGGATTCATGGCACAGGGCGGTGACATCACGCATGGCAACGGAAGAGGCGAAGATAAGACCGCTGAGATAAGATCTGGATGGGAAGGGGATATGGGTGATATGGGGATATGGTATGGCGATGCTATGGCATTGCATAGTGATGTCTCCATCTATCCATTTCTTGTTTTCGAAGAATATCTCGTTTGTGGAAAGTGTATCTTCATTGTCATCCTCACTGCAACATAGGTCAGGATGGACTTTTGTTATTGTCATTGGCTGAACTGTTGACCACTGTCACAATGTCAACAGAGCGCTAGGGGATTCCTCGAAGGGAGGAGTTGTGACGCTGTTGAGAAGGCGGCGAGAGCATTTACGGCAAGACCTTTCGAGACGAATGGGAACACGGTATTGTGCATCATACCGAGTGTGGTTGCCTGGGAAAGGAGCTGTAGGTATGATACAATTCTATAATATACTTACGTCCTTTTGATCTATTTTGACTATATTAGACTATGGATCAAGATACTCGACCCCCCAAGACTTGTATGGATTTAGCAACAAACATGACCCGATTCTGTGGGCCTGCTGGTCCCTCAATTGTGACCTATACCCATGGCCTTGCTTCACTTCGATGGCCTTGGCGTGCATCGAGTCTTGCAGCAGTGTGGAAGCTTTCGATAATATTGACACATGAGTCACACAGTCACACTGGATTGGTTTGCCTTACACTGTAAGAAATGGGGGGGAGATACATGGAGATACAAGATATGTTGAATCTATCTTGTGATTAGGATGGCACTATATAAGTAGCTATGGGTAAATGGAGCCGCTAAGAGTTTCCCAAGCACATGATGGTAGGGGGGATGATGGGCAATGAGGTGGAATATCCCGTATGGTTTGGTGCGGAAAGTGGGGCACCCCTAAATTGATGCTTCATCGTTCCTGATGAAATTCTCACAAATCAACCAGCATTGTTGTTGCTTAAATAGTTAAATCTTAAATCATGTTAAATCATGTTAGCCTCCCGTAAATTAACATACACCCTGCCAAATAAGGCTTGGAAGATCAGATTCTACTAAACAATACAGCTATCACCAGCTATTTTAAAGTTTTTTTCTGTTTTACAGGATGGTACCCTCTGGTAAACTAACATGACTATGGAAAATCACCATTTTTAATGGGAAAACTCACTATAAATGGCCATGTTCAATAGCTATGTAACAAATTACCAGGGGGTAAATCCCGAATTTTTCTTGCTGCCACGTTTTCGCAAACCGAGGCCTGGTTTGCTCTCCATGGCCAACCGCGGCCGGAATAGCAATGGGTCCCAGGCGAGAAAGTCCCAATGGGTGGAAGAACTCCTGCACCACCTTGGATGGTTGAAACCTATAAATAATGGGATGTTTACCACCCTATGTTAACTGCATATGATTCATAGTATATGGTTAGTTCATAATTAGTTCATAATAGATGGTTGCTTAGTAGTGAGTCACTCAATCCACCAAGGAGATCACCTTGAGGAGCCTCCCCAAATCATCCCCTTTATTGGGGCTCATGATCTCCGGACAAATCCGCACACATATTTTTCTCTACCAAGAAAAAAACTGTTCATGGTGATGGAAGTTAAAAACTTACAGTAACCCTCAATTTCCCTCAATTTCCTAGGTGAAATCTGCTAAATCCCCATTGAAATATGGACGAAAAACCCATCAGACGTGGTCCTCAAACATCACCGTCTCGCAGCGGCGTGGCCACGCTTTTCCACAGTTCTTCATCACCTTTGCCGCAACTCCGTGGTTGGACGGGAAGCATGTGGTCTTTGGCCGGGTGCTGCCTGGGCTCCCAGGGCGATGATTCATATGGTAAAACGATGATGGTAAAACACGTGGTTGGCTCGGTTTGGAGCCAATGTTTCGATATATGATTAAATCAATCTGTTGACAAGTGAGAAACAAGAATCCTAATAGATGTTGATATGCTGGTTATATTTAGATCCAGTTGGAGGTGCTGATTGCATGTCCAACCGTCATTACAAAACGGTGGTTCTGAAGGGTCAGAGTGCCAGCGGAGTTCGTTTTTCTTCCCTTGGGGACGTTGCCACATGGTGTGTGGCCGAGGTTCGGCATGGACATTGTCAAGGAACTTGAGAAGAGAGGCTCCAGGCAATGTCGATTTATGGCCATTGATGTCATGGCCATTTCTGCTCATGGGGAAGTTTGGGAAAATCTGGTTGGTGGTGACTGGAACATGACTGGATTATGACTTTCCCATCATATTGGGAATGTCATCATCCCAACTGACTTTCACTCCATCATTTTTCAGAGAGATAGATGTACCACCAACCAGTTGTGGATGTCCGAGATGATACAGTAGCAACTGGCAACTTGGCATTTGATTCTTGGGCACTTTTCATGTGCTCAGGAGGCGCCTGATGTTTTCTTAAATGGTGAAGGTACCACCATGAAGCTACCATCAAAGACACCTGATGTTTTCCTTTTTATATGGGTTCATCATCTGGAATTGCACCATGCATGATGTGATATGTGGGCGTTTTACGTTCAACGGAGGAAAGTCCCTCAATGTCCGTTTTTTTTTTCCATCACATCACCCATCACCCGCGGGTATGGTTCAGTTCTCGAGGCCTTGTCCAAGTTAGTTGCTCGGGTCGCACAGCCTAGGTTTACTCTGGATACTCTGGTAGATTATACATACCCCTAACACAGAGGAGGCTTCGCCAACAGAACTTCCAACCTCTATTGGTTGGCTGTCCTGGTTCCAAGAATGTGGCATCACCTTCTGAGAAAGACACATCAACTCAGAGTGCAATTCATCAAGGAAGATCATTATCCAAGCCGAATATCACCTAAAAGTGCCAACAAAAAACTCCAACTGGTCGATTGACAGATCGAAATCGCTCACGTGATGACTCTTTGTGCATTTGCAGGTCTGGTACACCCACCGAAGAGATCAGGGTTGTGGATAGCGGGTGCCCAAGAATTGCTGACTGACAGACACAAAAGACAATAGATGTTAGTTGCAGTTGCTGATTTTATTCAGAGTGTTCATTTGGTTTTCTACCCCCTAGCATCATGTAAACAGTCTCAGCAATTAAAAGCTGGATCATCCTCTGTGATCATGACATACAACAGATAGCAGAGAGTTTTCCATCCATTGGGCAGATTTGGGCGCCAACATTCGGAACCTCCAACAGTAGAAATTGCTATAAATTGGTAGGATATCACCATGGTATCTTTAGATCCCGGCCATAGGTGGTGAGCTTGGTGTGGATGGCAAGGTGAAGCCAAGAGTGGGATTGGGCTGAGTGGATTGGGATTCCTCAGATTCCTCATTTTAAGGCTTACTGTAGCTCTTCAATCCGGGGGAAGATTTAGGCCACTTTGGAATTTCCAAGGAAGAGCTTGATTCCTCGATTGCTTTTTACCAGTGTTTGTTTCATTGTTTTTCCATGCATTTAGTATGAAGCGGCTTTCAGTGTTTGTGACCACTGTGAGTGCCTACCTTTGGACATAGAAGACACCACCTGAGCATTGTGCAATTGCCACTTTTAGACCCACTCATTTCCTCCAGCTTCCATTTCGCTCGGTCAGGCCACAGCCACAGATGGCACAGCTGGCACAGCTGGCCCGAGCCTGGCGGATGACATTTGAGCGGCGAAAAAGTGATGCCTCGAAACATCTCGAAACCATGGTGGGACTGGAGACATGATTAAAGGACAAGTCGACAATGATCACGAATTGCACCCTTACCCTCTGGTAATTTAACATAGCTATGGAAAATCACAAATTTTAATGGGAAAATTTCTATAAATGGTCGTTTTCAATGGCTATTTTGACATAACCAGATGGTAAACGTCACCTTCATTTTCCATGTGCTGTCAAATCACTGCAAATTCGCATGCAAATTCATGCAAAATTGTCGATTCTTATTCATGACTGTTTAATTAAATATATATTATACAATCGATATGATATCGCTATGATATCGCTATGATATCATGCATGTGTATGCAAAACTATGCAAAAACATTACCCTCTGGTTATTTAATATAGCCATGGTATAGATGGCCCATTTATAGATGGTTTACCTATTAAAAAATGTGATTTTCCATGGCTATGTTAGTCATAACCAGATGGTATCAGTTACATCGACACGGTCGAAGGATTTCCCAGGTGTGTCACATTCGCAGCCATAGCTCACCAAGCCACAGAGAAACTTCACCCAGGCGAGATGGATGGAGATGGTCTCAGACTCTGTGTGGCTTAAAGAAATGGTTTCAAGTTTCGAAGTTACACAGGGGTTGGTAACTGTCCCATTTTGGGAATATTGGACATCACCTTATAGTAGCCATTATAGACCATATACCTAATGGTTGGGTGATGTTCAATGGGGACATTTAATGACCCATGTTACAAACGTGTTTCGTTCTATCCTTAGAAACGGAATGAACACCGACTCGTTGTTTTGGGCTTGGGTTTTTCATCATGAACCAGTCATGTTTTTACTGAAAGACCAACACCCCTTTCCAGATGTGTATTCCCAAGGTTTTTCGGCACTTTTTTCAGTTTGTTGCGACACCACCTCCGGACTAATCTGGTTGATCCGGCGTGGTCCAACTGAGAAAAACATCCCATTTTTTTCGTCACTTGACACCCAGGAGGGCGATCCCAGTACAATCCCTACTTGACAAAAAGTACTATAAGGGTTTGTCTGAAAATAGGGTATATTCCCAATTATAGCCATTTGATAGGGATAATGATCATTAACCATTGGGTTTAGGGGTACACTATTTTCAGACACACCCATAAACCTTTCTCAATGACTTGCGAGACATGGGTGGTATAAACATGTATAAACCGTACAAAGATGATCAAAGATTATGAAAGATGTACAAATAAATTATCCTTTTGGGGTCAGCAGCTTCTGAAACATGTCAGACAAACCCATAGTTGTCAAGTTGGTGATTAAAATCCAAACCCAACTACACATTCTCATATTTGTTGGTTGGCGAACGAGCTTCCTTATTTTTTTGAGACACATACATCTCAACTTATTGGAAATATTGATATAGTATCAATCCATATCAATCCATATATTATAAATCCGTATAAATCATAAAAATACCATAATATCAATCCCGTATAAAGTCTCATCAAACAGCAGCGCTACTGTCATGAAAGAACCCATAACGTTCGCTAGCGCCAGGATGGGCTGGGGCATGGAGGGCAAGGGCTGGGGCGACAAGGGCTGGGGCGGCAAGGGCTGGGGCGATGGCAAAGGCGCATGGGGTCCTTTGGCTCAGACATGTGATGATTTTAACACTTTGCGACCTGGAAAATCCATGAAAGTCCCCAAGGTTTAATTAATAAGCACTTTATGTCATCATACATCCTCTACGAATGGGTCATCTATAAATCCTCTAGATAATCTATCTATATGTCTATATATATATATATATATACATATCATATATATATATATATATATCATATTATATATATATCATAAATTTATATGATTATATATGCATAGATATCTATAAAGGACTGTGAATCATCATATTTATCATCTATTTATTTGGCCCGTCTATACAACAGCAAACTGTCGAATGACCAGAGGGTATGAGGTGGACCTGTTTGCAGCCATGTTGTGTTACCCTGCGGGAAACGTTTACAAAACGATGTGGAAAACCATGGTTTACTGTTCCAACAAATTGTGGGTTTGTCACATCTATGTTGTTAGTTTACAGGAGGGCAATCACTTTGCTGTGACTTTAGGGCTTAAGGGTAAACAAACTTAAGGATAAATTTGGGTTTGCCGGATTTACCGCCAACTATATAGTTTAAATTGAACTTTGAAGTGGAACCTTATCGACAAACCAAGATATTTCTATTGAATTGTGATGATCCAACCGTCAATATTTGGAGCGCCAACCGGCGGCCAACCAATTTGACCGCCATTTCATGTGATGCTGATCTGACCTCAAGAAAAAAAAGGAATCAATGATCGATTAGGAAATATTAGAGGATCTGGGGTGGTTTTCATTGTTGCAATATGTTACAATGATGGGCCCTGCCATAAGTTATATCTGGTTGAAGTGGTAGATAATTGATGATCATTGCAGTGATTGGGATGTCTCCAGTTACCACAAGTGGTAGGGGCTACAGCATGTGACCCAGGCTACAGCATGCCGATGCCCATCTACGGCATGTTCCCACCGATGTGGGGTATGAAGGCGGCCGTGAGCTGAAACACAGTGGGTCAGGATGGTCTATGTCCATCCAGAATTTCAGGACATTTCTTCAGCGTTGCACCACACATTTCTAGATATGTCTCTCATTTTGGTCCATGTTATTCTTATCTGGTTGGTGGTGACTGGAACATGGCTTTTATATCTTTTATGACTTTCCATATATTGGGAATGTCATGACCCCAACTGACTTTCACTCCATCATTTTTCAGAGGGGTAGGCGTACCAACCACCAACCAGTATATTCAACGGACTCCTCCCTGCAGGGCAAGGGCAAAGGAAAGGGCAAACAACTCAAGGTGGACGATGCCTTGAAGGTTGGTTCTGACGAAGCCATGCTGGCGCCGGATGGATGACGAGAACATAAAGATGACCAACTCATTTATGTCTTTTATAAATGGTACCTAGTATATGATCCTGTTTTGATCATTTATGATCATCTCTGTGTTAGATATAAATATCATATATGGTACCATTTGTAAATATGATCATGTCTGATATAACTCATTTATGTCATGATTTTTCATCTCTCTCTCTATAACAAGGTTGAGTGTCGCTATATAAAGCCATGGAAAAATGATATGGAAAAGCCATGGGAATAGCCATGGGATTTCCCCTATTTTGGAGACCACCTTCAGAGTGGCTGGTTGTGGCGAAACGTTGCTGGCGAGTTTCGCCAGGTGTGGCTTGGAAATGTGCCCGAAAGCACCACCTGGAAGGAACTGCAAGATCACGTGAACCAGGCCGTATGAGGAAGGGTCGGTGTTGCGACGGTCATTTGTTAAAAAGGACCCAAAAAAAGGACCCAACGTATCCCAAAGTCAAATGGTTGATCAATGGTCATCAGTGATCATCCGTTTCCTGATGAACATATTTGGTTTCTTTCTGGTAGCCATCTGTACCCCAATGTTGATCACTTTTGGACAAACCAACATCTATAGCTAGTGTTTAAGCAGCTAGACAGGTGCTTGCTGCGGCCAGGAAGTTCTTAGAAGTGAGATGATTAGACATGACAGCTGGCTGAGCAATGTTTTGAACAACTTGGATATCACACCCAAATGTGCCAAAGTTTCTGCATTTGAAGTGGGTAACATCCACAATGGACTTGCTTGAATGCAACCCAAAGGACTTGCGGCACTGAACAATTATTGTTGTGTGATGATGATATGGTCAATGGGAATTCCAGGATCCTAAAATGGAGGTACTGTACCATATAAGGCCATATTTTGTGGGGATATTCCCATTGATATGGTGTAGTGCTGTTGCGATGTCATGTTGAACCTCAAGCTTCTCAAGATTTTTCGATGCCACACGCCCATGGATATTTGTAAAGATTATACTGCTTGATTTCAATTTGCCTGTAAGACTATTTTTGCTAATTATTCTGCACAGGTTTAATAGATGTTAATACTATTTGTACAAAATCAACACAACTAACTAGAGTATGAATTAATATGTATATTTCTGTGTTGATATTATTTGCATTTGTGCAATTGGTAGTTCAAGAAGAAACCAGGAGGGCAATAAGTTGAGCTATGAACGTCGGGTTCCAGCCCTGCCCAAATGTCCCCTGTGCCCATGGAACTCAATGGTTTCCCTTCACATCTATGCACATGTCACATTTCACAAGCTGTTGATAAAGGACCCTTGATTCAACGGTTTCTCTGAAGTTACATCCGCAGGGTTTGGGCGGATCCATGCAGCTCCCCATTTTCAGACACACAAAGGGTGTTCATTGTTGAAACTGATTGGTTGGATCCCAGTTGTTCATGGTTACCCTCCAGTAAATTAACATAGACCCTGGCAGTCATCGGGGTTGGAAGATGAGTTTCCTCTAAAAATTGGTGATTTTCAGGGTCTATGTTAATTTACCAGAGGGTAAATCATCATGTTTCACCATGTTTGACTGTCTCTCAACTGGTCCATGGAGTTCGGTATTTCGCCCACGCAGCACATGAAGAGCAAGTGGGTTGAGATCTTCCGTGGCAAGGCGGTTCTGTTGGAGACGCCAAAAACCATTTCGGGTCCGCCAAAAACCAAGGTGACCATGGGGGATTTACGCATTGGGACTGTAGAATGGGGATGTACCCATTATTAGGGGGATGGGATTAATTAGTTCAAACTGCCCACTTTGGCCACAGCATGAACACATGAACAATCATCCTGTATGAACCATACATTTACAGAAAACGATGAAGACATTTACACCTGTGCCGATCGCTGGATCCGGGAGCACGTTTCAACTCCCGAATCTGACATGCCCATTGCTACTTGAAAGTCGGATCATGAGATATTGTAACCCATGTGATACTCATGTTTATCGCACCAAAAGATGCTGGGATATGGTATTGAGAATATCAGCCCACGAGGAGAGGCTGCTGCGCATGGTAATTGTTGATATCGTCACCTTTTGCTGGTGATGGGACCATGGATGCCATTTCAGCTCATTGTTGTGGCTGGGACCCTCCAAACAGATTGATTCTGGGCTACTCACTGCCAAGATGTACCCTCTGGGCGAATCACCATTTTTAATGGGAAAATCCACTATCAATGGTCATTTTCAATAGCTATGTTAAATTACCAGAGGGTAATGGAACATTTCCAGATTTTCCAGCAAACCACGTGTTTTTTTCTCCAGCCATAGCGGTTTCCAGCTCCAACGCTAGGGCAAGGGCACGGCGGCGGTGGTCTTCGGCACCGCCGATGAAGCCCGCGAAGCCGTTCCGTTGCTCAACGGGAGCGCGAGCGAAGCGAGCGAATCGCCGGGGCAGATCGAAGCTGGGGTTGTGAACTACCCTCTGGTAAACTAACATAGCTATGGAAAATCACTATTTTTAATGGGAAAACTGACTATAAATGGCCATTTTCAATAGCTATGTTAAATTACCAGAGGGTACCCCATGTCTGAAATGAGAAGCATTGAGAAGATTGAACAGGATATGGTAAATGAATGTAAATGATGCTAGATGGCTGTAGATGGCTGTAAATATATGTGAATCCAGAATTTTCGACTGCCATTTGTGGCTATTTGTGGATGATTGGTAGGGTGATTGAAAGACCAGCTGGGTATAACAAAGCACCATTTGGGAGTGTGAGTAGACATATACTGTGACCAACGCTCACGGAAAGAGGAATACAATTAATAGAGCATGTTGCGCCCCCAAACTGACTGGACATTTTTGTGCATTGACTGCATTGACTACTTGTTATATTTTTTCATTTTTTTTCGGTACTAAACTTTGTCAAGCGCGGAGTATCACGGAATGTCGTGTTCAACTCTTAACAGGTTGTTTCAGACAGGGTAAATCCCAGTGTTTGGCCTTAAATCAGTCAGATGCCCACAGTTGTTGGATAAGACCTCATCTTCTTTTCTTGTTCTTGTTCTTGTTGTTGTTGTTGCTGTTGTTGTTGTTGTTGTTGTTGTTGTTCAAACCTCGCGTAGTGAGATAGATCCCAAACTATCCGAAATTTGCAAGCTTCATGGTTAAACTAAGCGAATAGATGCAACCCCCAAGATCCCCCAAGTTAGGATATTTATGATAGATTCTATGATATGTCAAGCCTAAAACACATGTCAACCCTAAACGTTTTATGATTGGTGGTTTCCTAAAGTGGGGGTATCCTCCGAATCATTCATTTTAATTAGTTGGAATTTCCATGAATTAAACCATCCAGCTTTTGGGTACTGTACCACCCCCATTTTAGGAAACCACCATATGGCTATGGATCAATACCTATTAATACCATTTTTAGTGGGAATGAACATCCATGTACCAGCTATTTTGATGTTCACCAGGGGTACCAGGGTTTTGACACACTGCCATATGATACTTTACTAATTATAATTCTACATGTTCTATCTGGATATGTTCTATCGCCCAAATACGAGCCAGGAGCTCCATTGGCGGCCAGTCCCTGGTCGCGGACAGCCTTTTGGCCCCAACTGTTGAAAAAAATCGGTGGAATGTTGGGATGATAACATGATATAGTCTGATCTAATCTGATCTAGTCTGATATATGGTATAATCTGATCAATTATAATTATCTATAATTATATATTATTGGTATTTTAATTCTTGCAATGGTGTAATTTACTTTTTGTGTACGGCCAAATCTGATATCATCTGATAATGAATATAAATATGATATGATTATATAACATGCACCTGGTGATGTATATTATAATATGGTAGAACTGTGCATGTAGTGTATACATATATGACCATATATGATGTGTTTTATATGGTCATGTTCGATGGGATGCTATGTGGCCATGTGAACAACTTTGACAGGTTGGGCAAGAGGCCAAAAGGAGTGAGCCATGCGCAGCATCAAAAAAGCCTGGCCGCTGCATGGTTTCGGGGTCGTTACGTACGACTGCACCATTGGGCGTGGGTACCCTCTGGTAAACTAACATAGCTATGGAAAATCACTATTTTTAATGGGAAAACTCACTATAAATGGCCATTTTCAATAGCTATTTTGACATAATTGTGGTTTCTATAATGGTGTCTAGCTCTGCGGCTGCCAATGTAGCTTCTAAGGATGGTTTCTATGTAGGTTTTCACTCTGCGCCGTCTAATATGGCTTTTCATAGTGGCTTCTCATTGT
>Ga0126342_10005490_pt1 | contig 22146 bp, 16 predicted proteins | sample Cyp1metagenome_FD_92528 | JGI IMG/M metagenome (GOLD analysis project Ga0126342, IMG submission 92528) | Coral microbial communities from Lord Howe Island, Old Settlement Bay, Australia - Cyphastrea 1 metagenome | ecosystem: Host-associated > Invertebrates > Cnidaria > Coral ...
CCAACAAGGGGAAAAAACAAACAAAAAAACTATGTTGTTGTCCTGGGGTGCATATATATATAATATATATATAATATATATATATATATATATAATATATATAAAATATATATATATATATATTATATATATATATATATATATGATATATATATATATGATATATATATGATATATATATATGATATATATATATGATATATATATGATATATAAGATATATATATATATATATCACATATATATATATGATATATATATATATATGATATAAGATATATATATATATATATATTTATGATATTTATTTATGTTTATGTATGAATTTGATGAAATAACGGGATATGAACGGATATGATGGGTATATATATATATATATCCACAGGTCACTCCGTGTGTTGCCCAGACATTAACATTGAGAATGTCGTGCTGTCGAATATATGACAGGAGAGATTGCAGAAAATACTGCTTATACGCAGTGTTTTCCGGTTTAGGATTGAAAGTTTTCAGAGCCTAGGTTTTAGGGTTTAGGGTTTTAGGGTTTAGGATGGTTTAGGGTTTTAGGGTTTAGGGTTCGTCGTCTGGGAAATCTCAAAACACTGGCCCTGCGCAGGTGTTTGAGCATGTTGAAGGATAATGTAAAAAAACATGTTAGGTTCGCCATTTGAAGCTTCCGGGCAACACACAGCGCCTGGCATCCCCTTAGGAGGTGGTGGAATCTGGCGGGAGTGTGCCCATGTTGGAGACCATTGAGCCACTTGGATCAAACAGACAATGGCGGCACGGTGGGGGATTTAAGCAGCAACAATGGGGGATTTTTATCTGCAAAAGTGAAGATTTTTCACCAACAAACAGATGGATTGCAGTATAACACGTGGGTAAAACCAGATATTCCGGATATAATCCATCTCCCACATGAAAAATGGTTGGTTAACCATCAAACATGATGTTTTTGAGGTGGTTTGACCATTCTGACAGATCCTCAAAGGGGGATGCATGATTGATTAGCCAACATACCATTAAACCTGTCGATCTTGCCCCAGCCATTCAGCAATAGATCTACTACGCCGGAGATTCGAGAGGGTGGTACTGCAATTGGGGGAAGGGATTCAAATTTCTTGTTGAATCCTTTGCCACAATCAGCCAAGAAAACACCAAGATAAGATGGGCATGTTCAGGATCGAACGATATTTGGCCATTTCACTCGCCAGCAATGTGGATATAAACATGACAAATGTGCATACCTCGCACTTGATCTAGGATTCATGTTCGATACCTAGTTCAAAACCAATCTTTATGCCAGTGGTTTAATCCTATACAATTAGTTGATTATTGTTTTTCCCTATGAAGTTTGCCAGTTTGAGGCACTCTCCAAGATTTTGACAAGCCTCTCTCTATACGTATATATATATATATCGTATATATATATTATTCTATATCATATTATACATATATTGTATTATATTATATATATATATTATATATATATATATATATATCATATATATCATATGTTGATTATGTAGATCCAAGTACATCCCATGATATCCCCATCAAAATGCTTGGTTTATATCACCATTTCTGATGAGTTTCCCATGGTGACACCCCCCAGGAGGTTTGGCATGGCTACCCCAGCAGTTTTTGTTTGACGCCAACACCCGCCAGGGTGTCTGAACGCCCCGGGCAGGCAGATCCGCCATGTTGTTTGCTTGTTTTTGCTCAAAGCCCCAACTCAAAATGGACTGAGTTCACTTGACTAGGTTAGAAGCTTGGAGCAGCTTTCGAACATGTCCTTTTTCCCTGCGAAAAGCACACTTTGGCTGGCAGCGGATGCCGTTTCATCGTTCGTATCGCAGGTCGAAGGCGGCACTTCTGGGGCGCGGAGTGTGAATACCACGCCCCGGAAGAAGTTGCTCGGCTGGTTGACGAGTTTGGTGGTTTTGAGTAGGAAAAGCATGTGATTTTCATGGGATTTTAACCTGATTCAACCAGCAAAGTTTTGGGATTGAACCATTTCATGGAGATATTATGAGGAAGGTCCATTGTATATGGGGATGAATCAAAACTTATTGTATGAAATTTGGGGGAATGAACATCCATTTGCCAGCTATGTTGGTGTTCGCCAGGGAGCCAAGATTAAATGAACATTATATCAATGTGTAAAAATATGATTGTCCTGAAACTTGTATCTATTTTCCAATGTGCGGTCATTTCAATAATATTTTTAATGGGGAACATGTTGTGATTTAGGGTCATCTATTTTCAGATTTTGGAGACCGATCGAAATGAACAGTGCATCAAACATTTGTTGATTGATGGTTATCTTGGATTGATTGCATCGGGATGATGTATGTTGATCAAATACAATCCGATATAGTGCTGTATTTTTTTGTCATCCCAAAACCTAATGAGTTGGTTGGTACAAGGATGCCGTTGTTGGTCCATAATCATATAATCCCAATTGGATTGAACCAGGTATTATGACTGCATATCAGTTCCTCATCAACGACCAGGGATTTTGGGCATGAGGAAAGCTTGGTGTGACAGATTGGTCGATTATGTTTGCTATTAGTGGGCAAGGAAAGTCAGTGATGTATAGGTGATTTACCAACGTGTTTTCTTCGGAGAGCCTATGCGTTCGCGGAAGTGTTTTTTTGTTCGACATGCTGAGCTACCTTCATTTCACTGGATTGGTTTAGTCGGGAAAATCTACACCGGAAACCCATGGGGTTTTTACCATCAAATTGGTTGGGCTTTCCTGTAAATTTTCCCATCATCCAATTCTACTTTCAGATGTGTATATTACATATATTATATATATATAATTATATTGTATATGTAATAATATCCCATCATTGTATTATATATTATATTACACAACTGGATCATTGGATTTTTGGCCACTTTCATCATGGGATGATTTACCAACGTGCCTTTCAGACGATGGCCAGATGGGATTTGGCACTCGAAAAACGCCCTGAGGTTTGGACTGTCGGAGCCTCGGGGAGAGATGCTACAGCTGACTTGGGGCACTTGAAGTTCATGTGATGGGCAGGTATGTCCATCAGATATTGTCATATCTCACATATATAATTATATATATTTATATATAATATTATGTCGGCTCACATACATTGGCTGACATATTGGCTGACATATATATATATATATTATGATATTATATGATATCCTATATCAAAATATGTCAGCCAATTGGTTGAGAGAAGAACCTACCTGGCAGTGCACTTGTTCCCACCTGGTGGCTTCAGCTCAGAACCGAGGCGGAAAGGTGACGAGGTGCCGCAATTCCCCCCCTCTGGTGCCAATGTGGCGTTGAGTGTTGGGTGTTGGGAGTTGCCAAGGTTCTTAGACTCTTAGACTCTAAGACTTGAGTGATCAAATGTGGCCATGGAAAATCAGCCATGAAAAATCCCATTGGTAGAACTTGCCTGTCAAAAGTAGTTGGGGTTACTGTTCTTTTCGTAGTGCGTTGGTTTCCCCGGTCAGTTGGGTAGTGCTGGGTTGCTCCGAAGAATCCAACCGTTTTCATGGATAGCTTAGATGTTGGATGCTGCCCACGTCGTCACAATCCAATTTTGCACATTTTTCCATTGGGATATTTGGGATGAGAAAACCAACATTAACTGGGATATTTGGGACGAGAAAACCAACATTAACCAACCTCCCAAGGCTCAGCGGGGTAAAACTGGGTAAAACTGGGTCAAGTTCTTGGGGGATGGTCATTGATCCATTTTTTATAGGAACTTACCCGGCCTGGTAAACGTGTACATAACGAACTGGAAAATCACCATGTTTGATGGGTAAATCAACTATTTCGACTGGGCCATTTTCAATAGCAGACTGTTAGTTTACCAGGCCGGGTAACCATCATTAACCATTGATATCCCATATGGATAGCAACAAAACCATCATTAACCACAAGAATACCACAACCCATCGATCAACAGATTCTGAGATCCATGAGATGTCCAGATGGCTCAACATCGATGGAGCTGAAGGGTTCAGCTGTTGGGATCTTCGATGGGTTCAATGCTCCAAGCCGTTTTTTACTTTTGCGGCTCCAGCTTAGAAACCAGGCAGTAGTTAGGAAGCCTCAGCAGGGGAAAGCAGGGAAAGCATGGCCGCATGTTTTCTAGAAAAGCTGAAGCAGTTGAACCATGTTGAAACCTTTTAGAGACCGAAACCCAAAGCTAAGTTGTAGGGAATTACAATCTATTTTTGTTACGTGTCATCCCGGTAAATTGCCTGGCGAGTAGCCATACCCACGCCAACGGGCCATCCTGGACTAGTTCCGAAGGCTTTCTGTCGAAAACAATAAATAGATATGAGAGAGACATGTTCAAGACAGAATTTGTGAAAGGCATGGAACGCCCTCCAAGATTGAACGAATTGAATACCGACATATACATTCCTCAAAGGAAAGATTGCATTGAAGGCAATTGGGAGAGCAGTAGCAGTTTCTTTTGTGCAGCTTCCAACAAGTTGAAAAGACCACATTCAAGATTCTACCAGGTTGTTCGCTCCCAGTTAGAAGTTGGTGAAACTCCATTACCTATAGATATATCTACCAAAGACCATAGTTAACGACTGGTTATACTGCCAACGTCACTGGCAACGGAATGACATGAGAACAATTTCTTTCTCTGTGTCCAAGGCGCGCTATGACTGGGTGACAGTCATCAGGGTGAGTTTGGCGATCTGGAAAAGGTCACTGTGTTTATGACAGTTTATGACAAGTTTACAATGATAACTAGGAGTATCATGTTGATACTATTTGATTTTTCTAAAACGCTGATGTACGCTGCATGCAATGCACATTTTATCTAGTTGATTATAATTGATTAAATATATATATATAGTCAGAGAGAATTATATAGTAGCACATGTGTATTCTATTTACAGTACGTATGTATATATATATATTTATTTATTTATACTGGTTGGTGGTTTCAAACATTTTTTATTGTCCATAATTTAATATATGGGACGTCATCCTACCCATTGACGAACTTCATCATTTTTCAAGATGGTTATTGCACCACCAAACAGTATATATATATATATGCACATGCACAAACGGTATCCACCTGAAATGGCCTACAGATACAGCCATGTTTTATGCCTAGTCCAGACCCCCATCATGGTCTCAGCCAGGTCTGACACGTTCCATTGCCACTGATCAATGTATTACATTAGAAGCAGCCAATATCAATATAGTAAAATGAATGTTCATTAATATTATGTATATATATGGTCATATAATCTATGGATCTTCAATCAAATCATCAATGTATTATACATATATATATAGTAAAATATGCATAGTCCATATATTGTTTCACTATTCATAGTCTATGGTCATATCATCCATATATCTGGGTAAATTAGATCACGACCTCACTGTTTTCACTGGAATCATGATGAATGAGGGAATTATCATGAATCATCCCCAAATGGCATAACCTGAGCCTGGTGATTGAATGGGGTAAGCAATGGCATTTGTCAGTCGATGTCTTCGAGAACAGGTAGTCAATTAGTACCAATAAATGCGTACCCAATCACTGACAACTCTATATAGCTCAAAATGCATCCACCTTCGAGAGAGGGCATGGAAGCGGGACAGTGCAGAGAGCCTGAATCCCTGGAAGCAATACTGCCAGGATACCAGAGATTAAAGTGCCTTGGAGGAAGCAACCTGATTGATGTATATTTATGTCTCATCAATCCCAGACTCATCGAGGAGGTCTTTTTAATGAAGCGTCAGCAGCTGCTAACGTCACTGCTGAAATCGATGCAGTCTGGAAGCTACCAGGAGCTGGTGAAATGCTTGTAAGCTCTTAGTAATTCTCCAAAACCATCCAACACTGGTCACTGCAGCGATTTTCTTGTGCAACCGCAGGCGGACGCGGCCACGCGGCCTCCGTCATGGACGAATTAAGACCTCGGTGCGGATCCCAGAGATTGGTCGCGTGGCTCTACCAGGGGTGTTTTCAGCAACAAGAACTGGGGGCTTCAATCGCAATTGCCGGGGTATCTGATATCTGGTTTAATGTCAACCATTTAATAGGCTAATAACATCTAATAACCATAGGTTTTTATAACTTTCATAACTATCAATAAGCATTAGTAATCGCCACGATACAATATCTGGTTGGTGGTTTCAAACATGGCTTTTATTCTCCATTTCATATTAATGGGATGTCATCCGCCAACCATTGACTTTCACTCCATCATTTTTCAAGATGGGTAGGTTGGCCCCCACCAACCAGATATGGTTTAATAGTGTAGACCATGGAGTATACCAACGAATGTTTGTGGTGTCTGATTCTTTGTTTGTTTGAAATGGGACCTGGATCCCCAATGATTCACAATGGGTACAGAAGGAATGAATCTGGTGCTGTCAACAACCATGCTCGAGGGGATGCAAGCAATTCAAACATATTCAAACCAACAAGCACAGGGACATAAAAGTTTGAAGATTTGCAACATGTTTCGGTCATGCGGATTCCGCATGCCTCCATTTTATTGGCAGTTTGTCATGCTTCAATCATTTTCAATAGGTCCAGCAGCCCAAACGAATTTCGAGTTACGATGTAAGGCCTAGGTCTCCAACGATTTCCGCTTTCCGCTGCTGGAATGTTTCACATCAATCACCCCAAACATCACCCAGGTCCGTAGATAAATCATACATGGAGCATGTATGGGTACAACAACCACCAAAAAAGATAGAGTAGTATATATAAAAATTGGATATGACAATATATATATTTATATTTTATATTTATATATACATATTATGTATGTATATACATTATATACATATATATACATATATATATATGTCAGCAACTGGAACCACAGGGTCGCCCTTTCGAAGCCACCAACAAACAGCTCCAATTTCCCCGCTGAGCTTCGATGCGGACCGCAACGATGCTTCGACGCCACGGCGCCGGATGGCCCAGGGGATCCCCTGGGGGATCCCAGGGGATGCATCCCACTGCTGGGGGCCATGGTTTACCCTCTGGGAAACTAACATAACTATGGAAAATCACCATTTTTAATGGGAAAACTCACTATAAATGGCCATTTTCAATAGCTATTTTGACATAACCAGAGGGTATCATAAATATTGCACCATGAATAAGGATTATCCATAAATGTATTCCAAAATAATAAATTAATATATATAGGGGAAATGACATATAGTATTTTTTTAAAAAATCACCTATCATGTTATCTTTATATCATAAATGGGAATGTAGGTATTGCACCATTTCAGGATTATCCCTGGGATTACTGGATCTTGAATTTCAGGATACAGATGGAGCTACGTAAACGTACCATATGTATTTTTGGCCAAAATATCAGGGATATTCCCTGAATTTTAGGCCTTATATATGGTAGGTTCCTCCAATTTAGGTTCCTGAAATGGCAATTGATCCATCAATATTATGATCCAGGGATCAAACATCAAAGTTGTTACTTAGTACATGGTTTATGATCCATAAATATGCATAGTTAAACCCCTATCATTCGGGGGTAAAAAGCCATTAAGTGGGGCCCACACCCCCAAATGGCTGTACCGGTGGTCCCATTCAGTCTGTGCATCATTCCTCTTTTTGCCTCAAACACGCACACTCAGTAAACAGTGGAAAATCCAAACGTTTAAGAGGTAAGTCCTCCACGAATTGCAGGATCTTTGGCCACATCTAATAGAAAACAGACTCCTCTTCTTAAGGGACCCTGTAGCAGATTGTTTGCAATGATTCATCCCAAGACTACCCTCTGGTAATTTAACATAGCTATGGAAAGATCCACCATGCTATTAATGGGAAAATCCACTATTAATGGTCATTTTCAATAGCTATTTTGACATAACCAGAGGGTATCCGCAGATAACGGGAAAATGCCTGCGAAAGGCCGGCGAAATTCTCCGGCTGGTTGCATCCCCATTTTATCCGTCAAAAATATCCCATGGAGTTTCAAGAGAATCCTTAAATGCATTGGTTAACCATAACTGATTGGTGGTTTGGAACCATGGAATTTTGAATGACTTTCCATGAAAAGTTGGGAATGGAAATGGAATAATCATCCCAACTGACTTTCACTCCATGATTTTTCAGAGGGGTAGGTTGAAACCACCAACCAGGATATATATTATATATCCATTGACCACCATTAACCACCTTTAACCACGGTATACCACCAACTAGATAGTTGTCTTTATCGCAGTGCAACAAATTTAGAGCCGAACAACTCCATTTTCAGACACACCCAATTTGCCAAATCATTGCATATCCACCCCCAAAAAGTTATTCCCAGTATATCCTCACTTGCGGTTTTGATGGGTTTTCCTATGTTTATCCAATTTGTTGATGTTTTTTTTCATCGTTGTGGATCAGCTTTGTTCATAGTTAAAAAAACCCATGAACTTGTTGCTTCCCATGTCTTGTTGGGCTAAATTTCATATCCCATCATATATTCCCAATATTTGACCCATGGAACCTTCCAAAGAACAGCAAAGAACACCATGTCTCTTGACCGACCTAGGGATGTAACCAATCTGCTACAGGGTCCCGGTCCAGAGGAGTCTTTTTTCTATTAGATGTGGCCAAAACAATATACCGGTTCTGGGATGTTTGGGTGGCGCATCCCCAATAGAAAACCCCATCACTTCGAATATGTTCTGGTTTTCCATATAGTGATGCTAATTGCATATGAACATATGCTCAGCTCTATGTCCCATCATTTCTCATAGCTTTCCACTTTTTTTTTCATCCTGCACCAGTTAATAGATGGTAAACATCCCATTGTAATCCCATTATTTAACAAGTGTTGCCAATTCCCAAGAGTTACCCTGCCTGCAGGATTTTGCTGGCCCATCCACAGTAGTTTTCTGCATTTTGCCTGGTAATGTGGTACCCTCTGGTAAACTAACAGTTTGCTATTGAAAATGGCTATTTATAGTTGATTTACCCATCAAAAATGGTGATTTTCCATAGTTATGTTCCCTCCCAGGCTGCCCAATCCCCAGGTTTGCCGAGCACCGGCTTCTCAGAGCGGAGTTCTTCCAAGGTCGGAGGGCGGTCACCCGGTCACCCGGTCAGGTAAGTTCGGTGAAACAATGGTGACCTTATCCGCCAAATATGGTAGAAATAATGGGGATATGATGGGGATATGTCTAATATATATCCCCATTATTTCTACCTAATATATTAATATATATATATGTATATACATACATACTCTGGCAATTTGCAGTTCGCTATGGAAAAGCACCATTCTTAAGGGGTAACTTTCATCTGCTTCAATGGGCCGTTCGTTTCCATAGTTTTCACCGTCCCGAAACGACGTTTGGTCCATCACCAAAAAGCCATGAAACGATGGCCCAGTCATGTAGGTTTCCAGCACCATGGAGCACATGTTTTTTTTTTCAAGCCCAGTATTTATGTAGTATTGGTTTATATCACCATGGTCGATCAATTCCAAAATAGTCTTAGTTGATGTGAACATATCAGCCCTTTTTTTCTGTGTGACACCCAAACTTGGTATTTAACATGATTTAATCAACAACATTGGGAATGTCAAATGAAATAACTGCGCTCGAAAGTTTATTGGTGAACAAATTGGCACTTTTTGGATCCAACATGTTTTGTTTGACGATCAAGGTGTTCATGTAAGAACACATGGGAATTTGACCATCCAAAATAGGACCGCTACCAAGAAATGGGGATACACAACCAATCTACATCTGGGTATCATGTTCATATGACATTGTATACACTCCCACAACATGTTTTAGATTTATCACCCATGTTTATCCTCACTAATTACTTTCAGGGCCAAGGTACATACACATTTTGGTCAGCTCTGTTTAAGACACATATCCAATGCCCTCTGTCAAACTATGGAACATGGTCCATTTAATAATTTATACAACTATTAAAGAACAAACCTGATTTGCAACATGGGAAATTGAAAAACTAACAGTTAGTTTTACCCTCCGGTTAAAAATACTTTTTAAATAACTATGTTAGTTTACCGGAGGGTAAGTAATATGTGTTTGCCGCCTCTATCCCGAGAGCCGAGAGCCAGGTCCCTTACTTGTTGCACAGCTCAACGGCATGGCTGGCACTGCGTGGCTACCACGTGGGGAGCACAGAGGTTTCAAGCATCGAACTGTGGGGAAATACGTGAACATAACTGATACCCTCTGGTAAACATACAAAAAGCTATCGAAAATGGTGATTTATAGTGGATTTACCCATTCAAAGATGGTGGATCTTTCCATAGCAAACTGTTAGTTTTGACCAGAGGGTAACTGATAACTTATTGGATCTAATCCACAACCATAGTCTTTTCATGATAAGTCCATAGATTATGGTAAATTGATTGGTTGATTTTCCATAGATGAATTATTGGTTCCTCCCCAAATGGCCCAACTCTTCGACCAGATCAACGGATCATCTCCAGCTCCGAAAAAGTCCAATCCCATCCCCATCCGACGTGGGGTTCGCATCGATGGGGGAATCAAAGACCCACGATGAATCCCACTAGCTATGCATAGATATTCCCATAGATTCCCATATATTCCCATAGATTTCCGTATTTTCCCATAGATATGCCCATATTTTCCCAGATTTTCTGGTTGGTGGTGACTGGAACATGGCTGGATTATGACTTTCCCATCATATTGGGGATGTCATCATCCCAGCTGACGAACTCCATGATTTTTCAGAGGGGTAGGTTGGCCCCCACCAACCAGTATATGTAGGACACACATATCCTGCATATCCTTGTTATTAGATAGATGCCTCTAATATTCTAAATATCCTTAGTTATTAGATAGATACCAGTATATGATATATCATGATAAGATATTACAAGCCACTTATAACTGTTTTTGGGGATAGGTATACCACCAACCAGTATATGTAGGACACTTAAGCTTTCGTTTTTTTTATTGAACGGCCCTGGGATGGTCGCACCGAGGTTTGGTGCATGCTGGCCTCTTGGCTGCGCTTCGATTTCACGAGTCACCGTAGTCACCAAAAAGGAGGTGCTTAGCGAATGGAAAAGGGGAACCTAAGAAATGGGTCCCAAAGATGATGTTTTTTGTTGGTGCAGGTTTCAGCAGAAATGGGGTAAACTGATTAAACTGTTGGTTTCCTTGTTGAATTCATGGGGATGTCGGGAAACTTACCCGAATCCCTGTTCTGGTTGCCATTGATCTTCAACTCCCCAAGTTCCACAGCCAATTTGGCGTGTCAAGATAGGGGATTAGTGTTCCCCAATCGACCTCTTAAATCTGTTTAGTATCATAAAAAATATCTTTTCAGTGGGTACATAAACAAGCAACCAGCAATTGAATCTGCGACCTTTCCGGAAATTTGTTGCTTGTGAAGTGAAGAGGCTATGTTTGCATTTGGGGTGATGCCAGTCCAACAAGTAGTAAAAGATGGGTTAAAAGGGAACCACATACTTCAACTATCAGATCATATCATATTGATTTTGGTGATGTCAAAATTAAATTCAGGTCTTCATTATTTGATGCCATTTCATCAAACCATGCACTACTCATCAGACATTGTTGATAGCATGTCAGACATTGTTGACTTGGCGGTTCAGTGTGGGATGTCATTGGAGCTGTTTCTCGAAAAGGTGCGGGGTGTTGTTGCTTGACATAGGCCAGCTATGGTTGAAAGGTGGATATTGATAATATATTGATATATTCAACAGTTGGATGGCTTATAAACCAACGAAACTGTGTGTGTGACCATTCTGTACTGTAAATGGTACAAATGCATATAAATGCCGTGTACATCATCAGCAGCGATGCCACTATATCAAACTATTTTATCAAACTATACATATATATATGATTATATATATACATATATATATGATTATATATACATATATATATATATGATTATATATGTTTATATATTAATCGAACTATATCCACATGTATATCCAATGATGTCCTTGTGAATCATAAAATGCCGTGCCCAGGTTGGTTTGTGCCTGGTGGTGTTGATGCTCATCGAGGCACTTGAAATCACCTGGGTAGGTAGGTGGAAACAGGTGGAAACGTGTGGAACAATTACCAGGTATATACAGTACCTATCACAATAGAGGAAAATGTGGAACATCTGGAGAATGACCAAAGAATTTTTGAGAAAAAAGGGCTTCTAATCAACATAAATCTGGGATTCCAGCACCAAAATATGGGGGTTTATGTTGGGAAATAGGTGGAAATACACCGGTGAATCCTTGTTTTCACCCACAAGAATGCCGTGGCGAACGGGTTCTCCGGCGCCAGATCTTTCTGAACGAATACGTGATGCTCTTCAGCAACCCCTGGGTGGTCGGCACGGAGGCGCTCAGATCTGCTATATAAACGGGAGAATGCCATACCCAAAAGAAAAAAGTCATTGATATTATTCATATGTATTATTAAGATGTATACATATTATTACATATTAAGTATAATTAGTGATTGATTGTTCAGGGTATTGAAGATCTACAAATGAGCATCAACAATGAATATGACCTTCCCTGCAGTGAATACTCCGCAGTTTTATCCGGGTGGTATGTGTTGAAACTCTCTTTATTTTGAGCAAGAAAAGTGCTGCAATTCTATGACCTGAATATATTCTGGTTGGTGTGTTCAAGGATGTTCTAGTCAGATAGTAAACCCTCTAGTGACTCTAGTCGAATCTTCCCTGCAGGATGCGAAATGAATATGAAAATCCCTAGTTTGTATATCATCGTTAATCATAATTATTATATCATATCTATCACTGATTTTCTATTTGCATGTCCACGGTAGATAACCAAAGGATACTTTTCATCTTGTTCGGGATAATATCCTCTAATTGATTCTAATTGAGCATGTGTGCATGTTTTCTTTAATGGATTGTTACCACCAACCAGCCCAAGCAACTGAATTTAAACACTAATGCTCGACGGGCCATGTTCCTAAAGGTTATCTTCCAAAATGAGGTTTGCTTAGGACATTTGGTCATGGCAAAATATGTATGTATATATATATATATATATGTATATGTATGTATATATATATATATCTGTATATCTGATTATATTTATAGATATATATATATATATAATACACGAAAACGTGGATTCTTCGTGCCAAAGCCAGTAAATAACAGTAAACAACAGTTTACTCCAAAGTTGGATGGTTCAACACGTTCAACATGACCAAGTCTGTGCGGCCAAAGGCAGAGTCCATGTGCATTGCAGCTGTTGGGGGACCTGGTCCGGGAAAAAAATCCGTGGTCGAAAGTGTGGTGGTGGAAACCAACTGAAATGGATACCCTCTGGTAAACTAACATAACTATGGAAAGATCCACCATTTTTCATGGGAAAATCCACTATAAATGGTGATTTTCCATAGTTATGTTAGTTTACCAGAGGGTATGTCAAGGAACAAACATGGCGGTTTAATGAATAGTTTTGTACATCATTCTTACCCGAGCTGGGCAAAATCAACAATGGAGATAGATGCGGGAAACAACCCACAATATGGAGATGTCAAGTGAGACTTTTTTCTGCATATAATTCTTATTCACGTGCTCCACGCGGCATCCTTGCCTACATCGTGGTCGATATACTATACCATACATGTATCATTTGGATGATGCGTTCAAACTATTTTTTGAGGTTTCGCACAAATTTTCGGAGTTTGATATATATATATACATTGATGGGTACAGCATACTTCAAGATCAGTTTACAGAATTAATTATTTTGAGGTCACGAGGAGGTGCGACATTCCATTGTTGATTTTTCGATCTTCCCAGAATCAGTTGAAGGGAAAGTCGCGGGAAAATCACATCTAAGTTGAGGGCAAAAACAATTGTTTGGTGCGAACTTTCCTGTAAAAGAATCCATTGATATCATTGATATCCTCTGCATTTTGTGGGTGAAGTCCCCTTTTTTGGATGGTTTAACCTTGATCGTGGTTGGCTTCGCATTCCCATTCTTCGTGACGTAGTATCTTTTCATTGTTTGGATTTTCATCCAGGTACAAGGTGGGACCCCAAACAATAGGTGAGTTATGCTCAGTCATGGTCAGTTATGGTAAGTTGGTTTATATCTAAACTTACTGTGGTTTGTAGTGGCTATATCTACAGTTGATGGATTGTAAATCAAATTGTATGTGCGGGGGCATGTGGTACCCTGTTGTGAATTCCCATTCTTTCTGGTGTCATCGGACCTGACAGAATAGACAATCTCCGCATCGTTTGTAGATGATTTTCCCCACCGGACAAGAGTTTTCAAGATATCCCACTTTACATCTTACATCCTCAAGTTCCTTTCAACAAACACTTAAACAATTCATGTTTGAAGCCGTGAAGCCCCTCATGTTTTCGGCTGAGCATCGCCATATCTTCCCAGCTCCACGTTCCAAGGCATGTTGCACCTCGATTCTGCTGCTGTCCTGGAGTTCGCACGCCTGTCACACCGGGGTTCCTTGGGGTGCGGGCACCGGGCACCAGATTTCTGGGAGGTTTCCTAGACATCCTATTGTGAAATGGAGGATGGTGGAGCTTTATGAGTTTTCGTGATTTTTCCTGGTTGGTGGTGACTGGAACCATTGATTAACTATGGTTTATATGGTAGATATAACTATAATTAATGGGGATTAATTCATGGTTTATAAACCAACAAACACTGCTTGGTGGTTTGGAACATTTTTTTATTTTTCCATATCTTGGGAATAATCATCCCATTTGACGAATATTTTTCAGAGGGGTTGAAACCACCAACCAGTTCTTGTATGATGCTTATGTGGTTAATGTTTGAACAAAAGGACGATCATATCCAAGTATAACATAGGTCATTTAAACTTTAAACGATCAAGTTTAACGAGGTCATTGATTCCAACTTCCCAACGATGTGTTTTTTTAATGCTGATATAAGGTTACTACTATTCATGGTGTTATTGTCACTCGTACTATAGTATTATGATTGTAATTATCATGTATTATTATTGCATTTAATTTTTACATATTCTTATCAGATTGAAAAATTGTTCACTCGTCATCTGATATGTTTTACCAAAATATAGGGTACCCATGGGTACCCCTAAATTCCAATGGGTTAGAACATCACATTCCTCAGTAGAATTGCCATCTATTCTGGGCTAATTCCCCTTCTTTTGACAAACCAAGCTGGGTATACTTGGGTGACTGCATTCTATTTGCCTGAGCAGCTGCAGTGAAGTGTCACCACCTAAGGCGAGCTCAGAATTTAATTTTGCTTTACCACTCAATAGAGATGGGTATGGGTCAATACCTATAGATACATTTTTAGTGGGATGAACATCCATTTACCAGCTATTTTGGGGTTCACTAGGTACCAGGGTTTTGACCCATCCCCAGATGTTGCTCAAAGTTATATAAGCGTTTTCGTGGCAAACGGACCAGAGGTGACAGAGGTACAGTCGTTTCGACCATTGGTAAACACACGTTCGCCAATTCCGATGTTGGCCCTACAATTGCACTTTGGTTCTTACCACATCCAACAGTAGATAGATCATGGTATATCCATCCAGCTTTCAAAGTAAGCTTAGATATAAACCAACTTAGCTTTCGTTTTGGCCCCGCATTCTTTGAGCAGCGGAGTTTCAGTCCAGAAAGGCGATTATCAATGATTATCAGCCATTTGATATTAGGGATGGTTTATGGGGCGGAAACAAGCAAATGGATACACATGGTTTATGGCATTGGGTTTACCACGAATCGTGTCTGTTTACCAATGCAGAATGGTGCATTTTTGGTTGACAAACAGACACATCCGCTGGATTTGCAGCAGACACACAGCCGCAATTTAAGTGGCCAAAACCTTCAGGTTTTGCTGATTCTGGATGCTGCGCGTGCTTCGGCTCATGGCCCATGGTGCCAAAATATGTTCGAAATGACATCCCAGTGGCCAATCTGTTGTAGGTGGGGTTTTCACGATGTTCAACGCTTCACCAGTGATTTTCAACCATTCCAATTTTCCTGGGTCTGTTGAGATGAAGTAGATGGATGAACTGGAGCTTCCGGTAGTCAAATGAGGAATCCTCTATAAATGAGGATGGGTCAATGGGAAAACCATTTGTAAATGAGGAGTTCCAGCACGCCATATTTCATGCCCAGAGGGTAGTTGAATAAAAAAACGTTTGTTATTTGTTGTGTCCACTTTTTTTGGGGGAATAGCGGAATAATTACCCTCTTGTTATTTAACATAGCCATGGAAAATGGCCCACTTATAGGTCTTATAGATGATTTTCCCATTAAACCCTCCATTTATAAGGGATTTTCCATGGCTATGTTAAATAACCAGAGGGTACCATTTTTTTTTCTGGTCATCTACTCACTTCTTCGATGTGTGTCCTGTGGCAATCATCCTGCAGATGTAACGGGGACTGCAAACTGCCAGGGACCGACCAAGTGGAATGCTAGGGATTGCGGCTGGATTGCGGATGTGATCAGTTGATGGGATGTTTACTTTAGCTGTAAATTAACAGTTTGCTATTGAAAATAGTGATTTTCCATAGAAATAGTGGATTTACCCATTGAAAATGGTGATTTTCCATAGAAATAGTGGTTTACCCATTGAAAATGGTGGATCTTTCCAGTTCGTTTTTTGGAAACGTTTACCAGGCCGGGTGGCCACAGCCAAGAAAGAAACCGCCACAGCACGGCTGGCCATCGATGAGGGAATCAAAGACCCACATTAGACCCACTGGAATCCCACTATCTACTGGTTGGTGGTTTGGACCGTTTTTTATTTTTCCATTTCATATATGGGATGTCATCCTTCCCATTGACTTTCATATTTTTCAGAGGGGTTGAAACCATCAACCAGAATAATATGCATGCTTGGAAAAGGGATAGGATTATATAAGTGGATAATTGTCCCTAGTATCCTGTGGCATTTCAACCTTTCCAATTAAACTGGGAGGGAACTGGAACCCCCAAGCCACTTGCAGGGATTCAGGCTAGACCCTAGTTAACCAAGTTATGTGCGTCAACTTAGCTATGTTTTCTTTTCCTTGACGCAGCTGAGGTGACGACAGCTTCTTAGTCTTTCGCTCTCTCTTCCGGCTGTCGCGCATTAATTCCAGGTGCAACCCTGGCGCCATGGAAGGTGTTTGTTCAAAACAGGGGATTTAACCTACAAAAGCGGGATTGAATGATATTGAATGGGATGATTCCGGGATGATTTCAATATTGGGGATATTTTATATGGGATATATAGCCAACAATATGATATTTGGGCGGAAGACACCTCTAGATAGCACATTTAACACGCGAAAGGATGATAATCCATGGCATGACGGGGTGTTGCATGAGGGATATGGCAAAAAAAAAACATAACAAATTGCAAATCCAAACATGTCAACTGATTTCATACTCCTACTACCATCTGGTTATTTGTTACAGTTCGCCATGGAAAGATCCACCCGTTTTTCAGTTCGGTAAACCATCTATTTCGATTGGGGCCATCTATACCATGGCTATGTTAGTCAGAACCAGAGGGTATCTCAATGACTTAAGACCACCTGACTAGTAAATGGAATATCATGGCTGACAAGTTTATCAGGGCCATATATCCAGGAAAAAACACGTTCATGGTGCTGTCCTGTCCTGTCTGCACGTTGGAACCCTTTTTGGAATCCTGATGGGATCTCACACCCAGTTTGCGACATAGAACATGGCCCAGTCGAAATAGTTACCCTCTGGTAATTTAACATAACTATGGAAAGATCCACCATTTTTCATGGGAAAATTCACTAAAAATGGTGATTTTCAATAGCTGTGTTGAATTACCAGATGGTAATTTTGATATGAAACAATGGGTGGATTTTCCATAGTTTTTTGTATGTTTACCAATGTTTACCAGATGGTATTGTGAAACTGTACCATAACTGTGGCCGGCTCGCTGTATCACCCTCAGCCATGGTGAAGAACAACCGCACTGGGGCATGGCCACTGTTGCGCACAATAAACATAAATAAGCATAGACATAGATGATAAACATGATGAAATGTGTACTTAAACGTTGTAAGTTCCCATGTCTTGGTTAAACTACCATAGGGTATATCAGATTATAACATATCCATTGTTGAACCTGACAACTAGATAAGGATGGTTTATCTTGATAACGAATGGTTAACACATTACAGCAGCAGGATGATAAACTTCTGTAATGTGGTAAGCCCAATGCCATGAACCATCCCGTTCACCAACCTTGATCCCATCATTGGGGATGTTTGACTTACATTGTGCACAAGGATCATTCTAGAACCACTACTATAATCCATTAGTGATCAATGACACACATTTCTATTGAGGATTGTGGATCAAAAACTTATATCCATCTTATAAACTCCTAGTACATCCAAAAAAAAAATAGATTGGAGCAGTTACCCTCTGGTAAACTAACATAACTATGGTAAATCACCATTTTCAATGGGAAAATCCACTATAAATGGTAATTTTCAATAGCTATGTTAGCTTACCAGAGGGTACCTTATGTAGAAATCCATTTTTTTCCTAAGGACCGTTGACCCATCCGGCCAGGACAGCCTTGCCCAGCGGATCCATGTCCATGCTGAGGCCGATGTCGCCAAAATGACGGGTAAAAACATGGGTCATGGACTTAGTTAGCTAAAGCTGGTTGGTGGTTTGGAACAATTGGATTATTTTTCCATATATTGGAAGAATAATCCCAACTGACGAACTCATATTTTTCAGAGGGGTTGAAACCCCCAACCAGAAAGTTAACTAGTTAGGTACAGTAATCATGGATGATCATTGGAAGGTATCTAAACTATAATTGGCACCTAACTAGTTGGGTAAATGGATTCAAGTTGGGAGCTATGGGATATATATATATATATATATAATATGGTTATAAACCAACCAAGCAGTCAGCTCCAGAGAATCCACGGCTATTGCCCTCCGGTACTGCATCACTGGGGATTTTCCATTGCCATGTTTGATTACTCTAGAGGCTTTCTACACATTTTTAGAAAACCTATTTTGGGATGGTCAGATGGTCAAAGACTTATTCAATAAATACCCCCTAATCATCTACCATCTGCCCTAGCAACGGAAAAGGCCCCATTGAATATCCATATTAATATGGATGGGTGTCACATTACCAAAATCGAGGTTTTTCCATCGACGGATTTTCTCAACTCTGAGGTGTTTTTTCATAAGGTACAGTGCCCTGTCCCCAAACAAATCCTCTTGGGCATTTCATAGCATTTCCATGCATTTCCTAAATTTCGGGACCCCTACATCATGGGATTCCCCACTAACCATGTTCAATTGTTGTAGAGAAATTTATGTTCCAATGCTTTTTTCGAAACCACTTGGCGCCATATCCCCATTGTTTGACGGCTGTCAGGTCCGGGCATCTCTTTTGGAAATGTACCGATTTGATTGCCCTTCAGCTGCAGAATCAGATGGCATGTGAGAACCACCAATCTTACTATGCGGGCCACCCAAACCATACGCAAGTTGTTTGACATCACTAGGTTTACAGGTTTATAATGACATTTCAATGGTTTCAGGTGGACAGAGTATTATGTATATATATATATACAATTATATGGGTATGGGTCAATACCTATAGATACATTTTTAGTGGGATGAACATCCATTTACCAGCTATTTTGATGTTCACCAGGGGTGCAAGGTTTTGACACACTGCCATATAATATCTACTGTTGGATAGGTTATAAAGCATATTTCAATGTCGGGGCTACACTTTTTGTTTTTCAGGACAGATTTTATGAATTAGGCCAGGGACCTGGCAGCGAAATCTTGATCCTTTGGAGCTGCATCTAAGATCAGGGTAATGGTAATGGTACCCTCTGGTAAACATACAAAAACATGGAAAATCACCATTTTTAATGGGAAAATTCACTATAAATGGCCATTTTCAATAGCTATGTTAAATTACCAGAGGGTAATGGCACTGTGTTTTTGACATGACAGTTGACTTAGTGTGGACGCAACTTGACTCAGCTGAAAGCTCAGTGTCAAAATCCTGGTGGCCTTGCGTCACCCTAATAATTTTTTGCTGCTGGGTGGTTTCAAACATTTGTTTATTTTCCACAATATATGGGATGATCCTTCCCATTGACGAACTCATATTTTTCAAGATGGTTAAAACCACCAACCAGCTAATCATTCTTGGCTACCAACAAGTTGAAGGATCAGAAGACACGAAGGTCTTGGCTCAGGTTCAACTTTGCATCTACGGATCCTTGGACGTTTTACCCTTCCTGGCCCAGCTCTCAGGATGTTTATCAACCTGCCATGATCGAAGTGATAAGCGACATTGAAAGAAGTATCCAATGTCATCAAACTGGCATGCTGGAAAATGTCTCATTTATAGATGATGTTCATGTTTTTCCCCTATAAACTGCCCTTTTTTAGGGGATGGTCTATTGCCACGGTTGATTGCCGGGGGATCCAAAAGACTACGAAGCCCCAGGTCACTAGACTGGTAATGAACAGATTGCTAAGTGCTTCGTTACGTCAGTGCTGAGCTGGTCCCAATATTGGAATATATTGGAATATTTGGAAGTTCCCTCAGTATGCAACCATCAGAAAAAAAACAAAAAAAACATCTGCAAGAGTTGAGTAGTTTTGAGATGTTTTGAGTATGCTTCAACCTCCACCATCAACCCCCCAAGCACCATCAACCCCGTCCAACGTTCCCAACTTCAAAAAGGTGGCCTTGGCGACCGGGCGCCCGTCCGATTGGTGGGTGCGGAGCCCCAAAAGACATCCACCTGGTTGGTGTCTGAGAGACGATTGTGAAATGGGAAGCTTTCGAAAAGTGAACAAAAAAATTACTCTGCCCTAACATCATTATTTGCAGATTATGGTTTTAAATATCATTACTGGTTGGTGGTTTGCAACATTTGGATTATGACTTTCCATATATTAGGAATGTCATCATCCCAACTGACGAACTCATATTTTTCAGAGGGGTAGGTATACCACCAACCAGTATGGATATATTTCACTCTCCCCTAACATGTCAGGTTTGTGAAATATGATGAAGGGAATTCAACACCAACATGATAGTGAGTGTCTGCGATGAATCATACTCATAAGATAATACAACGGATACAGTAACAATAAGTCAGACCCAGCAACCATTGGACTTTTTTTTATGATTGTTTCAGCGGGAGTATCATATGTGGACATAATGGACATAATTATGATCATTACACCGTATAGTTCGTACAAAATGATGATAAGATGATAATGATAAGCAAAGGGTTGGTGAGGTTCGAGAAGAATGATCAATCACAATGATTGTTGATGTATTCTGAATCATTCAGCAGATCAGATATTAGTTTATGTATATCAACTATAATGACTATGATCATTAAATATGATTAAATCATATTAAACATACCCTCTGGTAAACTAACATAACTATGGAAAATCACCATTTTTTAATGGGAAAATCCACTATCAATGGCCATTTTCCATAGCTACGTTAAATTACCAGAGGGTAGTTAAACTATTCATATCCGCTGCCCTGAATGATTGTTGATGAATGATCGAATCAACGGATTGGACTGCACCGAGTTTAGCATCGCTTTAAAAGGCAGACTTTCAATCCAGTGAAAACCGAATTGTGTCTGGTTGGTTTCCCTATGAAAAAAATCCTACCTTATATCATTTATATCATTTATATCATGTATATCATGTATATCCCATAGGATTCCCATATGTCACCATTTTTTACCCAGAAAAAAGTCATCACCGTTGGAGCGTTGGAGATCCCCGGCCACGCCGAGACCTGTGTGGCCTGGGCGTCCTTCGGTCAAATGGCCATCTTTTGGCTCTTGGTGCGGGAGATCCAGGGGAGGGGCGATCATTTTACAAAGTGTGGAGATCCAGAGGTTTTTCAGGGATGTTTGAAGATATTTATGAGATATTTATGAAGATATTTATGAAGATATTTATGAGATATTTATGAGTTTTTTCAGGGATGTTTGAAGATATTTATGAGATATTTATGAGATATTTATGAAGATATTTATGAGATATTTATGAGTTTTTTCAGGGA
>Ga0126342_10005491_pt1 | contig 22145 bp, 23 predicted proteins | sample Cyp1metagenome_FD_92528 | JGI IMG/M metagenome (GOLD analysis project Ga0126342, IMG submission 92528) | Coral microbial communities from Lord Howe Island, Old Settlement Bay, Australia - Cyphastrea 1 metagenome | ecosystem: Host-associated > Invertebrates > Cnidaria > Coral ...
ATGTATTGTAATGTATTGTAATGTATTGTAATGTATTGTAATGTATTGTAATGTATTGTAATGTATTGTAATGTATTGTAATGTATTGTAATGTATTGTAATGTATTGTAATGTATTGTAATGCAATGTAATGTAATGTATTGATTGTAATGTATGTAATGTATGTAATGTATTTAATGTAAGTAAGTAAGTAAGTAAGTATCTATATATGTATGGATGGATGGATGGATGGATGGATGTATGGATGTATGGATGTATGGATGTATGGATGTATGGATGTATGGATGTATGGATGTATGGATGTATGGATGTATGCACGTATGCATGTATGGATGTATGGATGTATGGATGTATGGATGTATGGATGTATGGATGTATGCATGCATGCATGCATGGATGGATGCATGGATGTATGTATGTATGTATGTATGTATGTATGATTGTATTGCAATGTATTGTATTGTAATGTATTGTAATGTATTGTAATGTATCGTAATGTATCGTAATGTATCGTAATGAATCGTAATGAATCGTAATGTATCGTAATGTATCGTAATGTATCGTAATGTATCGTAATGAATCGTAATGTATCGTAATGTATCGTAATGTATCGTAATGTATCGTAATGTATCGTAATGTATCGTCATGTATCGTAATGTATTGTAATGTATTGTAATGTATTGTAATCTAATGTATTGTAATGTATTGTAATGTATTGTAATGTATTGTAATGTATTGTAATGTATTGTAATGTATTGTAATGTATTGTAATGTATTGTAATGTATTATAATGTATTGTAATGTATTGTAATGTATTGTAATGTATTGTAATGTATTGTAATGTATTGTAATGTATTGTAATGTATTGTAATGTATTGTAATGTATTGTAATGTATTGCAATGTATTGTAATGTATTGTAATGTATTGTAATGTATTGTAATGTATTGCAACGTATTGTAATGTATTGTAATGTATGTATGTATGTATGTATGTATGTATGTGATTGTATGTTTAGATATTTATTTATTTATTCATTTAGCTAGTTTGTTAGTTAGTTGTAGATACAGACAGACAGACAGACAGACAGGTAGGTAGGTAGGTAGGTAGGTACATACATACATACATTCCATTCCATTCCATTCCATTCCATTGCATTGCATTGCATTGCATTGCATTGCATTGCATTGCATTGCATTGCATTGCATGCATACATTAGATAGATAGATAGATAGATAGATAGATGGATGGATGGATAGGTAGATAGATAGATAGATAGACACTGTTTGCATCGAATTCCACACGGTGTGCGGAGCTGCGGCATCTTCCCAGACTCTGCGGCATCTTCCCTGTCATCCATAAGGACCATCAATTCTAATTCGATCAGGCTACACCGCGGCTGGTGGAGACCAAGTCGCCGATGGAGTTCACGGGCAGGCCTCGTGCACTGAAGTCATAGAAGTCATAGAAGTTTGAGGTACTGAGGTACTGAGGTACTGTATTTGACACTCTGGCAGAAGCCTTGGCTCAGGAAGGTCTCAGCAGCCGACCAAACGCCACCTCCTCGAAGCTTGCCTCTTGTTGGCCGCGCCTCAAAGGCCGCATGTGTCCCTGTGTTTGTGCAGCACGTGCGGCAATCAAACATCACGCGACCTCTCATAACTCTCAGAAGCTATCAATCTCCGACTTAGCTTCACCATTCACCCCTTCAAATCCAAGGACAGCACGCCAACCATCCAAGATCTCCCGCCCTGGTTGGGTGCTTTGTTACATGGTTCAACTGAAGAGTGAGTGAATCACCAAAACTCAGCACTTCATCCAAAACTGAACAAGACCATGTTTTGAAGCTCTTTGGTTTCTCTTTTTGCTTGGAACATTCCAACATTCCATTCAAACTGTCGAAGACAAGGTCCTCCTTTCTGAATGGAACCTTTCCTGGGAACATTTCAAACCTGAACCTCTCATGAGATTCAATGGATTCAACGGGGCTGCAAAACCTGAAATTTCGGTCAAGCGATTCATGGAAGTCAAAGGACTCCAAAAATTCACTCGGATAAAACATGCCGTAAAACATGCTTTGAACTCTTCAAATCTCTTCAAATCTCTTCAAGCCTTCTATATCTTCTATGGAATATCCATGGAACCTTCCACTGCAGCTTGGAATTTGTCCCTCAAACTTAGATCCCTGATCTCTTGCATTTTTTGACCACCACTGTTTGGCAAGCTTACCGGATCTTACCGGTGTAGTGTCCCTGGAATATCTCAAGTCTTGCGGAACCATGTCTTCATATCACACTGGCACGGTAGCGCCATGGAGTCTTTTTGTGAGGCCCCAAGCATTGCTGCTTATAGGAAATATATGGAAATATGACCAGCACATGCGTATATGATCGTATAAATATCGTATAGGTGTTAGTCTTTGTCTTAGACTCAGACATTAGAATCATTAGAGATCTAGGAAAAAAATGGCTTGGACTCCAAGGCTCCAACAATTGTCCAGGTTGCTCGGCAGTCTGACAATCCGAAAGCCTCAAAAAATCTCTGGCTGCTTCTCCCACTGAGTCTGACCCTTACATCAGATTTGGCTGTTCTGGGGCTGTAAGAGGATAGATACATCAGATATCATCAGATCAAACATCGGACAACATCATGATGATCAAACACAGGAGAACACAAAGAAAATGGATGAAAATGATTCTTTTGCATCAACGTTGCCAAGTGGCTCTCTGCAACTCTTGATGAATTGGTTCGGATCCTGGCCGATCAGCAATGTCTTCTAAGTTTGAAAAGCTTATGTTCCGCAAGGGGGTAAAAAAAGGAAATTGCCTGCGCCCTTGGCATTGGACATTGGGAGTGTTACAAGGCTTTTTTGGAACAGTCTACTGAGTCTACTGTCTTTGGTCGTCGATCGTTGATCTCTTTGTTCTATGCATCAACACTGTGTTGAAGTGCATTTATCGCAACCCACACGGTGTGGAACAAGGAGGGACACTGCATGGACTCTATCATCATCTAGCCAATAGCCGCAATAGCCGCAATAGCCGCAATAGCCGCAATAGCCGCAATAGCCAGTAGCCTAACAGCGAACCCTGTCCTTCAAAAGCACCTGCAGCAGTTTCAAAGCATTTGACTCCGCCTCAAGAACCTTGGCGTGGCACCAGAGTACTCAAAGGAAGCTGTACTATATGAGACATCGCAAGACATCACAAGACATCAGGAGAGATGAGTCGAGGGATGAGGGCAACATCTGAAGACAAATCACATCACAAACTGCTCAAGGGAAGTGGCAAGGTGTCTCCAAAGTTTTTCCTAAGTGGCTCCGAGCGGTTTTTTTCGGGGCGTCCTCGTGTCACTGAGCGTCCTTGCGTTTCGAGCTGCGCCCTCGCGCCGCGCCATGGGATCCACCTGGCGCCTGAGCTGTGGAACCCTGAAGCGGGCGGCAAAGGATGGCAAAGGCACGGGCAAGGCGGCAAGGGTGCTCTAACAGCTTTAGCAGCTCTCTGCTTGACGAATCTTGACGAATCTGACATCAGGAAATTTGAGGTAATTTGGAGTGTGCTTCCTACTCAACTTGTATGCATACTTGTACTAGCTTCTAAGTGTCTGGCAGCTGTGGGTGGCGAAAAAGAATGTGACGTACACGTACAGTACCTTCTGGCCTGAAAAGCCCAGTCAAAGAATCCGCCCATTTTCAACAGCCCGAACTTCCGAACACTGAGAAAACTGATGTTTCTATTGACGTTTAGTAAAGATTAGTAAAGTGTCATACAGCATTTCATTCCAAATACACTGGCCAGACAAGGCACCCTCCAGCGGTGCGAGCGCGCTTTAATGGCGGTTCGGCAGCTGCCTCAGAAAAAAAAAACGCGGAAACGCAGACTCTAAGCAAAAGTGCAAAATCTCCACTTTGTGGCTGCAGAAGTCGGAAGTCGGCTGCAATTCTGCCCCATCCAGTGTTTGTGGTGTGAATTTCACCAAGGAAAGAAAGCCAAGTGCATGGCTGGCTCTAGCCCTATGCAAACAGCGCTACTGGAAGATGCTTCAGTAGCCTCAAGGAGCAGAGGCAAGTCCTTCCTGTGCCACAGGATATCCTTTTTTGCTGCTGTGGAACTTAGTAGGCAACAAAAAACCCATGGCATAGGGATGTGTCGTGTCTTTGAATCCAACAAACTCAAAGCACCAATGTAGGTTTCTTTCAGAGAGGCCTCCATGCACCAGGTCAAAGCACAAGCCTGGCCAAAATGCACTGCATTTACACTGCTTTGATACTGCATTCCAAGCTTCATCAATTTATGCTGCATCCCAAGCTTCATCCTCCGGAATCTCATCATCTTAGGATAATTTACCGCCTTGATTTGTCCTGCCCTGTGAATCCAATGGCGCCTTTGGCCGGACACCGAGCCGCGCGGAAGTCTCCGCTAGCTTTTGAGTACTCAGCCTAAACACATTGCAACGAGAAGCAATCTGAAGCAGACCTTTGCACAAAATCATGTGGACATATATAATATGTGGACTCATAGATAAAACATTGTAAAACACTATAGCATGTAAATACTATAGAGATCTATAGAGTGCGATAGCCGCTGGGCCATCCAACGCTGCAGTCGGTCCGCAAAGAAGGGCCAAACGGGCCTTGCCTCAGAATTGAAAGGCTCAGAAAGGTTGGGGAGGCCAGAGGGTTGGGGAGTCCAAGGGCAAGGATTTCCCTCTGTACAGTTGATGTTGTGCATCGAGTTGTCCTGCATTGCTGCCTTCAGAATCAAAGCTCTCAATTCTCTTGCGTTTCCGAAAGCTTACCACGGGCGGCCTTGAGGCATAGAGAAGCACGAGGACTCGGGCCTCAAAATTCAAGAAGCTGCACCAAGGACTCAGAGCTCTCAATGCTCCAAATCAATCACCAAATTTTCTCTGAGTCTTCAGCTTCATCATCACAATGGGTCTAGGCCAACGAAGATCCCTGCAGTCTGTTGTGCGGGAGATGCAGGAGAAATATGAGAGAATGGACGAATAGTGCCGAGTGCTTTGACGCAGGAGTAGAGTGACAAAATCAAATCTTGAATCTGAAGAAGGACTGGAGCAAACCAAACATCCAACCATTCGCTGCTTGCAAGAGTTGTTCTATCCCTGCCGTTGGCACGCCTAGCTCCAAGCGTTCTGGTGGCAGACCTCACGAATGACAATCCGTTGCACCAAAGCCAACAGCACCCGAAGGCCATTGTTTCTGGCAGTGCAACAAGATCTTCAGCAAAAAACATGAGGATTATTGAGCAGAAAATGCCAGAAAGGACCTGCCAGCTGAGCAAAATATAGAAAAACATATGGAAAGCATTGAAGAACTATAAAATAATTCAGACCTTGAATGAAACACTCGCCACGCCCTTTCCAAAAACACTTATTGCTTGTCAGCTGGGGTTCGGGCAGGCCTTCCTTCAGCAAAGCTTCGTAACGGGGCAAAGCCTGTGAGGGTCAGAGTCTGTCGGAGACTGCCAGAGATCGGCCAAAATAGACTGGAAGTATAAGGGAGTTGTGCCAAGCCTGTTCCGTAAAGCATGATTTGCCATAGATGACAGTCATGTAACAATCTTGTCGGTAGAGATCTGGCCTCTGCGGCGGACTGCCTCTTCAGAGTCGCAACAGCTTCATGGCAAGCCTTCAATCGAACAAAAACCAAAAGGGAAAAGCTGCAAAACAATCATACTAACTCGCAATCCCTGCCAAATGTAAGGTCTTAGCCCCAACATACTTCAAGTGCTTCTCTTACTTGTGCTTGACCCAATGATATCTTTCGTATGTCATCTGCATCCGAAATGATTAAATAAATCGGAAGTCCTGAACAAGTTATGTCATCACTTTGTGGCATGTGGAAATAACTCCAAACATGTTGATAGCCATAAGAGGGGGGGCACCTGAGCTGCCTGAGCGCGGGTTCGCATACGTGCGTTCGAATGTCCTTACCTGCTAGTGTTTCTAGTGTTTGTGCATGCGCAACCTGCATGTATTCCTTTGTGTTCGCGTTGTGTTCGCGTGTGTCTTTTGGCGGGCACATGCACAAGTGCTTGGGGTCGATGCAAGCATTGGGCCGCTGACTGCAACGGCTTGGTCATACTCGGGGCAAACCTGTTGAGATTTGAGATGAGCGGATTGAGCGGACATGGAAATGATTCGGAAATGATCTTGCTAGAATGCTTCTCAAACTGTTCCAGACCAGCCCTAAGCATTGGAAGCATTGTGTGTACCCCGAGCAAGCTACCAAGGCAAAATGAGATGCCTGAGACATCTTTTCCAGCTGCTTCAGTTGGGCTCGACCTTGGTTTCTAAGTTCTGAAGTTCTGACTTCGGCAGAAATTGGAGCAGATGCCTCACTTCAATGTCTTGAGGATCTCACTTGCTTTCTCCAAGTCCGCAATCTCAGTTCAAGATTCCAAGCATAGCAAGTCAAATGAGAGGAGAATGGAATGAATGGAGCACCACAAGGCCGCATGCGCTAGGTTATCTAAGTTCAAAGCTCCTGCATCAGTTAGCACCGGCCCTGGGTCTGCACCCAAGAGTTGCGCTGCACCTGAACCACCAACTCTAGTGACATCTCTAGTGACATCTAGTCACATCTAGCAACCTAGTGAATTAATTGAATTAGAATGAATTAGAATGATGATCAATTAAAATTAAGATCAAAAGATGGACTGGTGCAACTCGCCATGTGTGCTCTGCACGGCAATCAAACAATCTCTCTTGACCCATGAGCGGTGTTTATTATTTGTCTGGGCTTTTGTATCTTGTGGTTTGCCAACACCACTCGGACAGCCACGACATGGACAGCCTACCAGGACATAGCTGAACATGCCTCCGCAAAGCCTACGCAGATCCTATGTAAAGCTTACGCTGCCTAGGCAAAAGCCTGGAGCAAAATATAGATGAAGTGTTTTGTGAATCCTTGTTTCAAATGATTTTTGCTCACATGAAACGATAAATAAAGAAACAAAAAGTGATGTGATTGATGTTCATCTTCTCTGCAAGAGGTCAGGGCCTGCACGTGTGTGCACATCTGCACTGAGGACTTTGTGAATCTTAGCGCAGTAAGGCGCAAGGGTGGCACTCTCGAGTGCACAACGCTGTTGCGGAAACGCTTTCAAACAAACCACATAAACCACAATACCAATGCTTTCAGAAAAACAAAACACTCTGCCAATGCTCAAAATTTCTCGAAATGCTTTAGGAGTCACAAGTGGCTTGGATTGAGACACGTACCTGTTTGCAAGATTCCATGTCCTGAGCTTGCAAGTCAACATCTTTTCACAGGTCACATGTGCAAAAACATGAAGGACTTGTTGAATCAACAAGTAAAACAAGCATTATGATTCCAATCATGCTCAAAGACTATTCGAACGCCCAAAAGCTACTGAGCAGCTATTTGACTTTGAAATGGCAATCAAAGCCTCGTGAAACCATTGAACGAAGTGTGCCTGTGCCAACATAGTCTCAAGGGCTTCTTTGGAGCTTTCAAGCCGAGCAAAGGCAAAGCGGAATGCATCCGAAGCCTAACATGGCATTTCAATCAGCAATGGGACCAGAATCGATCAAAAAGCAGGCATGTACATGTAGACATCATATGGATATACATAGCTTCGCATCAATTGTTCGCCTTCACACATTGTAGTTCATACTTATGTACTCAGAGCCGCATCTGTGAACATAGAGGTTTGAGTCACATGTAGAAGTACTTGTTGACAACATCGGCCTGGGGGCATTTTGATTGTCCTTCTGCAGCCATTGCTATCCGGGGATAGCTTGCTGCAAATTATGTTGCTGTTCGGGTTGATGGGATGTGGGGCAGTGAGCAAAGACTTGCCGCACGAGTTGCAAAATACGATCATCAATGGCAACTGGAGAATTTGAGGGTTGGCATCTGGCGCATTACTCCGACTACTGGTGTTATTTGGCCGTTTCCTGCGTGCCTCGTGGAGCCTGTGGGATTTGTTTAACGATTTGTGCATATCAGCTGCGTTGGCAGCGGCTGTGCCAATGCTGTGCACCTGGCCCTGAAGTGCAGGGCGGACGTGAAGCACGCAAATTAAGGTGCATGATACAATATTATACATATTTACAGAGAGAGAGTGTCATACCTACATGTATCTGCATCTTACGTATATATATATATATGCCTGTATAATCCTGTATATACGTGGCCCATTTGCGCACATTTGTTACTACTGGTGCTTTGGACATAATGCGTGTTGCAAAAGGGACTTGGAGAGAGATAGCAGATCCTGCATGCCCAGAATCATAAGAAACGGAAAGCTAAAAGAATAGCCAAAGAATTTCAAAATATTCAAAATGCAAAATGTTGCTCTGAAGCTGAGGTGTTGACACTATCGTTCTGCTTGTCTGGATGAACACCTTGGTGAAACGGTCAATCTGGCACTAGGAAAAGCTTACAAAACTCTGCGGATTCATCATCATTCGTGGGTCTTCTCGAATTTTCTCAGTTTTTGAACGCCCAGCGCACAGAAACAGGGCAAAACACCCTGTGGTTCATTTGCTTTGCTAAAAGGCAACGGAGCAACCTGATGTCTGACCAAAGCGGAAGGCTAATTGGAACTTCAAGCTATACTCGTAGCAAGTAAAACTTGTCTCAATTCAGAGTGCCCCTCTCCTCAGAATCCGCCTGAGATTTATTTGTACAAGAAGTGCACAGCGCTGTTTGGCATTGCATCAGCGCTATACACAGCGCTATACGACATGGCTACAATTCTAGGCATTTCGTGAAACAATCAAAAATGGGAATGGCAGAGCGCTCCCTATCGACTTTCTGCAGATTGAAACAGCCGCCAGCACAACCACCAGCACAACAGACCAAGCAAGTTATAAGAAGCATGACAGTGACAGCTAAGCATGCAAAAGGTTCGGAATTCATCAAACAGCATCAAACAGTATCAAACCCATCTCTGGCTTTAGTCCAGTTTTCACGTTCAGTAGCGGGGCTCAGAGACTGATGTTATCTGCGAGATTTGCGAAGTCTGCATCGTCTTGATGGACACGATCCAGTCCTACAGACTAGGCCAGGCACGCAAAAGCATAAAAAGTTTGACTCACCAACAGCCGTCTCTGTCCTTTGTGGAAACTACCAACTGTATAGTAGGTTCAGATAAGTTGAGTCGCACAGTAGTCCCTGAAAGGTTGTCTTGGTTTCCATACCTTCACTACCTTTACATGTGGAGCGGCATGTCCTCACGGCTCTTCAATGATGCAGTTCTGAGTGTAAGTAGCTCCTTGGTAGTCAAGTACTAGAGGGCATGCAGCTTCGTCGTAGTTCTAGGAGTCAGAGTTTGAAGCAAAAGAAACCAAGAAGACAGAAGACATGGTAGGACCCAACCAAGGATTCAGAAGCAGAAATTCTACTTCAGCTAATTAAATTTCAGCTACACAGCTACACTATCTTCAGGTTCAGCACTGGCAAACTCCTTGAAAGACCGAACTTTGAGTGCAACACATCTCGGTCTTTCGAGTTGTACTCCACAAGGATGCACACCTGACATCTCATGAGTCAACTGCAGTGCTTCCCATGTTCCCACGTGCAATTCTTGTCCTATGCTGTGTACATGAATATATTGTAACTGTTACAATATGTTACATATATGCTCATATTATATAATATATATATTATATATATAATTATATATATTATTGTTTTACTTTTTTTCCAATATCGAACGCCCTCCCTTGTGATCCCTAAGGACTGTCGGAGCTTTAGGCAAAGCCCACCTCTCCACCTGGCGTATCCAGTGGCTGCACGGTGGTGATGTCTCTCCTGAGTGGCTGAGTCACAGAGTCACTGGGTGGGGCCACTGAGCAAATCTGGAAACTCCTGGCATCCCTCATTCTGAGCTACAGCTCAACCAGCTCAACCAGGTCAACCATGGTTCATGGCGAGCTCAGCAAAGCTGAAGTACTATAGCCACGCTACTGAAAAAGCACAGACTATTCAGCACAACCGAGCCACACATGAACAGCTCCAGCACAAAGTTCATCTGTTGGTCGCTTGCCTCAGAGAATTGTGCTCACGATCCAGTGCTCCATAGAGCCGCTATTTGCCCTGCATTGAGCCGCACCCATAGGCTCTTCTGAGCATTTCTTAGCCAAGTTGCACCATACCAATTTTCTAACAGGTCCACTCTTCAGAGCGAAATAGTATGAGCGCCAGCCCCAGTCGTTGCCTGCAAACACTAATTACTGTACATCTAATTACTAATGTGCAAGAATGTAGCTGTATTGCAATCCAACACATGAACAGCTCAAGAAAACTGCCATTGTATTGAAATGAAGATCTCGTTGGCTGTGCTGACCCTGACAGCTACTGCCAGCATGTGTCAGCAACTTTCTGATCCTGGAGTCCAGACGTCCTAGGTCGAGAGGCTGCGGTTCTAGAGTGACCCTAGACTCACAAGCCTCGGATGTGCTGCCGTAGGTCCTGCGCCAAGTATGCCAAAATGTTCATGATGTCCATATGAACGTTGGGAAGTGTTTGGATGTCCATGATGTCCCACAGCAAAGGGCCCGAGGTCCATCTGGCCAAAGAAGAACAGGTCTCCCGCCAGCAAAACTGCTGTAGGCACATACGGCAAAAAGAGGAAGACGTTTGCCTGCAAAAGAATCAAACACTTCACTTCAAACATGACGCCTTCCAAGCAATCAATATGACTTATATGATTCACTGATTCAACATCGTGCTTTTTGACGTGCCAAACAAGGCATCCTTCAAATATGCCGTCTGCTTTGTGTCTCATGAACCCTGTCGACTGACTAGTCTCCTTTCCCTCGCAAGAGCACCTCAATCCACGCAAGAAGGCCGACCTTCTTCCGATTCTGATCAAAAAGGTCCTTATCAAAAAGTCCGATTCTTTTCAACAGGGACTCAGGCGCAGTGTGGCAGCCACGGGATTGGAATAGATTCCAACTCTCGGATTTGTTGTGACGCTGTGTGTTGGTTTGCTTTCCACCAAAGCCAGCGGTTGGTCCAAGAATCGGTAATGGATTCGCCTTCCTGCAAACAGCAAGGAATGATTGACTGTCATTGCGGCGCAAGTGGATCAAATCCAGCTGACATTCCCAAAAGTGAACACACAGGACCAGTCCTGATGGATGCGCAAGCCTCCGCTGAAATCTGAACCGCCCCACCTCGCAATATACTACATCAAAGCAGGCAAATGCACATGAAGGGAACACTGGATCAGGACAAGTAGAAAGCAAACAACTTGTGACAAGTACAAAGACGACAAAGGGCCCAGGTGCCTCTCATTCACTGCGTTGGTTGCAAATTGCAGTTCCTCGATGAATCGCGTGCGGGCAGATGCTGGCACATCAAGCCTGAGTTCATTGTGGTCTAGAAGAAACTGGACCTATCTGGTGCTTTCACGACAAGTATCAATCAAGGAGTTTTCTTTTGGAACAAACAAAATGACAAAAAATATGATGTGGGAAAATGTATGTTTATACTCTTTTGGTGATTCGCAAATAATGAAGTCACGAATCCGAAGGCTGAGGAAAGCACACAAGGTCTGATACCCGATGCATTCGAAGAACCACCACCTAGCTTCAGCAAGAATCAATGTTGCTGAAATGTGAGTCAAGCCCTGTCTTGTCAAGTTTTTTCACTCTCATCCTGGTCATCCTCAAGTTGCAATCCAGGAGCTGTGGAGCAGTGTGAAGATAGGACCTGATCACAGCATGCCATACACAGAGTACAGTGAAAAGCTGCAGCAAGAGCAAAGACATGTTTGTTCAAGGTTAATATGACATTCCATAACCAAGTTGGCAGCAATACGTTTCTTTTTTCTCGCCATCTCTCTCGACTCTATCTATATCTTTTGTTTCTTCCAAGTATCTGTAGCAAAGCCGACTGACGCAACGGAGGACGGCAACCACCGCAACGCTAATTAAACTTGCTTCGGCTTATGCCGGCAGTGCGTTTGCCAACATCATATAAATCAAATGATGCTGTCTTCATGAACATGCCGAACATGCCGAACATGCCGAACATGCCGAACATGCCGAACATGCCGAACATCTTCGTCCCCCGCCGAGTCCCCCATCCGCTCCATGGCTCCGCACAAGTTCTGCCAGTTCCGAGAGGGCCAGCACTTGCTCCAAGGTCCAGCTGGAAGCCTGGGCTCCAAAGATCCCACAAGCCACAACTGCCACTGTCGACAAATTTTGGACCAAAATACAGCGAAGGGGCATTGAACAAAAGGAGCCGTTCACAGGTAAGGACCAAAGCTTGTCTGCTTCGAATCCAGTTTGCCTCAACCAACCGTCAGAAATGCTGTTGCAACATGTTGCAACTTGCAGAAGTACATTTCCGAAATGTGGTGCTCAAGTACAAGGACCAATTTCAACTGGTTCATTAGATTCTATATTTCAACCCAATGGTTCCAGTCATTCTTTTGAAAGAGCCAGGGTACTGGATCAGAGTAGACACCTGATGTCTCAAGGGTTGAGCACCTCGGACCAACTAGTCGACTAGCTTGGAGGAAAAAACCCACGAGTCGCATTAGCTGATTTGGAGAAAATTGCCAAGTCCAAAGTGTAGCTTCTCTGGTGCCAAGGCGTTGGCAAACCAGCGTGAGTGTAGTTGGTGATGCACCTTGAGATTCCGGGACCTCCCAATATCTCCCAGATAAATCGGCGATGCATTACTGCATGGGTCGATTAAAGATGATCATAATAAAGTATGTTATATAAAGGGAGACATCAAAGACAAACGCGAAGCCACATCACCATAACTTTTTAAAAGACACGAAGACTGCGCCACGAAAGAAAGGCTGACCGAGACCAAGACTGCATACCATGCAGAAACAAACAGGATCGTTCTTGCTTAAAAAAAAAAAAAACAAGAACAACAACAACAACAACAACAATCTCGGACTCAAATGGACTCCATTGATCAATCTAGGCTTACGTTCAATCAACTCAAGTCTCAGAAAGCCATACTTCTACAGATTGAGCTTCAAATATGGTCTGGTGCTTCAAAAAAGAAACTCAGAACACAATAGAAAGGGATTTGGGGTTCGAAATTCCCAGGGTGTGAAGAAGGACTGCCGTGTTCAATGAAAACCTTCCAATAGACTTCGAAAGGAGAGAGCGGTGTGCAACTTGCAGCCACATTGCACTGACCAGGCTCCACTGACCTCAAGGCCGAACCCTTCCAAGCTGCGAAAACTTTGGGCAGCTGAAGCTTTCCGATCAGCTTTCCGAGTCTCCGGCCTCCTCCTCTGCACTTAGCTGTGCCTGCTTCTTTGCGTGCGAATTCTTCCTTGGTAGCTGTACGTCTTGAAAAAGGTTGAGTGACTATCCATTATCCAATCTTCTGTCACTTTGACAAAGGTGAGGACAGCATCCACTATATCATCACTGGAATGGCACCTGCTGTACACCTTGGGGTCTGGGAACCTGCCCCCTCCAAGGTCGGAGCCACGCAACAGCCCGGACCCAGTCCCCGGACCCAGCGACATCAGAAAGCCAACAGATTGAACATTGGCCCAACACAATCCAACACAGTCATACTCTGTCATACTCCGTCCCTCTTGGGGAAACAAGAGACTTATATAGACTTATCAAAATCTCACGAAAATGTCTGCAATCAAGCTTCGAGAAGCCAAGACTATCTCGCACCGGCGTCTTGAGCATGTTGAGCGTGTAAGACCTTGAGCGGACAGAGTAGCAAGAACAACGAGTTGAAGACTGGCTATCTATTTATGGTAGATGCACATAGTTTGTCGAATCAGACAGGACTGTTATCATATTGCAATTCGAGGTGCAAGAAAGAGAGATTCACTTCTGGTTCCAATGCCAATGCGCGGATCAAATGTACGTCACCAGACCTGGATTGGTGCACTGCCATTGACAACGAAGACATACGAAGACCATGGCTCGATACAGCATGGCTCTGTGTCTTGAAGCAACTCAGAGCTACTGTTGAAGCAGTTTCAGCTGGAACTTTTCAGGGGTGCATAAAATGCAGACAGCAGGCGCATTGGTCTCTTGCTGAGCAAGTGGTGCCACCTAGTTCGAACACATACGTGTGGAAGCTGCAAGCACAGCAACCTTCTGCAGCAATAAACCAAGTGTTCTCTGCCTGAAACCATCTAAAGTGCAAACAACCAACTGCGTGCCTGCATCAGCATCCTGACCTCGAATCATCTCGAATCCAAGCATCTTCTCTTCTAACACGCCCATTTTATGTTCATTTTGTTCAGAAGCTCTGCTATGTACTCTGCCAATGCCAAGCCAAGATTCCGTTGGTCTTTGGCCACTGCGGTTGCACACCTGGCACAAGTTCTATGCAACCTACTTCGGTGATGGCTGCTCTGTTTGAAGGTGACACCAAAGACTCATCGACATAAGTTGGGCAGCTTCCAAAACCTGTTGTGGAATTGTGGAATGGTTCTACTGGTTGGTTTACGGAGTCCTGTCATGGATTTCAATACATCCTACACTAGACCAATTTTTTAGTAGAACCACCTGCAACTTGGTCAGCCAGGGTGTTGGCCACTGCTTAGTTTGAGAGACAGTTGATTCAGTTGATGTGTACATTTTCTCCAAATTCCAACCAGAAGTCCCTCTGACCATGAAATATGTACTAATTACAAACATCCACAGAATCTATATACAGAATTTCTCTTTGGTGCGAGGTCCTCTTGCTGTGCTCACAGTCTGGCCTCAGGATCGGCCTTTGCAGCAAGGAGCAGTGGCATCAGTTCCTCACTGGGAGCAAGAGTAAAAGTATGTATAGCCACGGAAATGAACCATAAAGAGCGACAATCTGAGAAGGCCATTCATTTCACAAACAGTCCAATGGGAATCCACAAATCTGAAACTGTCCTGCTCCACACCGCCCATCTGCGCCCAATGCAATGCAGTGTTCCCACGAGCATCTCTGGCATCCACCGAAGCCATGCCCTGAAGCAATTGTCGAGCTGCCTTCCCAGGATGTGCAAAACAGCCGCACCTTCAAGGTATCAACATGGGTCATTAAATGTCCCCATTGAACATCACCCAACCATTAGGTATATGGTCTATAATGGCACTATACCCAAAATGGGACAGTTACCAACCCCTGATCAAAGTTATTCAAATCTTCTATTCGTCAAGCTGGTAGCCACTAGAGAAGCATTGAAGCCCCGCAGGCGCACAGTTGGCAAACCCCTCCTCGACGTGTCCAGCCAAGCAAGCGACACCTAACGGTGTCAGACCAGTGCCAGAAGTAGCAGTTCCAAGTGCAGCCTCAATGACACAAGCCACGACAAGTGTGGCAGTACGTCCCCTTGCCCATGCATCTCAAATAATGCAGGAGTACTCACAATGCAGAAATCGAAAGACGAGCCAATTCTTCCAGGATGCTCTGTGATGCTGGAAGCGGTCTACCATGTCCTCTTGCAGATGGAAGGTGTTGGCGAGAATGTACACTGCAAATATTCATTTGAAAACACTTCCTGTCCTCCTTTAAGCACTCTATGAGGTCACTATCTCCATTCACAGCTGCCAGGTGAAGTGGTGTCCAGCCCATTTTCTCAACAGCCTGGTACAAATTCGAAGCAAGGGAATTTCAGCTTTGCATCAAGAACACTACAACTGAAGTGCTGGATTCAAGAGATTTCCTGCTCCAAAAGGTGCTGATTTTTTTTTGCGTCCCTTGACATTTCTCCAACCCTTTGACGCCCCTGAGCCAGCCTGCTGCCAAACTGCACGTCGTTTTGTTCTGCTCGTTGCCTTTGCAGGCTTTCCAAATGTCAAATTAAGTGAGTCAAAGGAGGGTCACTTTTGCCCTTCTGCATCCTTCATCTAAGCAGCATCTCACAATACCGCCCGCTCCAAAGTCTTTGGCGTGAGTTGATCGCTGCGATTCTCGCGGCTGTTTTTGTTAGCGCTCGCGCCTGTACTGGAAGCAACGACTTCACAGCTGCAACGTTGCCTTGAGTCACTGCTATCAGCAAATCCTCGGTTCACAGAAACAGCTCCAACAGAAAATCATGTCATCCAATTTGAAGCATCGCAAAAAAAAGAAAGGCCAATCGAATAACATCACAACCCATACAGCTACGCAAAGCATTTCTTGTTTGGTTCATCCTTCCATATCATCCATATCCTTCCTGTCATGTGCCTTTGGTGTTAATCCTGCATCGTCGGTGTGCATCACATCTGGCAGTCTCCATTCAGTCACGGAGCCCAAGCAGGACCTTTGTGAGAGATTGACTCGGCATCACGTGCAATGACCTGAAGCACCATTGACGGCTTGAATCAAAATCGGATTGACTGAATTCGTTGCACTGTCTTGCAATATCCATCAATATCCATCAATATCCGACATAGCTCCTTTGTGCATACATGGGAAGGCTTCCATTGACCTGCTCATGTTTCTCCTTGAAATGGACTTTTGCCGCAGTGTCATTTGATAGTGAGAGCATTTGAGTGCACCTTAGCACCAGCTTGTTTCACCAGGGCCTGCGTAAACCGATTCAGCTCCACTGACAAGGCTTCTTGCAGAAGCCGGCCTCGCCCCAAGAATCAACCAAGAGTCACTCGATGGATCACTCAAAATCTATGAAGATGTCGACCAATTAGGAAGACAGCAAAAGATGGTGTCCAACGATGTCCAACGCATCAATGAAGCTGCCTTCTTCTTCAAGGCTAGAAGTCGATCCATCGATCACGCTTCTCAAATCTGAAATCGGAAGAGGTGGTGGATCTGCCTCCGTGGGGGAAATCTAGAAATAGAAAGGCAGCGTGCAGACAAATGCAGACAAATGCAGACATGCAAACACATCTGAAACTAAGGCAAGCAGTATTGTTACACGTTTGGCTGCTTCTCAAGATTTCAGCGCATCGCAGTATCGCAGCTTGTCCATCAAAACGCAAAAGCTCAAAGTTTCTCAAAACAGAGGAGTCGATTCGGAGTCGATCAGCATCTGGCAGTGAACAAAAGTGGGGCACAGATGGGCACAATGCATCCGCGCCTGTGTACCAAGGGACGATTCGATCGATCCTACAGAAACAACAAACTCAACAGGATCAACAGGTGTGGGCCCGGTGTGGGGAAAAGAGATGAACAGTTGATGAACAGTTGATGAACAGTTGATGAACAGTTGATGAACAGGGTATGTCGCCGGTATGTCGCCAGCTTCAGCCAATTCAAGCGTTCTGCGTGCATAATGTGCGCTTCTGAGTTCTTCACCTTGGAGCAGCGAAGTGGACATATCGTCCAAATCCTTGGAGCATAGGGATTTGTGAGGGCAAACTCTCTTCCACTGCCTACACTGAGCCATGTTACAATGTTCAAGACCCCGGCCTCCCACTCTGCGACCACCAAAGGACCCTCTTTCCCCTGCCTCTCTTCTTGCCTCGTGGTGTGCAGAGTCTTGTTGAAGTTGTATGATTTGTGTGTGACCTTCTCCGTGCCTAGATCTGTCAACAAGTCGCTCTAGGTGGCCTTTTCAATTGCCACTTTGAAGGGCATGTTGAATGGTGGAAGTTCATATACATTGCCTTACATTGTATCATATGAATCGTACGATCGAATCATTTCTCTAGTCTCCACTGAATACTGGCAGTGTGTGTGTGTGTGACAGCTTGTTTTGTCTCTGGTGGGGCCAAAGTCACAAACAGGCTTCAGGATCGCGGCCATCCAGCCGCTCCAGCCTTTGGGGAAGGAAATGAAGTGGAAATGAACTGTTGCCGCTGGGGACTATACCATGCCGCAAGCTGAGGAGAGAGGAAGCTGACTGTCAGCGTAGAAGCGTGCTGTTCAAAAATCAAGGAGGAACACCAAAGAGCGGCCGACAGTCTGCACTAAAACATACTAAAACATACTAAAACTAAGAATTAGAATATTGGTCGAATATTGGTCGAATACGCTTCCAAGGCCAAGACGAGGACTTGGCCCCAGAAGCATCTAGATCGATTAGATCGTCTGCTTTCCGAGCAATCTGGAGCTTGTACTTCCTGCAGAATGTGGAAGTTGTGCTCTTTCTTGATCAGACTCAAAGTGCGCAGGTACCAGTTGCAGGGACAAGGATGCACTAAACCGTCCTGAAGAGAAAGTCGAGGTGTTCCTCCCCATACCTGCCCAAGCCTGAGAATTGGAGTAGAGAAGACTCTGAAAGAACTCAAAGGAGCAATGAGTTCCGCAACTTCAGCGAGGTGGTCGTAGATTCTGCTGAATCTAATGAGCTGTCTTGTTTCGGCCTAAATGTGCTCGGACACCATTTGGTAGAAACTCCTCACAGGGGACACCATTTGGATGTTGACAAGGCAACAATGGACGACTGGCAACGACCAAACATCGACCTTTTTAGGTCCTCCTCAGTGAGACTGTCGATCCCACCGATCCCACCAGCTGCCCGGGCTGCCCGGATGTTCACTGTGATCATGTACTGCGACGGCAAAAGGATTCAATGTCCACTAATTGCAGCACAAAAACATACAAAAACTGTTACCTATTTAAGGCAACCTGTAAGGCAAGCTGAATGAAACTATCCAATTAACTTAACACAAAATAATCACATCATCCCCCTTTTAAAAGGTTCCGGCCTCCAGAACGCTTCTCAAGTCTTGGCTGAGATCGGCTATCGCCTGCAAAATGTGGTCAACAGTAAAACATGTAAAACCAACGAGCAGAGATATGAGCACAATCTGATACAAATGATTCTGTGTCTGAATTGGGAACCCAAGAATCAGAGTCTTTGATACAGGAAACCGGCAACAGCAAGAGTCCCGCCATTTTGAAACGTACAGTGGGAATACGTGGGATGTGCAGCCAGTGGAAAGATCGGGGATGTTTGGCACTTGTGTGTGTAGGCCTATAGGCAATCATCACACTCTGGGCCACGTACAGATACCCCCTCTTTGACAACTCCAGCCCTTGGTGTATTGCTTTGCCAATAGATGCCAATAGTTATTTTATCTGAATGCCTTCCAACACTGTTGCGAGCATCAAATTTGGTACCTCGTAGACCAATCAAATCCAGGCCAATAGAATCCAGTAGATATGGTGATGTGACATATTCAAATCTTGTTTGTTGCATTTTATTGCAATCTGCACAGGCCACTTCTCATGCCGCACCTGCTCTCGTCTCTGCACATCCTGTGAAAGCTCGCTAGCTTCCCTATCAGCACTTCGAAGAGACTCCTGAACCGCTAGCAGAATTGAAAACTTGCTGCCTGTTGCGCAAGGCCAGTTTTCAGGGTTGTCCTTTCGTTGCCTGGAACAAATTGTACCCACCACACCAAACTTACAGAGTGAACTGAGTGAACACATCTTACAAGTACTTGATCATACAACATGTTCCAACTCTGTTACAACTCTGTTACAACTCTGTTACAAGGGATGCATAGGTCACCAGGTCGCCAACATGTTCCAGTCTCACCTCCAACTCGGAGTTGGCCACAGGGCCCCCCATGCGCAGGTGAGAAGATTCCTGTAGGACGAACATCTGAACATGAAGGATACATAAGGATACCATGACGATCCATGACGTGTGTCTCGAAATGTCTACAAAGTATTCGAAGCGGATAATGCAAGGAAGATCTGTCAAGACCCACAGGACCTCAAAGCCGCCTTGCCTTTTGGTCAGCAACTGCTTGACGGCTTAAGGACTCAGTCTCTTCTTCTTGAAATTCCTCACAGTGAAGACATGGTTTGCAGAGTTTGATGTTGTGGATACGTAGTAAGATTCACTTGACACAGTCCACTACTTTTCAGACATAAATTTCACTTTCCCGGATCTCACAGATATGATGTCAAGAATCTTACTGTAAGTCAAAAGAAAACAAAACGTGCAAAGCCTAACTAAGCAAAGACCGGAACGCAAAAAGGTGACAACTTCAGCGAATAGACTTCAAAGTGCTCTCGGTGCTTAATATGCAACCAATTGCCTGCAAAATCAATTTTGACATATATTGACTTAGAAATTACCATTCTTTTCATGGCCAGTCTGCAACCGAATCACAAGAAGTCTTCGTCCCGACATCATCTCGTCCTGAGCAGTCACTAATCTGTGGCTGACTTATCCATCTTATCCACATTTCGGCGGAAAACTTTTTGCGGTGTGGACACTCAGGGTTCTTTTTTCACCAAGCAATGCAGACTTTTGCGGAATGAAAACTACATCCTCAGCGAGCATTCTTTGTACCCAGAGGACTGCGTGGAGACAGAAAGCCGCGCTATTGGCATGGTGGCCAGCGTTTGACAAGTACACCTACCAGTCACGAAAGCATTTGGAAGAAGATGGGAATACAACATGTTTAGTCAAAGAGGATACTAACAATACACCATGTTTAGACTGCGTATCGACTACGGCGTATGTTCCACATATCTGTTCGTTAGAATCCCGCGCTCCAAATACAAGATTTGGATTGCTTGCCAAAGTGATCGGTAAATAATGGTAAATCCGCCCACACCGCTTTGGCCGTGAAGGCATGCTTATTGGGGGGAAACAGCTACACTAAATGCTCAATCACAGAAGGCGTCTGGTAGGTCTTTAAAAAATGTATGGCAGCAATAGTCATGCTCAGCCAATGCTTCAAGTGAAGCCTTCAATCATCTCACTCTGTAGATCTCGCAACATCACTGTACTACCTCCTTCGCAAACGTCTTCCAATTCAGTCACTCTACGATTTAGCCGATTTAGCTACATGCCTGAATTTAAATGACTTTGAGCAGATCTGCATGTTATGCACCAGCTTGTCTGCATCTGCCGTAGTGTCAACGACTGTGCATTTTGGTCCAGGCACAAATAGGCTAGTTTATCGAGCAATTAACTAGTATTAGCACATCCAGTAGAAATCAGTAGCACATACCCAGATTCTAAATGAGCAATCGATAAGAATCGTTCCAGTCATCCAGCCTCGCGAACCTTGAAGACGCGGAAACAGTTCTGCAAAGCTGACACCTGGAGAACGGCTCAGAACGGCTTGAAGATTCTGAAGCGATTTTGACGGGATGCTGTGGATGTCCTTCCTTTCAAGCTGCCACATTAGTGCTTTCAAGCTGACATGTGGCTGACACGTTGCAACCACAGTTTATTTCCAATGACATCCATTGCACAATCAACTAAGCTCTTTCAAATAGTTTTTGGACAAGTCAATGTGCCGACAAGCCACCATGAGGTTCTGATCAGGAGAGATGTCCACACTCTGAAGAGAGCCATCGTCAAAGAAACACTTGGACGTTCCTTGTGCAGAAAGCAAGTCGATCCAAAACAAGTGCTGTACTTGAAAGACATTTGACATAGTGTGCCATCCACAAAGACCGTGACTTCATAGGAATTCCCAAAACAAGGCAAGTCAAACCCTGTGAATGGTCTGCAATGTCGTTTGGAGGGAGGATGTTCTATCAATGTGGTTTCCAAATCTTCCAAGGCACCATCTGATAACCGTGACAGCGTGAGAAGTCCATCTGCAAGTACCGAAAGCAACGCATCGCAGTCCTGCCACACCATGCCACATCCAACATATCCGGGTTTGTACTATTTTGCAAGTATTTGCAAGTTGTCATCACACCGCTTTGAGTGGGAGCATCTATATAAACTCTTCTGCTCCACTGCTCCCTCGCTCAGTCCCTATCACAGAATCTAAGCATGCGGAAGCAGCTGTGAGGCTGAGCCACATGATGCACCTGGCAAAGTTCAGAAGTCGACTCTATCAACGCTGTCAAACCAACAGCAGAGGTATTCGCATGTCGTGTTGTGTCATTTTTGTCACAAACATAGTCTTTGTTTGCCACGGCACCATTTCGCATGAACCATCAAGCTGCACACGAAACACCTGTGTTCCAGAGCTCGCTTCAGTGCCTGCAGTTCACTGAAACCCACACACTTGCTCAGAAACAACATTGCGAATTTTGTTGTGGAATGCATCTCACGTGCACAAAACAATCGCTTACAAACTGCCAGGAAAAATTGGTTGATCCAGCGTGAATTTCAGTGCGAAGTAAACTTTCTACGTCCTTGCTCTGAGGAAGGTTTTGATGCAGCTTTTTCAATCATAAAAATCGTAGAATAGGCAGATTGTGGCAACTGTGCAGAAAAGAAGTTGAAAACAAATCGACATGCCGGTTCTTGGCTTGGCCGGTTGCCATGGACGAAAATGAGCAGGTACG